>ERZ827512.2608-NODE-2608-length-14100-cov-2.686294_pt1 | contig 14100 bp, 6 predicted proteins | sample MGYA00519916_ERZ827512 | MGnify/ENA primary metagenome ERZ827512 (study PRJEB31778, sample SAMEA3449335) | human gut metagenome | biome: human gut; feature: human-associated habitat; material: faeces | place: United Kingdom | collected 2010/2012 ... | reverse complement strand
ATCCCATCACCGGGGAGAAAATGCAGTTCACAGCACCTCTGCCGGAGGATATGGCGAAGGTAGCGGGAGATACCCCATGGAGCATATCCTGAATCTGCTTAATCTACAAGCAGTCATGCAGATTCCTATGGTGCAGTATTATGCACGCAGTTTCTTCAGTGCTTTCTCCCGGATCAGGCATTCACCGTGTTCTTCCAGATATCTTATCTTCTGCTCGTCTGCGGCATACAACGCTGCGAATTCCATAGCCTGGATGCAGGCTCTGCTGTAGCGCTCGTAGGACGCACCGCCCTTCTGCACATAGACATAGCAGGTGCCGTCTTCCATCCGGTACAACGTGCTGTTGATCCGCAGGTTCGCCGGTAATACGGCGGCATATTCGATCACTCTGCCGATATTGCGGAACGCAAAAATTGCAAACTGGGGCTTTGCCGCTTCCTCTGCTTTTCCCTTTGCTTTCTTATTTTTCCCGGCATTGTTCTCCGTTTCTTCCTTCGCCTGTTTTCCCAGCGTAGCGCCGATCTCTGCCTTTTTCTCCTCGAAGACTCGCTTCATCTCCTGCAACGCCTGTAACAGCTGTGCACCGTTTTTATTCTCCAGCGGTTCCTTCTCGGAAAATACCAGCATCAATCCTTCATCCGGTACCATCATGATCTGTAGGTCAAAAGCATACTTCGGCGGCTTATAGCCCACCTCTTCCTCGGCCTGCTCGATAATCTCCTGCACAACCTCTTTGGCTTTTTCACTGCGGACCACAAAATCTTTATAATCAATCTCGTACTCTTCCAATTCTTCATTGGACAGGAAGCACTTTACTGTCTTGTCATCAATTCGTTCTATTTTCATAGCTATCACCTCTTACTGTTATATGCATGATAGCATAAAAACGTTTTTATTTCTACTGTCCAAATCTAAACATTTTATATACTTCTTATTTGCAGATACTTCTTTCTGTCTTTTCTTGTTTTACTCCGCAAAGTAATACAACTTTCTGTATCCTACTGAACCCAATCTTATCAATGATGTCTCGTGATTTTAAAATCCTGCATAACCTACCGTATACAAAAAACCGACGAAATCTTAATGACAGCCATGTCAAATAAGATTTCGCCGGTTTTTAATGTTAGATCATACAGAATATATATACTCTTTTACTTTTTCTTACGCAGATAGAAATATCCTGCAGCACATCCTGTCAATACTATTACAATCACAATAGGAATCCAAATTTTTCCTGCTTTGCTGTGATTACGGTTCTGGCTCTCTGTGTTGTCATTTTCTGCGGAAACTGCTTCCGACGAAGCATCCTTGGACAGATTCTCTACATCCATAGGCTCGTCAGCCATAACCAGCAGATATTCGCTGGCATGCTCATAGTTGAGTTCAACCCATCCGCTGTCTGCCACCTGACCGAACGCAACTAACTCCATTGCTGCATTGTCAGGGTTATAGTAGAAGAGATTTGCATATTTACCGATATTCTCTGTACCAAGACGGACTGACAGTTTTGCGGTCATGCCGAAGCTTCCGTCGTGTACCAGTGACAAAGGAATATAATCATGTCCCTGTGTCGTCTGTGTTATCAGTTCAGCAGGAATCCGATCCGCTGACCTAAGGATTCCGAAATCAATATCTCCTACATTTTCTGTGATCTCCCGTCCTTCAATGATCCATGCCAGTTCCTCCTCGATTTCGATTCTCAGAGACAGGTTGCTTCCCATTACGCTTTGCAATACTTCTGCAGGAACAACGGTGTCGCTGCCTGCCACAATATAGATCTCTTTATTGCTGCTATCACTTACATTCTGACGAATATTTTCAAGGATATCCTTCCATCCGATTGCCTCAGCCTCACCGGCTGCATTGATTATGGTTGCTCCTGTTTTTTCTGTCTTCTGTGTTGTTGCCGGAACGGTCGGTGTCGCATTTACCATATCACTTGGTGTTGCACCCACTGTAGGACGAACAGGTCTTGCTGTTGCTACCGGAACCGGAGTTGCGGTTGCTGCCACAGGAGAATTCGAGGTGTTGTTGTCCTTGTCATCCTCATGATTGGAATCGTTTGAGGGCGTTGCCGTAGGTGCTGCCGTAGGCTTTGGACTTGCCGTAGGCTTTGGACTTGCCGTAGGCTCCGGAGTCGGGGTAACTTCTGCATCCTTCTGCGCTTTTGCCACTACAATAAAGCTGACCTGAACGGCACTGGATGTAGCTGCATTCGGCGAAATAGTTATCGTCAGAGTTCCTTCTTCGCCTACCTCTACATTTTCATACGTAAGAGTATCGTTTACATTATTCTGGTAATTGTATTTCTCTGTTACTACCTTATCATTCAGACTGATATCCGCATAGCGTTTTCCATCCCACCAGCTGGAGGGGTCAAACATACCCACATAAACATTATATTTTCCGGCTTCCAGATCAAACCGATAACTGATGCTCTGGGTCTTGTCTGTTGCATAACGCATACTTTGATAAATGTCATCTGTGCTGTTACGCAGCTTTCCTTCTGCTCCTACATATCCAAATCCTGTTTCTGTACTGTAGGCGCCATCATATACATCCACTGTATGTAACAATGTATTGCCGAGCTGTTTCATGATGGAAGTATAATCTGCACTTACCGGTGCTTTCGATGCATTTGCAAAATAAACTGCATTTTTCGGACATACCAGCATTTCTGTTGAGATCTCCGCGTTCCGGCAATCGATGAGTTTACCGGTGACAGTGGTTCTGCCGATGACCTGATAAGAACTCTTGTCCCAGGCAACCTTACTCTCCACAGTCTGTCCCTTATAGCTTACCGTGACTTTCTCCGGCAAATTACTGCCGTCCGTCCATGTGATCTTGGGAAGTGCAGTCTGTATGCCAACCGGGATCAGATCTTCCAGTTCTTCTGTCTTCCAGTTGGTGCGATTCAGAATCGCAATAGTATGGGAAGTGGCATCTACCTGTAAGGGCAGCCAGACAGTACGGCTGTCGAACAATTTGTTGCCATTCCAACGGTCTCCCATATAAATGAACTTTCCTGCAGGTGCATCAATCGGAATAATATATGTCACCTGTGTATCAAAACATTTTCCGGTATCATTCTTTGCCGGGTTTCCTACTTTTTCCCAGCCGCTTAGAATGTTCTGACTGCGATAGTAGGTATGTGCGGTGCTGTTCCAGCCATCCGTTCCGCTCGTAATCATGTAATACCAACCATCGTATTTCATGACAGCGGGTGCTTCTCTGCTATTGTCAGATACCAGACGGGCTGCCATCTGTTGATTGTCCGCTGTATTACCCTTGGCAGCGAGCCCGGTATAATCACTGTTCAATAGAGATGCATACAGCTTTGCATTCATCTCACTGGAGTAGATTACATAAGCATCCTTTGCTCCGTCTGCATTTGCATCCACATCATCGACAAACACAGTCATGTCTCTGGCTTCGCCCAACCGCTGTGCATTCAGGCTCTCATCATAATTCATACGGGTCATATTTACCACTTCGAAAGGTCCGAATGGTGTATCACTTGTTGCAAAACCAACCATAGCGCGGCTGTATCTGCTGGCTTCACAGTTGCCCTGCATACCGTTCTTCACCCAGTTGTACAGCTTTTCATTGTTGTACAAAGGTCCATCTGCATGGAAAATAATGACAAATTTCTTTGTCTTTTCATTATAGACCATCTTAGGTCGCTCAGTAATGCAATAATTACCATACATTCCCTCGAAAGCAAGCTGTAATCTGGATACGGTCTGGGTTCCATTGGTCTTGCTGTCAGGGTACAGGAAGCTACCTGCCTCTACCTTTGTCTCATCATAACTCTTTGCAATCCAGGATATATCCTCAGCGCTCGTTGGCTCTTTCTCAAACTCTGTGACATAGGCTCTTAAGAACAGCTTGACATCACGGAATTCCGCTTCGGTGACACCCTCTGGTGCTGCGGACAGCTTTCCCCATGCCTTCAGAGTCTCGAAATTGGTATTACTGAGCTGCATTGCAGGATAACTCTGGGTCGTTCCTGTTCCATTTGCTCCTGCGGAGGAAGTGATTGCTTTCTCTGCGGATTCTTCAATCGGCAGGATGCTGCTCTGAAGATACAGTACTGTTCCCTTGTCGGTCCAGTTGTAAAGATCGGTAGAAACATAACATTTTACACCATCTACCGGTCTGGTGTTGTTGGTCTTATCTTCTCCATACCACAGATATACGGTCTTACCCTCTGTGATCTGTCCGTCACCATCGAGGTCAATATTGACGCATCCCTCTCCGGTTCCTTCTTTCATGGCTGCTGCGGAACCGCCGTGTGCCTGCATCGCCTTTCCGTTCGTATCACGGATGACACTGCCTGATGTACCGGGAATACTGTCATTCGGCTGAATTTCCTCGGCATCTCCGGTCCGACTGACAACGAGCCAGCTGATGACAGGAGCCTGTGTTCCGGTTGCAGTGATCGTATAGGTTACGGTCTGTTTGGTTCTTACGTCAAAAGAATAAGTATTTACAGCATTCGGATTGCTGCCGTCTACCTGAATCGTTCCGGCATCCAGTGTAATATTATCCACTGTTACTGTCAGGTTCATCGGTCTGGTCATTCCCCACCACTCTCTGTGTGCAGAGGTAATGGTGTATTTACCGGGATCTAAAGTCAGCGCGTAGGTCAGAGTTTCGCCTGATTCGTTATTGTTCCCGTAAATACCGGTTGCTGTCTTATCTGTAGTATCGGTGTAACTCTTGGTTCCCGCGTCAGTATCTACCAGCCCCCAGCTATTGCCGGAGGTCTTTAACTGATCCGCAGTCTGGTTCAACAGCGCACTTCCTCTGAGTTCCTTCACTGCTGCAAAGGCTTCCGTTTTTGCATCTGCATCCGGAGTTCCCTTTACCATATCAATAAAATATACCGTATTCTCCGGCACCACTTCTACCGGAATCGTCACTCCGAGACTTGCTCCGAAGCTGTTGACACCATCCTGCACCACACCGGTGACACTGGTCGTCGCATAAGCTTCCGAGAAATGTTCCGCCGTATTATTGCTCCATACGATAGGCTTGGTCACTACAGTTCCATTTCCTGTTTTTACTTCTACCGTAGCCGGCAAATTCTTGAGGGTCTGATTCTGCTCAACTGCATAAGCTGCAGGAAATTTTGTTTCTACGCTGACAAGCACATCATCACCGATCTGGGTTGTCTCACCCAACGCATACAGTGCATCTATTTTCAGGGTTCCACTCTTTACTACTACTTTGATATTATGATCTGCAAGGCTCAGACCACTATAGCTGTAAGACTCATAACGACTTGCAGCTGCTGTGGTCGAAACATTCTCCGCTACAAGGTTGTTATCTACATAGACATCCAGCTTCGTCCCGGCGTTGTTAGGTCCAATAATTGCAAATCCCGCACCATGGATAGGGAAACTCACTGTTGCACCGCTTCCGCCTGATACAGACAAGGTACGATACCAGTTGTCCGCACTGCCGCTTCCGGGATTGTCGATTGTCCAACTTCCCTCATAGCTTACGCTGTCATCCTGTCCATCCACCATAGACAACGCATAAGCACATCCTCCTGCAATCTTCTCAATGAGAAGGTTATCATAATATACCTGATGCCAGTTGTTGCTGATCTTGACGCGACCGGACAGCATCGGAGATGCGTCCTGATAGCTTGTGACCTGTTCTCCGTTGATAAACGCGGTAATCATGTCGCCAAGGGCTGCCAGCTTTAATTCATATTTGCCATCTGTTGTGGCTGTTACCGTTCCATTTGCTACAGCACTGCCTATGCGGTACAGCTTCCAAGAGCCGGCACCGTTAATCTCCAGCGTATAGCCGCTCTGGTTCCAGTTCATGCCTGTCTGGGTACGGATACCCAGTCTCGCATAGGTCGATGCAGATGCATCCGGTATCTGCACATCTATCGTGGTAACATAGTCCATCCAACGGAAATCACCGACGATCGTTGAAGGTTCTCCACCGTTCCACTGTCCCACACTGGTCGTCAGTTCCGATTTTAATCTGCCGTTCTCTACAATGTAAGCGCCATGCGTATCCAACATGTAACGTGGCTCATTGCCTCTTGCTGTCAGATAATCTACACTGGTGGTTTTCCCGGTTTTGGCATTATACTGTTCCATTTCCGGTTCTTCTGTATACTCGAAATCATCCGCATAAAGTACATTATCCGTTGTATTCTGATTGCGTCCGGTACTGTCAGTATCCAAAACCGTTCTGTCCTCGTTATGGATTTCTTGTTCCGGTGTTCTTGCAGGTGACGTATTCAGTGTAGTTGCTGTTACCATCCCATAAGCCGGAACTGTTACATACCAGCAACCGTTCTGCTGTTCTGCATCTGTATCACTCTCTTGTAAATAGCTATCTGTTGTGGTTGTCCATATTTTTAAGGTTGCATCGGAGGCTACTGCCATATCCTTTGCAGTAATCTTAAAGGTTTTTTGATTTCTTGTGTTATTTACAAAAATTACAGAAAAGTCTTTTTTATCCGGAGATACCAGTGTCATATAGCTGGCTTTCCCATCCATCCCTGCTGTCTGATGCTCATTGTCACTGGAGCCGAAGGATCCGGAGGTTGCACCGGTGATAACACGCCAGATTTCATTCTGGGAAGGGTCGGTATCCTCCCATCCGGTGACTGCAAACTGAGAGAAATGTGCAATCATGTACAGTGCCGGATCATAATGGATATAACCGCTCCAGGGATCTCTGGCACTTAACAGCTCTTTATGGCCATACTGGATGCCTTCATAGAAGGAACCGATAGCCGGTTGGAAAATATAGTGGGTTCTGCGAGATCCGGTAAACGCATTGATAAAGCTGTCTGCCAGAGCCAACGGACTCTGATATCCTCCGATCGTTCCACCACCGTATTCACTCGTCTTGTTTTCCTGTAACTCTGTATAACCAAAGGTTGCACACCCCTCGCTGTACCATACCTCCTTGTCGTCCACATCCGCCATTTTGATGTAATCCTCCGTGGCACTGGTACGATAATGGAAACCAATGATATCTACTGCATTGTAGAGATCATTGTCGCTTCTCATGGAAGGTACGATTTGCAGGGTCTTATTCTCGTCAGAAGCAATAATTCTGATATTGTGATAAGCGTCAATCGCTGCCTGATCCATATAGTCCGGGAAATCTGTTTCTTTTTTTACCCGGTTGGAAAACCATTTGATAAAGTCCTCATTAGGGTCTGTTGTCTCGTTCTTATCAGGATCTACGAAATCTACGACATAACCATATTTTTCATAGGCATCAAAAATGGTCTCCTTGTACCATTTATAAACTGCTTCATATCCTGCACCGGTACGGTCACTGCTCCATTTGGAAGCAACCCATGCCGGCATCTCCCAACGCAAAATACTGATCTTGACATTCGGGTTGATCTTCTTCGCATCGGCTGCCATGACAAATCCCGGAGAGCGGGAAGCATCCGCTTCTTCGTTCTCATAACGCATGGTACAGGCTTCTGCTCCGGTAGAATTATTTCCGTCATTTCCCATTTCCATCTTGATATGGGTAAACAAAGGATATTCTCCACCGAAAAGATACCGCATCATTTCCCAGTATTGATCTGAATGCTCTGCCTTGTAATCCAGCAGCAGGTTACTGGTACTGTTACCATTTAACATACCAAAGCCCTTATAAGTCAGACCATTGATATTGGCTGTTGCCTTGTCAACATCTGCACCGGATATCACTATGTTTCCGTCTGTCTGGACAGCGCCTTTGATGGCATCCAGTCTTGCCTGTGTTTCCGTAATGGCTTCTTCCTCTGTTGCTGCTGCTGCCATGACAACAATATTGTCATAAGTACCGTTGCACAAATAGCTGGTTCCATAAGCTGCACCGATTCCGGCAGCCAGATTGGTAGTATTACTTAATTTAAAACCTATTCCAGTGGCATTCAGTACCTTTGCTCCGTCACAGTATAATGCCACATAGCCTTGCTGTTCATCCTCGGTATACACAATAGAAAGCGCATGCCAGTCCCCTGCAGTAAGAGCCGTTGTCAGAGGATAATCCTTTGCTCCTGCATTGGTACCCACTCTCAGCACAGACTGACTCTGGGACTTTGCCGGAATTACACGGAAAGCAGTGGAATCGGAATTACCAAGGAAAACAGCAGCACGACTCCCCGTTCCTTCTTGTATGTAATTGTATTTTAAGTTGAGATTATATGTAAACTGATTTCTCTGGAAAAAATCAGGTGCATTTTTTATGGTTGCGCCTGCCTTAGAGATACCACCACTAGTCCAGCCACCTGTCACAGAAAGCTGCTTTCCTGTGCCGCTGTCTGCTTCTAAGGAAGCATCAGAAAGAACAGTGAGCTGATTATTGTCTTCCAGAGCCTGTCCAAAATATTCCGATTCCTTTGTGATATATTTTGATACTCCAAGCCAGCTTAAAACAGGAGCCTGCTTTGCCGTACTCTTTAAGGTATAAGTAACCGTCTGGGCAGTATCCAGCGTAAAAGTATAAGAAAATTGTGCTGTTTTTACACTTTTGCTAACAGATACACTTCCAATGGTTGTTTCTCCTGCGTCTGTTTTTAACAGCACATCCATAGGACGGGTTTTGTCCCACCATTCTCTATGTCCTGAAGTAATAGTATAGGTGCCTGCCTCCAGATACAGATCATAAGACAACGTTTCTCCTATGGCATTATTTCCATAAATACCGGTGGTTGTTTTATCAGTAGTCGTATTGTTATATTTTTTGGTTGTCGCATCCGTATCTACCAGACCCCATGCAGTATCCGCCGTCTTTTGCTGATCATAGACTTTATTTATCAGCTGGTCACCTGCTAATGTCTTTACTGCTTCATAAGGCTCTGTTGTAGTTTCCGAAAAGTCTGATGTTACATTGTCAATAAAGTATACAATTCCTTCCGGTACAACCTCAACCGTATAGCTGGTTCCGTCCGCCGCCTTTGCCGTAACCACGCTGTACGACTTGCTGAAAGTATCTACCGTCACATCTGCAGCCCATGTGATTCCTTCCGGAATTTTTCCTGTATAAGTTGCAATATGTGTATTGGAAGCTTCCAGGCTTATTAATGCGATTCCGTCTCCTTCTGATACGGAATCCGCCTGTGGGGCACCACTCTCCGTTCCTGTTTCTTCTCTCTCCTTTATAACTACGTTTCCATCAGATACAGAACCTGTGGATTGCGTATTGCCTTCTGTTCCGGCTTCTGTATCAGTCTCTGTGCCCCCAACAGGCTGTTCTGACTGTACATCCGCTGCCAATGCATCTATCGGCACCGAACCTGCCGTCAGACCTGCACAAAGCAACAGAGTCAATACTGTTTTCGCTACTTTACATGTTTTTTGCTTCATACAATCCTCCCATAATTATTTATAACAATACATCTTTATTATAAAAAATGAGACAGATTGTACAAAATGCAATAAATTACTTTTTACTTCCTTTTTTCTCTATGATTTTTATGATTATTTTTGTAAGTGTTTACATATAATGTAAAAAATTATGCAACTATATACTTTTTTAATATTTATGTTTCAACAATTTACAGTATACATAATACTTTTATTTCATATAAAAACAATGGAGCCTGCAAATAGCAAAACTCCACTGCAATTTCTATATATTCAGATTACTTCCGCATCCACTCTGGTGACGATTTCCTGGGATCCCTTGCGGATGTGGTATTTCACTGCCGGGATCTTGGTCTTGGTGTAGAGCAGGTTGGTGTTGGGATCTACGGTGATCATGTAGCCTACGGGCGGTTTGTCTGCCACTTCGTTAACCTGTGTATTTTCATCCAATACCGCACTGACAGTACAACTGCAGAATTCGTTGCTGGCCTGGGCGGACATACCGTCCACCTTTTCCGCAAAGCCGACCTCTTCAAAATCACCTCTGCTGACTGCAAATCCACAGTCGTAGGCCACGCAGTCAATCTCGCTGGTGATCTTATGTACTCTGGTATGTCCACCGGCATCCGGGGTGATCGTGGTCTCTACCGTAATGCCGGGATAGGGACTCCACTTCGACCATACTCCGTTCTCCGTGATCTTTGACTCCTCGCAGATCCGGCGCACATAGACATAACCATCGATCCAGAACGCCAGCATATTGTCCGGGGCATTCTCATGCAGCTCGTAGCAGGACTTTGCCACGCTGATACTGAACCGGGTATCATAAGCAAACTTTCCGTATTTTGCCACGATCTGGCCGTGTCCGTTAGGGCTGTAGACGCCTGGTGCAAATGCTGTGGTGTGATTGCCGTAATGGTAGACAAACAGATCGGCATACTTCTGGGGACAGGCCGGTGCCAGCTTCGGCAATGGTGCCTCTTCCACACTCCAGAAGGGATGATCATCGGGAAGCAACAAAAAGGCAAACACCTTCATGCCCCAGTAAGGAGAACCGGGGGCATTGTACCGCTCCGCCATGGTCAGATTCGGATATCCATAGCCGATGGTCAGCACATGATCTCTGTCGAAGATCGGACGCTTCAGCCAGGTGCGCAGATGCCTTGCGATCAGACCTTTCATCACGGGAACCGGGAACGGCTCCAGTCCTGCCAGCAGGCAGACACTGAAAAAGCTTACCTGAGAGAAACGATAGGTCAGGGATCTGCCGAAAGGAATGGCCTCACCCTCTTCATCGAACCAGTAGATAAACTGTTTTGCAAATTCCATGGCTCTCGCCTTGTATTTTTTTGCCCGCTCCGGGTCATCTTTCTCCATAATCACGGCATAGATCAGGCTGTAAAAATGGATGGCAAAGGAAATATAGTAATCCTTCTGTCCGGAATCTCCGTCCCTGTACCAGCCCTCACCCAGATAGAAGGTCTCCAGCCCTTCCAGATATTCTTCCAGCATCTCGGGGCTATACCGGCGTCCCACCTTTTTCATTGCAATGTTCACCAGTACGGCGAACAGGATCCAGTTACACACCGGCAGAGGATGCTCATTGATCTTATTTAAATAGTTGCAGAGATTCTCCTTCTGTGCTTCCGTGAGAGGATCCCATACCACTTCGGGGGCAAACATAATGCCATAGGAAATGGCTGCCATCTCCACGAATCTCTGATCAAAAGAGGTGCATTCTCCCCAATATTCCGGGTTCTTCTCATCGGTTCCGGCCGTCAGGCCCTTGCGATAGATCTCTTCGAATTCCGGCTCTTTTCCACCGCCTGCCCAAAAGGGCACCAGTCCCCATAAGGGACGGGAAAAGGCTTCCATCCATGTGGCACCGATGTCATAATGTGCCATGGTAACGCCCAACGTCAATCTCGCCTTTTCTTCACTGTAATAGGGTTTTAACGGCTCCAGGATAGATAACATACAGTCCTGAAAATCTTTTTTGCTATGTAAGTTCATGCAGTTAGTCCCTCCAAAATAACAAACGTAGTAACTATATTCCTATATTAGAAATACTTCTTACAGAAGCCCAGACAGGATGCCATGCCGAAGATGTTTGTCGTAGAGTGTGAGATTTTCTTGAAAAGTGGTCTGGCAACAGGGCGAAAGCGAACACGATGTTCGCGTCAGCCGATCGTCGACATGGATGTCGACTGTAGGCGGGCCCGTCATAATGAGAAAAACTAAGCCACTTTTCTTTAGAAAATCCACACTCGGAGACCTTACATCAAGGCATGCGTATCTGTATGGGCTTCGTATGATATCAATTTAATATAATCTACCAGTACTCTCTCCAATCCTTCAATAACCGGGTCAGTGCCTCCATGTAGAAGTAATCTCCCCAGGAATTGCACTCGTCTACGCCGTAATGATTGCAGGTATTGTAAGGAGAATGGTTTGAGTAGGTGCTGTGCAGCACCAGTCCGTTGGATTCCTTCGGATCCTTTACGGCATAGCCCACATAGACAGACCGCATGATCTGTTTTGCCAGTGTAATGTAATGCTCTGCTTCTTCCGGCTCCAGATATTTCGCCATTTCCAGCATACCACAAGCCGCGATGGAAGCGGAAGAAGAATCTCTCGGCTGGTCATCCCCGTCGGTGAATTCCAGATCCCAGTAAGGTACCAGATCTTTGGGCAGATGTGCCAGAAAATACTCTGTTACATGCCGGAACAGATCAATATATTCTTTTCTTCCGGTATAACGGTAAGCCAGTGCCATACCGTAGACGCCCCAGGCCTGACCTCTCGCCCAGGCGGAACCGTCACGGTATCCCTGACAGGTGGCACCATGATCCGGTGCTCCCGTCTTCATATCAAAAAAGAAGGTATGCCAGGTAGAATAATCCTCACGGATCACATTGGCAACAGCGGTATGAATATGTTTCTCCGCAATGTCACGGTATTTCGGATCTCCAGTCTCATCGGATGCCCAGTACAACAGAGGCAGATTCAGTAAACAGTCAATGATCAGGTGGTAATTCTCCGGTGCATCCATGGGTCCCCATGCCTGAATAAACTCCCCTACCGGATGATATCTGGTGATGAGCTGGTCTGCTGCCTTGATGGCTGCTTCTCTGCCCTCTTTGCTGCCGGTCAGCTTATAAGCTGCCACGCAGGAAGGGGAATACAGAAATCCCATATCGTGATGATCCACTTCGATTTTCTTGTCTATACGATCCAAAAAGCTCTTTACCTGAACTTCCCCGGCTTTTTTCAGCCTTTCATCCTGAGAATATTCATAAGCCAGCCAGATCTCTCCAGTCCAGAACCCACAGGTCCAGTAATTGTTCGGAATCGGCTGATAGAAACCGTTCTCGCTGTATGCTTTCTGGAACTTCTCTGTAAATTCCGGCAGATCCCGGATTACCTGCTCCGTGGAAAACTGCAGAGCGTCTTTGATCTCCGCATCTGTGATCTGCGGATATTTCTTTTCGTCAAATGTTATCATAGTCTTATCCTTTACCTTATTATGCATTTTTATTATACAAGCCTGTGACATGGAACCGGCACAGGCTTGTGAAAATACATTGTTATCTGTTATCCCTTCAGTCCCGTAGAGGCAACACCCTCTACAAAGTATTTCTGCAATACCAGGAATACGATCAGTACCGGGATCAGCGACAATACCGATCCTGCCATGATCAGACCGTAATCGGAAGAGTACTGGCTGATGAACATTTTTAATCCCAGCTGGATGGTCTTCTTCTCCTGACTCTTCAAGTAGATCAGGGGTCCCAGATAGTCGTTCCATGTCGCCACGAAGGTGAAAATCGTCAGTGTGGACAATGCCGGCTTCGACAGTGGCAGCATGATGCTGGCATAGATCCGGTACTCACTCATACCGTCGATTCTGGCGGCTTCACACAGATCGTCGGGAATGCCTTCATAGAACTGCTTCATCATGAAAACACCGAAGGCGCTGAACGCCTGCAGGAAGATGATGGCCAGATGGGTGTTGTTCAGGTGCCAAGAGCGCATCATCATGAACTGGGGCACCATGTAAGCCTGCCAGGGCACCGCGATGGTCGCGATGTAGCCCAGGAACAGCACGTTCTTGCCCTTGAAGTTCAGCTTGGCGAACGCATAGGCGGCGAAGGAGGAGGTCAGGACCTGTAAGATCGTGACGATGATGGTCAGGAACGCGGTGTTCTTAACGAAGGTCAGCAGGGGGATCTTCGTCCAGATGTCCACATAGTTCTGCGGGCGCGGGTTCGAGGGAATCCACTCAATGGGGAACGTAAAGACGTCCTTGTTCAGCTTGAAGGATGCGGAAAGCATCCACAGGAACGGGACGAGCATCAGTGCGGCCACGACGATGAGCAGTGCGTAGATCAGCACGCGGCTGACAACATGCTGCGCCTTCATGGAGCCTGTCTTTTTCTTAACTGCGGTAGTAGCCATGTGTGTTTCCTCCTTCCCTTAGTCGTTGCTGGACGAGCCCTTGAACTGGATGATGGTGACAAACAGCACCAGCACAAACAGCACCATGGACACGGCACTTGCGTAGCCGTACTTCGGCGTGTTGACGAAGGCTACGTTGTAGATGTAGTAAACAAGGGTCATGGTCGCATTGCCGGGGCCGCCCTGGGTGATCATGTACATCTGGTCATACACCTTGAAAGAGGCGATGGTCAGCATAATGACCACGAAGAAGGTGGTGGGCTTCAGCTGGGGCAGCGTTACATTCCAGAAG
>ERZ827512.2601-NODE-2601-length-14144-cov-14.667258_pt1 | contig 14144 bp, 15 predicted proteins | sample MGYA00519916_ERZ827512 | MGnify/ENA primary metagenome ERZ827512 (study PRJEB31778, sample SAMEA3449335) | human gut metagenome | biome: human gut; feature: human-associated habitat; material: faeces | place: United Kingdom | collected 2010/2012 ... | reverse complement strand
TCAAGATTACTAAAAGATAGAATAATATTTTTAGGAGAAGATGTAAATCCAACATCAGCAAGTTTAATAATAGCACAATTATTATTCTTAGAATCAGAAGATCCAGATAAAGAAATATTTTTATATATAAACTCACCAGGAGGTTCTATCACAGATGGAATGGGAATAGTTGATACAATGAATTATATAAAATGTCCAGTATCAACGATATGTGTAGGATTAGCTGCAAGTTTTGGAGCAGTATTATTAGCAAATGGAGAAAAAGGAAAAAGATTTGCTACACCAAATTCAGAAATCTTAATACATCAACCATTAATCGGTGGCCAAGGTGGAGGAATATCTGGTCAAGCTACAGAAATAAAAATTCACGCAGATCATATGATAAGAACAAGAGAAAAATTAAACAAATTATTAAGTGAAAAAACAGGTCAATCAATAGAGACAATAGAAAGAGATACAGAAAGAGACCATTATATGACAGCACAAGAAGCACTTGAATATGGATTGATTGATGGAATAATGGACAAAAGAATATAGAATAAGTAAAGGAGAAAGTATATATGGCAAAAAGTGATACACCAAAAGGTGTAAAATGCTCATTTTGTGGTAAAACACAAGATAGCGTAAGAAAAATAGTTGCAGGTCCTGGTGTATATATTTGTAATGAATGTATAGGATTATGTAATGAAATAATCGAAAGCGAATATTGTGAAGAAGATGAAGACACATATACTTTAGCAGGATTAGATAAAATACCAAGTCCAAGAGAAATAAAAGATATTCTTGACCAATATGTTATAGGTCAAGATGAAGCAAAGAAAACATTATCAGTAGCTGTATATAATCATTATAAAAGAATAGCCAATGAAGAAGAGCTAGAATCTAAACATGAAAAACAAAGTGATGATGATGTAGAAATTCAAAAAAGTAACATATTATTACTTGGACCAACAGGATGTGGAAAAACATTATTAGCAAGTACATTAGCTAAAATTTTAAATGTACCATTTGCAATAGCAGATGCTACAACACTTACAGAAGCTGGATATGTTGGAGAAGACGTAGAAAATATTCTTTTAAAACTAATTCAAGCAGCAGATGGAGATATATCAAAAGCAGAAAAAGGAATAATCTATATAGATGAAATAGACAAAATAACAAGAAAATCTGAAAATCCATCAATAACAAGAGATGTAAGTGGAGAAGGTGTACAACAAGCATTATTAAAAATTGTTGAAGGAACAATTGCATCAGTACCACCACAAGGTGGTAGAAAGCATCCACAACAAGAAATGTTACAAATAGACACATCAAATATATTATTTATATGTGGTGGAGCATTTGAAGGTTTAGAAAATATCATAAAAGATAGAATTGGTAAGAAATCAATGGGATTTGGAGCAGATATACAAAGCAAAAAAGATATAGACAGATATAAAGTATTTGAACAAATCTTACCACAAGATTTATTAAAATTTGGTATGATACCAGAATTTATAGGAAGATTACCAATTATAGCAACATTAAAAGAATTAAATAGAGAAGCATTGATAAAAATAACAACAGAACCAAAAAATGCTTTAGTAAAACAATACAAAAAATTATTAAAAATGGATGATGTAGAATTAGAATTTGAACAAGAAGCATTAGAAGCAATTGTTGATAAAGCAATTGAAAGAAAAACAGGAGCTAGAGGTTTACGTTCTATTATAGAAGAAATTATGAGAGATATCATGTTTGATATTCCATCAAATGAAAAAATAGAAAAATGTATTATAACCAAAGATACTGTTTTAAATAATGCAGGACCGAAAATAATTGAAAATCCTAATAAAGTAAAAAAAGTAAGAAGTGAAAGAATAGCTGTTGAGCAAAAAGAAACAGCATAAAATAAGCTCTATGTGAATAAACACATAGAGCTTTAATATTTTTAATAACTATTTGTTGTTATTTTTTTGATTGTTGTTATTGTTATTTTCGTTATTTCTATTATTATTTTTGCTTTGTTTATTATTTTTTTCTGACATAGAAGAACACCTCCATTTCAATTATCGAAAATATTTTACCCAATGAGTAAAGAAATATGCAAAAATATTGTAAAATATCATTGAAAGTTATATAATATATGAAGTTTATTGAAAGGAAAAAATAAATGGAAAATATAGTAATAGGAATAGAAGGAACAGTTGGAGCAGGGAAAACATCAATATGTAGAGAATTATTAAATGAAATTGATAATTCAATAATATTGCATGGTGGAGAAATATATAGGGCAATTGTATATGGAATGATGCAAGAAAAGCCAGATATGGAAAATTTGCAAAATCTTGATGCATTTGAAATAATGAAAAAATTAGGAATAGAAGTAAAATTAGAAGATAGAGAAACTGTAATTTATATGAATGGAAAAAAAATCGATGAAAAAGATTTACAATCTAAAAAAGCATCAATGGCAGTATCAAAAGTTAGTAATGTTGCTAAAAATGAACAACTTTATGAATTTGGAAAAAATTTAATAGACGAATACAGAAAAGATTATAATATAATATTATCTTCAAGAGATATAATAAAAATGTATCCAGATGTTACAAAACACTTTTTTATTGATGCATCAATAGAAGAAAGAACAAATAGAAAATATATGCAATATAATAAAGAAATACCAAAAGAGCAGATAAAAGGAATGATTTTAGCAAGAGATGAATTGCAAGAAAAATCAGGATATTATAAAATATATCCTCAAACACAAATAATAGATGTAACAGAATGTAAAAGTGCAAGAGAATCAGCTCAAAAGGTATTAGAGAAGATGAAGGAGGCTGTTGTTAATGGAATATAAAAATAAAAAATTAGAAGAATTTGAAAGAAAGTTAAAAACAGAAAAAGTAGCAATCATAGGACTTGGAGTAAGTAATAGTCCATTGATAGATTATTTACATGATAAACAAGCTGATGTAACAGTATTTGATGACAGAGAAGCAGAAAAATTAGATGAAAATATCTTTAAAAAAGTAAAAGAATATGGATTTAAATATTATTTAGGAAAAGGAAATTTAGAAAATTTAAAAGGATTTGATTTAATATTTAGATCACCAATTTGTATGCCCACAAAACCAGAATTAGTTGCTGAAAAAGAAAGAGGTGCAGTAGTTACAACAGAAATAGAACAATTAATGAAAATGGCACCATGTAAAGTGATCGGAATTACAGGAAGTGATGGAAAAACTACTACAACTACATTAACATATGACATCTTAAAAGATGCAGGTTACACAGTACATTTAGGTGGAAATATAGGAATACCATTATTTACAAAATTAAATGAAATGAAACCAGAAGATATAATTGTTTTGGAATTAAGCAGTTTTCAATTGATGGAAATGAAAATAAGTCCTGATATAGCAGCAATAACAAATATAACACCAAATCATTTAAATGTACATAAAGATTACCAAGAATACATAGATGCAAAGAAAAATATATTTAGAAATCAAAAAGCTGATGGAATATTGGTATTAAATGCAGATAATGAACTTACAAATGCATGTAAAGATGAAGCAAATGGAAAAGTTATATTATTTAGTAGTAAACAAAAACTTGAAAATGGATTTATTGTAGATGAAGATGGAATAATAAAAGAATGTGAAGATGGCATAAGAAGACACATTGTAGATACTAAAGATTTAAAATTAAAAGGAATGCATAATTTTCAAAATGTGTGCACAGCATTAGCATTAACAAAAGGATTAGTTGATGTAGAAGATGCAGTAAAAACAATAAAAGAATTTTCAGGAGTACATCATAGACTAGAATTAGTTCGTGTATTAAATGGAGTAGAATGGTATAACGATTCAGCAAGTACTAGTCCAACAAGAGGAATATCTGCATTAAATGCATTTAAAGACAAAGAAATTGTTTTAATAGCCGGAGGAGCAGACAAGAATTTGGATTATACACCGATAGGAAAGCCTATTGTAGATGGAGTAAGTAGTCTAATATTGATTGGGCAAACAGCTACTAAAATTTATGATGCAGTCAAAAAAGAATTAGAAGCTCAAAATAAGCAATTAGACATTCATTGGTGTGATACATTTGACCAAAGTTTGGAAACTGCAAAAAGAATAGCTAAGCCAGGTCAAGTAGTGTTGTTTTCACCAGCAAGCACAAGTTTTGATATGTTTAAAGATATGTATGATAGAGGAGATCAATTTAGAAATAAAGTAAATCTGATGTTCTAATTTGGGGTCGGAGAATTTTTTTACATAGTAAAAAAATTCTCCGACACTTTTTTCGCACGAAATTCATATAATGTATTATGATTTTAGAAGTAGTAATACTTCAAGAAAGGAAGATGTTAAATGAATGATACATTATATGAAGAGTACATGAGAAGTGTATTAGGATATCAACCTATGAATAATTATCAAAATACATATTATAATAATTATGATAATTACGAGCCAATCCAAACCCCAATGTCAATGACTACGACTGCAATGAGCAATATACAAATTAGAGAATTAGAAAAATGTTATCCAGAAATTTATAACATTATATATCCTATGATACAAAAAGCTTGCTCAGAAAATAGAGGAGAAGTGACAAGAGAACTAGTAGATAAAATGACTGAAGAGATTTATTTGGCGGTTGAAGATAGAGAGTTGGAACAAAATAGAACTTCAGAAAAAGTAGATGATAAAACAGTACGAACATCAAACGTTAAAGAGAATAGAACTTGTGAAAATAGACAAAGAAATACAGGATTAAATGATTTGATTAGAATTTTGCTTTTAAGAGAATTGATTGGTAGACCAGGTTTTCCTGGATTTAGACCACCAAGGCCTCCACCACCTCCTCCACCAAGACCACCACGTCCACCTATGAGACATCCAATGGGACCTGGTCCTAGACCACCAAGACCAAGGGGAGATATGAGTGAATATAATAGACAATATTTTGACAGATTTGATGATAGCTGTGACTTATTTGAATATTAAGAATAAATAAGCGTTTTGCAAGAGAAAGCAGAGGATGAGAATTATACCATCCTCTGTTTTTGAAGGCAAAATTACTGAAAATATTGAAAAAAATAAAAAAATATAATAAAATGTTTTTAAAGAAACAAAATGCAAAGGATAAGATGGTGAAGAAAATGAGAACAGAGAAATTACATATGTCGGAAGAGCAAAAAGAAAAAATAACAACAATGCTACAGAACCAAGGTATTTCTAATGAAGAAATAAAACGAATAATAAATGGTGATTATGAAAGTTATGACACAGGAGCAGATTTGGAGAATGCATATGGAGGCTTAAAAAAGCATGGAGATGTTCTTGAAAAATTATCTGATGGATACACAATGGAAGAACTACAAGGACAAGGGATACCTGTAGATAAAATACAACAATTTGAGAAAATGTTAGAGACTAGAAATTTAACAGTAAATAATGCCAAAGCAATATATCAATATTCAATTGGAAGTAATATGATACTAGGGGTTAAGAGGGGAACATCTAAAGAAACAATAAAAGAGCAAATAATGACAGATCTAGCTGAAGCATTAAATGGCAGAGATGTTGCAGAGGCTGATATAGAAAAGATGAAACAATTTGTGCAAAATGCAGATTATCAATCTCCGTTACATAGTAATTATGATATTGCTAACAAATATATGGAACAAATGGGATTTAAACAGAATGCTCGTGTTAGTGTAAGAAGTGCAATGCAGTCAATATATAGATGTACACATATAGATGAAACAATTGCAGAATTAGAAGGTGGATTATCAAAAACACATTTAGTTAAACCAATGAAATTGTATAGAGCAGTAAAAAGTAGTTATTTAGAAAAAGGATTAGAAAATGGAGAGGACCTTAGGTGTTTGTTAGGAAAAACAATTAGTAATAAAGGTCAAACAAGTACATCACCATTATATGATTCTTCTTTTGCATCTTTAGATGATTATGATACTGTTTTTGAGATTTATGTGCCTCAAGGAACCAGAGGAGCGTATATAGCAGAATTATCTGCTTATGACAAGACAGAACAAGAAGTGTTATTAAATCCTAATGATTTGTATATAACAGGTGTTCAAACTGGAATTACTGATAAAAATGGTAGAACAAAGAATGTGCTACAGGCTCTATGTTTGAGTAAAGATAGAGAATGTTATAAAGAAATTGAACAAACTCAAGAGCAAGCAGAAAGCCAGGATTATAGGCAGAGTACAAGTTCTACTAATTTACCAACTAAGCAAAATATATTTTCGAGATTTTTTAATCAAATTAGGGCAAGATTTTTAAAAGGAAGAAAAGATAAGCAATTAACGAATCAATTAAGTAGTACAAAACAACACAAAGAAGGGGAATCTTGGAAATTAGAGCCAGATGATAAGAAGAACCAACAAAAAATTCAAAGTGAAATAGGGGAAAAATATAGGAAAAAAGAAGAACAGAAAAATCAATCATTACCACAGAATCAACAACTTGACATAAGATAATTTGAAGGAATATTATGGTGGATAATTCGACATAAATTGACAAAAAAGTATAAATATGTTAATATAGTTATATACCGTTTTTTGAAAATGTTGCAATATAGGAGGTAAGCACACTATGAAAACTAGCAACGGTTATTGTGACCAAGCATTAAACAACATGGTATGTCTGTATGAAGATACAGAGTACCTTGAACGGAAAGAGGTTTTTTTGAAACTCATCAAAATTTTTAAAGAAAACAATGTTAAATGGGCTCTAGGCTGTTCGATGAACCTGTTTTGCAGGGGAATAATTGATGACTTCCATGATCTGGATATTATTGTTGCTGGTGAAAGCATCGAAAAAGTTAAAAAGATTATGGAGGAAATCGGAGCAAACTTAACAGATACAGGTGGAAATGGTTTTTGCGAAAGTGATGTCTATATGCATTATCAGATTGGAAGAGTGGATGTGGACGTTATCTCGGGCTTTAGGGTAGTTACTTTTGGAACATCTTATTACTATCCGTATAGTGAGAATGAAATTGATATCGTTGAAACTATGGGGATTTCGATTCCTATGATTGCATTGGAAGCAATGTATATTCTCTATTATATGATGGAAGGATGGCAGCCTAAAAGAAAATTCAAGAGATTGCTCATTGAGCAGTGGTTTGAATATGAGAAACCGAAGCATTTGGATATTTTCCAAAAATCGCTTAAAAATAACAATCTGCCTGGTCAGATTAAATGGGCTGTGAAAAATCTCTTGGACCAAAGTTAATAGCATACCAAAAGCAAGAGTAATTACTCTTGCTTTTTGGTATAAAAAAATATATAATAGATGTAAGTTATTATAATAATTTAAGAAGGAGAATTAATTATGGAAGATTCATTATTGAAATTTTTAGGAAGTGATTCTGGTTTTGGAGCACACAATAATTCTGCATATATAGAAGAAAGAGATAAATTAACAATAATTGATTGTGGATTTACGGTATTTGCACAAATAAAGGAAAAATTTGATTTAAATAAATATAAAGAAATAAATGTAATAGTAACTCATCTACATAATGATCATGCTGGTTCATTAAGTCAATTAATATTATATGCATATTTTATATTTAATAAAAAAATAAATGTTATTTGTATGTGTTCTAAAATTAAAGAGTATCTTGACATAACAGGAACTCCAGAGGATGCATATACATTATATGATAAATTTGAAAATGTAGAATTTATTAAGACAGAACATACAAAATACCTTGATTCATATGGTTTTAAATTATGTTTAAATGGTAAAAAGATTGTTTATACAGGAGATACAAATACACTTGAGCCATTTATGAAATATATAAATGATATTGATGAGTTCTATGTTGATGTATCAAGATATGGTGGAGCACATTTAAAATTAGAAGATATAATAGATAAATTAAGAGAAATAAAAAAACAAAATATTAATATATATTTAATGCATATAGATGATAGAGAATATATTGCAGGAGAAATAAATGATGAGTTCTATTTTGCGTAAAATAAAAAAAGATTATTCAGAAAATTGGATAATCTTTTTTTATTATAATAAATTTTTAATTGAAAATTAACGTGCAGAATCATATTCCTGACATAAAAATTTAATTTTATTTTTCCAAGGCAGAAGAATTTCATTTGGAATTTTTAAATTTCCATACCCTGTACCAATATCAACATCTGGCTTTATTGTGCCGTGAAAATCACTTCCACCAGAAATGAATAAATTTCTTTCATTACAAAGTTTTAATAATTTTTCGTGTTGTTCTTCTGTAAATGTTGTGTAATAGCATTCAATTCCATCAATTTGGAAATTTTGCAATATATAATCTAAAATAGGTTCAGCATTCTTTTTATATTCAAAAATATGAGGAATAAATACTAATCCACCAGCTTCACGAACTAAATTACTAGCAGTATTAAAATCTGGTACAAAATCATCCATTTCTACATATAATGGAGTTTTTGGGTCAGACATATATTGTCTGTAAAAGATTTTGCTAGAATTCCATGCTTCTTCTGATAAAAGTTTTTTGTTTTCTTCATGTTTAGTAATTTCATTGTGGAAAAATACAGAAGCAAACATTTCAGGATTATAATTATCAAGGCAATTTTTATCAAGATAAATTCCAGCTTTTAAGCATTTGTCATATAATCTTTTAATTTCAATTTTATTTCTTTCAGTAGCAGGAATATAAACATTTTTTACAAGTTCATTCATTTTCTTGTAATCAATTCCATAACCTAATATTTCTATTGGAATATTTAAAGCTTTAGTATTAAGCTCAATTCCTGGAATGATGTGACCTTTAAAAAGTGATGGAATATCAGTTTTTTCCAACTCTTCATAAACTAGTGCTGTGTTGTGATCTGTAATTGAAATAAAATCTAAATTTTTTTCTTGGCATTTTTTTAAAACTGTACTACAACTTTCAGTGCCATCTGAATAAGTTGTATGCATATGTAAATCAATCATAATAAATCTCCTTTGCAATTATAATAGCATTTTTTTTATCACAAGTAAAGATAACATAAAAAGTATACAAAAGCTTGCAAAGCACGGAAAAATATGGTAAAATAAGAATGTATGAATTTTCTAGTGAAGGAGAAAATATAATGAATGAGATAAAAAATAAAATAATAACTATATCAGGAGAACCAGCAAGTGGAAAATCAACAGTAATAAAAGTATTAGTAGAAGAATATGAAAAATTAGGATATAATGTCCATGTAATATCTACAGGAGATATGTTTAGAGAAGTTTCTATAAGAGAATATAAAAACTTCCATCCAGAAATTGAAAATCCTAATTTAGCTGATGTGCAAAATGATGAAGAATTTGCAACTGTAAGAGGACAGATAGATCAAATGATAGATAGTTTAATGGCTGAAAGAGGAAGGAATATTAATAAAGAGGAAAAACCAAATGATGTATGGTTAATCGACTCAAGATTAGCTTGGCACAATATTCCAGATTCATATGCAGTACGTTTAACTATAAATGAAAAGATAGCTGGAATGAGAGTGTTTAATGATAGTTCAAGAGGTGAAGAGGATCAATATTCAACACTTCAAGAAGCAATAGAAAAAACTATTGAAAGAAAATTAGGAGAAATTTCAAGATATAAAGAGAGATATGATGTTGATTTAGCAAATCCTGATAACTACGATTTAATAGTAGATACAGCATATTCAAATACAGAAGAATTAGCAGATATAATAATTAATGGAGAGAAGAGTTATAGAGAAGAGATGAATTATCCTAAATTTTGGGCAAGTCCAGCACATTTTTTACCAGTTCAAGATCCTATTCAATTAAATATGCGCGAAAGTGGCAAAGGCTTTACAACTGAAGAAATTTGTGAAAGTATCAAAGAAAATGGTTTTAATCCTAATATTGGAGAATTGAGTTTAGATGAATATAATGGACATCTTTTTATGAGAGACGGAAATCATAGGGTATTTGCAGCTTTAGCAGCAGGAAAAACATTGTTACCATATTATTCTAAAAAAGTAAAAGAAGAGCCAATTAATATTGAAAATGATACATATTTAAGTGAATTATATAACTGGGCAGATGGAATTAAATATTATGGATATAAAATTGGAAAAAATTGTTTATTCGAAAAATTTAATGTGGAAAATATAATAGGAATAGAAAAAATTCCATCAGCTCAAAAAGTTTTGAGATTAGATAGTCAATCGGGAGATGGAAGATAATAATAAAAAAAGATTATTCAAAATGAGAATAATCTTTTTTATTTTGACTAAAATATAAATAGAATGAATTTTAATAAAATTCGTTCTTCTGAAAGGAGTTTACTATGAAAGTTAAAGATTGTATGTGTGGTGAAGTTTGGTGTGCCAAACCAGATACAAAAATAAATGAAGTTGCAAAATTGATGGAAAAAAATCATATTGGATGTGTTCCTATTTGTGACCCAAATAACTGTCTAGTAGGTATGATTACTGATAGAGATATAGCTCTTCGTACTGTTGCATGCGGAAAAGATGCAAAAAATACAACTGCAAGTGAAATAATGTCTTGCAATGTATGTTGTTGTAATGAAAATGATGAAGTATGTGATGTTGAAAAGAAAATGTCTACAAATCAAGTAAGAAGAATACCTGTTGTAGACAATAATAAGGTAATAGGAATATTAACATTAGGTGATTTAGCAAACTATAATGAAGAAATAGGTTCAGAGCAAATTTGTGATACTTTAGAAAATATATGTGAGTGTGGCGGACAAGCTAAAAACAATTATTAATATCATAATATTCTAAAAGCAGCCGAAAAGGCTGCTATACATAAAGAAAGAGAAAAGGATGATATGTCAGAAGATTTAAATTATATTTGTAAGATTATAAAAAGGATTTTAAATGCTGTATTAATTATTGGAGGAATATATTTAGGGTGTAAATTGGCAGTTTTTTATATGCCTTTTTTAATAGCATTTATAATAGCATTAATGATTGAACCTGCAATAAAAGCTTTAATGAAAAAAACTAAAATGACTAGAAAGGCATGTTCTATTATAATATTTGTTATTGTATTTTCTATCATAATAGGCTGTCTTGTATGGGGGATTATTTCTCTTGTATCTGAATCAACTAATTTGCTACAGATGTTAAACTTGTACATAGATAGAGCATATACCCAGATTCAAGATGCGATAGGCAAATTAAATATTACAAGAGTTAGTGTGTCAAAAAATATGTTAAGTCTTACACAAGATACCTCAAAAGAAATGTTGCTAAAAGTATCTAAGTGGTTGACGGTTTTTTTAAACAAATTAATAGATATTGTTACATCAATACCAACAATTGCTATTTATATAGTTATAACAATATTGGCTTTATACTTTATTTGTACAGATAGAATTTATATGCTAGATTTTATGGAACAGCATGTTCCTTCAAAATGGCTTCAAAAATTAGGAAAGCATATAAGAGAAATTACAATAAACTTAGGTGGATATCTTAAAGCACAAGCAATATTGATTTTAGTTTCTTTTGTAATATCTGTTATAGGATTGTATATTTTTAAAATAGTAGGAATGAATGTGAAATATCCATTATTAATTGCACTTGCAATAGGATTTGTAGATGCACTACCAATATTGGGCTCAGGAAGTGTTATGGTTCCATGGGCAGTAATAGAAGCATTAAATGGTGATTTAAAACTTGGGGTAGCAATTATTGTTTTGTGGATTATAATGTCATTAGTTAGGCAGGTATTAGAACCTAAAATTGTTAGTGGGAGAATAGGAATTCATCCAATTTTTACTTTAATTGCAATGTATACAGGATTTAAAGTAATAGGTGTAATGGGGATGATTGTAGGTCCGATTGCTCTTATAATAATAAAAAGCATTTTGACTGAATATAGAGTGTGAAAAAAAGGACCGACCCCAAATTAGCATAAATTAAAAAAAGTCTCATAAACTTATAGAAAGATGTAAGTGGAGGGCTTTTTATGTTTATATGTAATTTAAAAATAAACGGGGGAAGAGCACTAAAGATAATAATTTTGGTTTTGTCACTTTTTATGCTATTCGTGTTTGGAATTAGCATTTATAAGATATTTTTTACTAGTGGAAAGTTTAATGTTAATGATAAACTTAAAGCAAAAGATATAACAGAATTAGATGCTAAAAATTATACAAATATTTTACAAGCGGTTCATGATGATATTGATTCTTACAAGGGGATGAAAATAAAATTTACAGGTTATGTTTATAGAGTTTTTGATTTTTCTGACGAACAATTTGTTATTGCAAGAGATATGTTTATAAATGAAGATAAAAATCAATCTGTTGTGGTTGGCTTTTTATGCGAGTCTAAAGATGTAAAAGCTTTTAAAGATGGAGAATGGGTAGAAATTACTGGAACGATAGAAAAAGGAAAGTATCATAATTCAGAAATTCCTATTATTAAAATTACTGAAATTGAAGGAGTAGAGCAACCAGATATGCCATATGTTATGCCACCAAGTGATACATATATACCTACAAGTGGACTTTTATAATAATTATGTAATAAATATGTTGAAAAATGGCAAAAATTGGAGTATAATAGCAACTAGCAAATACCTTTATTAACTCCCTAATAAATATAAGGGAAAGTATGATTTTATGATTTTAATGTTTGTAAAGGAGGCAACTATGTCTGACATCAAAGAAAAAGAAACTACCAACAAAGAAGAAATTAAAGAAAATGAGATTGTAGGTGGCGGAAAGCAGAAAGAAAAGAAGCGGTTAAAAGGCAAGACTAAGAAGCAGTTGCCTAGAATTACTGATACAGAACAGTATATTCTTCAAACAGTAAAAGGGCAAAATGAACAAGTGAGAACTGTTGTTACAGCAGCATATCGAGCAATTAAACTTCAGAATATGAAATCTATTGTGTTGATTATTGGTAAAAGTGGTACAGGTAAAACTGAAATTCTTAGACAGTTGTCTGAGAAAATTGGTAGAGTTTGTGTTATTGAAGATGCCAATGAGTTTACACAAGAAGGCTATTATGGAAGAGATGTTACAGAAATTATTTATGATTTGGTTTCTGCTGCAAATGGAAACATTAAAGAGGCAGAAAGAGGAATTGTAATAATTGATGAAATTGACAAAAAGGCTGGGTGTGCAACTGAAACACGTGATGTAAGTGGTCAAGGTGTATTGAATTCGATGCTTAAACTTATTGAAGGAAAGAAAGTAAGAATTCCTGCTCCTGACGAAATTATGGATGATATGGAATTAAGTGCAGATGAGATTGAGGATTTGATGGCTAATGGAATAGAATTCAATACTGAAAATGTGATTTTCTTTTTGGCAGGTGCATTTTCTGGGATTGAAAAAATCAAAGAAGAACGTAATAGTACAAAAAGTTTAGGTTTTTCTATTTCTGCTCCTGATCCTAAAAAGAATAATAAGGATTTAAACAAAACAACTAAAGAAGACCTTATTGCATATGGTCTTACAGAAGAGTTTGTCGGAAGAATTGATACAATTGTTGAAATGAATGAACTTTCTATTGATGTTTTGGAAGAAATTCTTAGAAATTCCAAGAAGTCAAAGTTAAATCAGTACACAAGAGAACTTAAAAGGTATGGAATTTTAGTCGAATATGATGAAAAGCTTCCTAGATCTATTGCTCAAAAAGCTAAAAATGGAAATACTGGTGCTAGAGAGCTTTCAAATGTAGTTAATTACATGTTTGACAAAATTCTGTATGATGTAATGTCAAAACCAAAAAATACTTATAAAAAGTGCATTTTGTTGAAAGGAATTGAAGAAGAAAATACAAGATATAAGCTAGAATAACCATAAAATAAGAGGAGGCCCCCAATAGGGCCTCTTTTTTCTGGACAGAATAAATCCGTTTTTACTTTATATTATAAATTTAATTATAAAAAATTTAAAAAAGTACTTTACAATAAATATATTAATATATTATACTAAAAGAGTAACCAAAAGATTATCTATCAAAAAGCATCCCTTTTGATAGGAAAGGAAAAAAAGGAGGAAAATTTAAATGAGAAGAACAAATGCCAAAATAGTTGGCGGAGTGCTAGTGCTAGCAATAATCTTAGTAGCAGTAGCATATGCAGCAATAACAAGTACACAATTAAATATTA
>ERZ827512.2595-NODE-2595-length-14157-cov-3.583676_pt1 | contig 14157 bp, 16 predicted proteins | sample MGYA00519916_ERZ827512 | MGnify/ENA primary metagenome ERZ827512 (study PRJEB31778, sample SAMEA3449335) | human gut metagenome | biome: human gut; feature: human-associated habitat; material: faeces | place: United Kingdom | collected 2010/2012 ... | reverse complement strand
CGCTATGATGGTTTTGCAGCGGGAATCGTCATTCGCCCTTCATTGGGATTCGCTGTGAGGAGAGAGGATTTTCCGGCAAGCGGTTTTCATGCCGTCGCCGGAAAATTTTTTATCTTCAGTCGAAGATAGACTCCACATCCCACTCTGTGACTGCGCCGGAAGATGCATCGACCGTGAAGTCATACTCCATCAGGTTGTAGACGATCTTGCCGTCATACTCCCAGCGGCCATCGTCAAAATCCAGCTTCCACTCGTAGATGTTCGCCGCGGTCGCACCGGGCACTTTGTTCAGTACCGTCTGTTTGGCCGTTGCCTCATCTACACTGACGGTGGTTGCGCCCTTTGCGCTAACATAGTTTTCAGCGTCGTAGTCATAGCTGACAACACTGCCGGTCGCAGCATCAATCTCATAGTCGTACTCCACGACTTTGCCGCCATCATTGGTCACAAATTCGACCTCATAGACCAGCTTGCCATTTTCATAGTCCTGCTCCGCTTTCACGAAGGTCACTGCATCTGCTTTGAGTCCTGCGTGCTTCAGCGCCGTTTCTTTCGCCTGCTCCAGTGTGATCTGTCCGTTTGCGGCAGGCGTGGTTGTAGTCTGTCCGGCGGTCGGCTTTGTTGTTGCGGTGTTGTTCTGGTTCCCTGTCGCTGTGGAAGGCGTTGTTTCTCCAGTCTGAGACGCCGATGCATCCGCTGTCTGCTCCGGCTGAGCTTGGATCGGTTCCTCCCCTACCGGTGTTTTCGTAACTTTGACAATTTCTCCATCCGTTGCGTTGACCGCATAGTAATACGCATAGCCATCTGAAACAAACTGAACCTCATAGCATGTCGTAGTTCCCACATCACCCATCTGCGCACTGTAAGACTCCACATTTGCTGCATCGACATTTGCTGCATTGAGCGCCTTGCTCTGCGCCGCATCCATGCTGATATACGATGCCTTTGCCGACGGGATCATGGAGCAGGCCGTCATCGTAAGTGCCGTTACCACACCCATTGCGATCACGGCTGTTTTGCGAGAATTTCTTTTCTTCATGTTGTTACCTTAACCTTTCTTCCGGGTCTTTGTAGAACAGACTTTTCATCTGCGGACGTTTTTGGGGAGGCTTGGGCAAGAGTGCTTTTTGGCGTTGCCGTTCCTGATGCTCTGCTTCCTTTTTCTGCAACATCTCCTCATATTCTTCGAGGATCTCCTGTCGTTCTTCTTCTGTGATCTGCGTCAGCAAAATTCCATAAGAAATTTTTAATTCCCGCGCCTTCCATGTCATGGCATCGACCGGATTGACTGCCATCCAAGCCGCCTCCTTTCCGCATTGTCCGTGTGCGATAATTGGCCTTGCAAGGCCATTTTTCGCGCATTTCCCTAAATAATGTATATTATTAAAACATTCTTGGAATATTTGCGCCATATTACAGCACTTTTTGCGTTTTGTCAAGGCCGTAGAATTCTCTGTTTGTCCACGCTTCCGTCATTCTATGGCGAATTACACAAAGTTTTCTTTTCCCCTTCTGTCTATATTTCACGACTCTCTTTCTCTCCTCTTGACAATCTGCTCGCCATCTTGTATATACAGAACCACATGTATACCGCAATCAACCAAACTCAAGTGTCAGAGAAAGAGAGGCTTTCCATGAACGAATTTGACAGATTAGACAGCAGCCAACCTGCGCTTCGCACGACCATGTTCTGCACGCATTGTGGTCAAGAAATTTCAAAGGATGCCATCACCTGCCCGTCCTGCGGTGCGCCGCAGAAGGACACAAAGTTTTGCCAGCACTGCGGCTCCATGATCGACAATGCGTGCGTCGTCTGCCCAAAATGCGGCAAGCAGGTCGCGGCACTCAAGTCTGAGCAGCCGAATATCATCATCAACAACAGCAACGAGAACACAAACATCAACCACAATCAAGTCGGTGGTTACGGCCGTCCCAAGGATAAGTGGATCTCATTCTTTCTCTGCCTGTTCCTCGGCATCTTTGGCGGCCACAAGTTCTATGAGGGCAAAATTGGTGCCGGTATTTTGTATTTGCTTACAGCCGGTCTGTGCGGTGTCGGCGTTCTGGTCGATCTGATCATTCTTCTTTTTAAGCCGAATCCGTACTACGTCTAATCAAAAACAGCGGGGCATTTTATGCCCCGCCATCCGTTTATTTTCTCCAGTTCCACGCCTTTGTTGTCTTTCTAGCATGGACAATATCGGTGTGCATTTTTAGAATCGTTCTACACCTACATCCCAACCACTACAAGGAGCTTCTATGAAAACCAGAATTGTTGTTGACTCGACCGCAGATATTCTACCCGAATATCTGAATCAAATTCACACGGTTCCGCTAACCGTATCGTTTGGCGAAGAAGAATACATTGATGGTGTTACCATTGATCATCGCACATTTTATCAAAAATTGATTGAGACCGATGCCATGCCCTCGACCAGTCAGGCGAGTCCTGCCGCCTTTGCCGAGCAATATGATCAAGCGGCTGCCGCTGATGAAGAAGTCGTTGTGATCACAATTTCCTCGAAACTCTCCGGTACATACCAGAGCGCCATGATTGCAGCGGCCGGACGCAGCAGTGTTTATATAGTGGACAGTGAAAATGCCTCTGTCGGCTGCGGCATTCTTGTTGGCTTAGCACTTCGCTATCTTCGTGACGGCATGACCGCTTCGGCTATTGCAGAAAAACTTCAGGAAGATAAAAAGAAAATTGTCGTAATCGCACTGCTGGATACCCTGGAATACCTCAAGCGAGGTGGCCGGATCTCCAAGGCTGCCGCCTTTGCCGGTGGTCTATTGAACATCAAGCCCGTTATCTCCATCGCTGATGGTGAGATCCAGCTTCTTGGCAAGGCCCGCGGCTCCAAAATGGGGAATAATCTTCTCGTCCAGCAAATTCAAAAAGTCGGCGGGATCGACTTTACAAAACCGGTACTCCTTGGCTATACCGGCCTGTCTGATGTTCTGTTGCAGAAGTACATTGAGGACAGCAGTTATCTTTGGAATGCTTCCCTTGATGCCGTTCGCTATGTGAGCATTGGAAGCGTCATTGGCGCCCATGCCGGCCCCGGTGCGATTGCTGTGGCCTTTTTCCGAAAATAGGCGTCTTGAAAAACACCTTTTTGCTTTTTCCATGATGAACCATCTCATTCAAAATCCCATCAAACACCAATCTGGACGGCAGGCATTGTTCGACAATAATGCCCGCCCCCTCCTCTTTGCTCTGATTGGCATTTGCTTCAAAACTATATCTGTGCTTGGTTTTTCCACCTTCACACATCTTATGGATCATTTTGATGCCATTCTTGTTCTGAAAGATGGCCAGCTCGCAAAAACAGGAACATTCCGAGAACTCATGGCAAAGCAGGGCACTTGCTACAATCTTGTAAATAAGCTCACTTTGTAACAGTATCTTACTGGGAGAATATCATGCAGATTCAAACCCACAGTCCGGAAGAGCCGGAAGCCGTTGGCCGCAAGCTGGCGGCGCATTGCAGCCGGGCGATGTCCTCGCCTACTACGGTGACCTTGGCGCGGGCAAGACCGCGTTCACGCGCGGACTGGCCTCGAGTCTTGGTGTAACCGAGCCGGTCGCCAGTTCCACCTACACCATCGTCGACGAATATCTCAGTGGCCGCCTGCCGCTGTTCCACTTCGATATGTACCGCCTTGGCTCCGCCGACGAGCTGTTCGACATCGGCTGGGAGGATTATCTCGCGCGCGGCGGCATCTGCGCCGTGGAGTGGAGCGAAGGAGTCTTATTTTGAGCCGAAGTTCAAACTGCTGTTTGAAAACCAGCAGGCCATGCTGGAGCAACTTGCCCCTAAGAGCCGCCTTGAGGAACTCGAAGATGAGGTTGCAGTTCTGCGCGCAGCCGTTCGCCAGCACAGCACGGAAATCGCCAAACTAAAACAGGCATGAATCCACAGCCCGGCAGGTTCCCTGCCGGGCTTCGCTATTTGAATTATTTTGTATTATGGACTGCTCTTTTTTGGGTCATTTGGTTTAGTATTGCTCCCGCGTTCCTTTGTTTCTTTGATTACTCCATCACAACCAGCGGCTTGATCAGATCCTTCGGCTTATCCTTCATCAGCATCAGCGCCGGCTCTACACTTTCAAGGCCGGTAAATCTGTGCGTAATCAGTTTTTCCGGATGAATGCGGTTCTCCATAACCAATCTGGCCAGCTTTTCAGACCGCAGCCGCCCGCCGGGCATCAAGCCACCACGGAGCTGCTTATGGCCCATGCCGCAGCCCCACGCCAGTCTGGGGATACCAACGGTGTCGCCTTCCCCGAGATAGTTCACATTTCCAATGATCCCGCCCGGCTTCACGATCTCCATCGCCTGCGCAAATGTGTCATTGTCGCCGCCAGCTACAATCACTTTATCCACGCCCATTCCATGCGTCTTCTCCATGATTTGCTCGACGATCCCACCACTGCGGTAGTTGATGATCTGCGTCGCGCCAAACTCCATGGCCAGATCGCAGCAATTTTTACGGGAGCCAACTGCATAGATCCCAGCTGCGCCACGAATCGCCGCCGCCGCAACTGCCATCAGGCCAACCGGACCAATGCCAATCACTGCGACATTATCACCGAACTGGATGTCGGCCAGCTCTGCACCGTGGAAGCCCGTGGGCACCATGTCCGAAATCATCGCCGCTGCCGCAAGATCCATACCCTCCGGCAGATGTGCCAAGTTGCCATCCGCATCATTCACATGGAAATACTCTGCAAAGACGCCGTCCTTGAAGTTGGAGAACTTCCAGCCGGAAAGCATGCCGCCGGAGTGCATTGCAAAACCCTCCTGCGCCTGTCTGGAATTCCAGTCCGGCGTGATTGCGGATACCAGTACTTTATCTCCGACCTTGAAGTCCCGGACAAGGGTGCCAACTTCCACGACCTCCCCAACCGCCTCATGGCCGAGGATCATATTGGATCGCTCACCAATCGCGCCTGCCCAGACCGTATGGATGTCCGAGGTGCAGGGTGCCAGCGCCAGTGGCTTACAAATCGCATCCATAGGACCGCATTTGGGAATCTCCTTCTCGATCCAGCCTGTCGCTCCAATTTTCAACATTGCAAAACCCTTCATGGTTTATTTCCTCCTAATATTATGATTTTATCTGGCATAGTTGCCAATCTATCAAAACGCCTGCATGAATCCTTTTATTGGCTCATGTCGTGCGTTTTTCCAAAATTCAGTTGCTTGCAAGCCTCAATTCACCCCTGCATCAATCTTTTGCTCATTCAGATATTGCGCTGCAAAATGCGCTGCAACAGCGCCGTCCGCTGCTGCTGTCACGATCTGACGCAGTGGCTTGGTTCGCACATCTCCCGCCGCAAACACGCCCGGAAGATTTGTTCTTGTCGTTTCATCTGCGCAGAGATACCCTGCCTGATCCATGGTAACCTGTCCTTGAAGCAGTCCTGTCGCCGGGTTTCTCCCGACGCTCACAAAGATGCCGTCGCATAAAAGCTCCCGCGTTGTCTGATCTTTGCTATTCCGGAGCTGCACACCGGTCAGCCGCTCCGTGCAAATCAGCTCTTCCACGGTACTGTTCCAGCAGAACTCCACGTTCTCTTTTTCCTCTAATTGCTTTGTATAAATCTTCTCCGCCCGCAGTGTATCTCTGCGGTGGATCAAATACACCTTTTTTGCAAAGCGGGAGAGCGTCAGCGCATCTTCCGCCGCGGAGTTCCCGCCGCCAATGACCGCTACCGTTTTACCACGGTAGGCCATGCCGTCACAGGCCGCACAGTAGTGTACACCTCTGCCTGTCCATTCTCTCTCACCCGGTATCCCAAGCGGTCTTGGCGTCGCACCGGTCGCAATTACAACCGTTCTCGTCATGATGATTCCTTCACTGGTCTTCAGCTGCTTGACCGGCTCCTGCAGTTCCACAGATTCCACCTCTGCCAAAATTGTCTCTGCACCAAAATGTTCCGCACCGCGCTGCATCTGCTCTCCGAGTGTAAATCCATCGATCCCTGCATCAAAGCCGGGATAGTTGTCAATCTGCTCCGTCAAAGCCATCTGCCCGCCGGCGGAGAGCTGCTCCAACACCACAACGTTCAATCCGGCTCGCGCCGCATAGAGTGCCGCTGTGTAGCCTCCCGGCCCGCCGCCGATCACAGCCATGTCATAGATCTGCATGCTCATCCCCCCAGTGATTCCTGAATAAACGCATCGATCTCCGCCTTCGTCCCTGGCGCAACAATTTGTCCTTTACTTTCTCCGTTCCGGAACAGCTTCAGAGTTGGAAGCAGCTCCACGCCATTTTTCCGAAGCAGCTCCGGCTCCTCGTCAGCATTGATCTTTGCCACAACAAGATCCCCTTCCCGCTGCTCCGCTACCTTTTCCAGTGCCGGTGCGATGCGTCTGCAATAACCGCACCATGGTGCCCAGAAATCCACCAACACAGGTCGTTCTGTCTTGAGGACAAGCTCCTCATAGTTTTGTTCCGTTACCGTAATGATTGCCATAATATTTTCTCCTTTGTCTGTTTCAACTCTTTTCTTCAGGTTTCCCCGGATGCGTCATAACCATGCCTGTAATCAGGCACATCAGCATCGAGATGACCATCACGGCCGCCCAGAATTTATGCTGCTTGAACATGGTCTGTTCTCCCTTCCTTATGTGCTTTATAGATCATCAATCAGCGCCGTACTCTTGGCGTATGCCGTGCTGCGCGCCTCAAAAAAATCTGTTTTGACCAGATTCGCATTTGCGTACTGGCTCACCCACTCCATGCCTTCCGGCTCTTGCTCCAATCCCGGATAGAGGGGTTCGTATCCGAGGCTTGTCCAGCGCAGGTTCCCAAGGTATTGGATATAGTCCGAAACCATCTGTCGGTTCAGTCCCGGTACCTCATCGCCAATCACATAGTGTCCCCACGCAATCTCCTGCGCTACGCCTTCCATCATCATAAGTCGCAGCCCTGCTACTGCTTTTTCCGAAAACAGTTCCGGTTCCTCCTCTTGCAGTTCCAGCAACATCTTCCGAAACAGCCAAAGGTGCGTGTTTTCATCCCGGTTGATATACCGGATTTCCTGTGCCGAGCCGGGCATTTTCCCATTTCGGCTGAGGTTATAGAAGAACATGAAGCCGCTGTAAAAATAGATTCCTTCCAAGATGTAGTTCGCCATCAGCACGCGCAGCAACGTTGTTGCCGATTGATCCTTCTGGAATGCATTATAGCAGTCCCCAATGAAGGTATTGCGCCGCAGCAGATGCGGATCCTCTTTCCACTGATACAGGATCTCATTCCGTTCCACAGGTGAGCAGATGCTATCCAACATATAGCTATAACTCTGCGAATGCACACACTCCTGAAAGGTCTGGATATTCAAGCAGAGATTAACTTCATTGGCCGTCACATAGGCGCTGATATTCGGAAGATTTGCCGTCTGGATGGAATCCAAGAACACCAGAAAACTCAGGATCTTATCATAGGCTCGTCGCTCTGCTGGCAGCAGCTTAGGATAGTCCTTGAGATCCTGTGACAGGTTGATCTCCTCCGGAATCCAGAAGTTGTTCATCGCCTGCCGGTACCACTCACTGACCCATGTATATTTCATATTGTTGAAGTCATTGAGATTTGTGGTATTCCCATTCAGCATCCGGCGCAGGCGAACATCCGTATCTCCTTCCGGATTAAACAGTGCTTTTTTTCGGAGCATCTCCATCTTTTTTCTCCCTTCAGGATGAGCATACATCGCAGTCCGTCACTTCCAGCGATTTGCTGCGTACATAATAGATCGTTTTGACACCGGATTTCCAAGCCAGAAGATACAGCTCCAACACCTGCCGCATCGTATACTCATTTGTGATATACAGGTTCATGCTCTGTGCCTGATCAATATGCCGCTGTCGAATCCCGGCCGCCTTGACAGACCACGTCTGGTCAATCCGATGCGCCGGCTTATAATACCACATCGTATCTGCCGACAGCTCCGGCGCCACCCTTGGCAGCATACTCCCCTTCTTTTCCTCCAGCCAGAACCGCTGCATGACCGGATCTACGCCGGCCGAGGTGCCGGAGAGAATCGACGTACTGGATGTCGGCGCAATGGCCAGCAGATATGCGTTCCGCATTCCGTTTTTTTGTATCTCTCCCGCAAAGTTCTTCCACGCCTTTGTCTTATAGCTGCGCTTTTCGAAGTACGCACCAGTCTGCCAATCACTTTCCTCAAAATACGCATAGCTTCCGCGCTCCGCAGCCAGCTTGCAGCTCGTTCGAATCGCCGCATAATTGATGCGCTCAAACAGCTTGTCTGCAAACTTCAGATGCGCGTCCTTCTCCCAGTTGATATGCCGCTTTGCCAGCGCATGGTGGTAGCCGCTGATCCCAAGGCCCACTCCGCGATAGCTTCTATTTGTCAGCCCTGCATACGCAACCGGATAGAAGTTCAGATCGATCACATTATCCAAGGCCCGCACAGCAGTTTCCACCGTGCGATCCATGTAGTCCTCATCCTCCAGCGGAAGATTTCCAAGGGATAAACTGGCGAGATTACACACCACAAATTCTCCCGGTTTTGTCGTTGTCACGACCACTGGATCGCCCTGCTCCGTCCGTACCTCAGTGCCAAGGCTCTCAACAGGCGCCATATTTTGCGCAATCTCTGTGCAGAGGTTTGAGCAGTAGATCATTCCACAGTGGCTATTGGGATTCATCCGGTTGACTGTATCCCGGTTGAACGCAAACGGTGTCCCCGTCTCCACGGCGGAGCGCAGCACCAGCCGTACTATCTCCTTCACCGTGAGTACCCGCTTTTCAATGCGGGGATCTTCGACACATTCCCAATATCGCCTCTCCCATTCCTTCCCCCAGAAATCCTCCAGTGCATAGTCCTTGACTGTCTGGATCTCATGTGGGCACATAAGATACCATTTTGCGTCTATGTTCTTTTCCGCAAGCTTCCAGAACAGGTCCGGATAGCAGACTGCCGGAAATACGTCATGTGCTTTCTGCCTGTCGTCCCCGTTATTGGTACGAAGCTGTAAAAATTCCGGCAGATCACGATGCCACACATCTAAGTAAACTGCAACGGCTCCTTGCCGCATACCAAGCTGATCCACCGCAACTGCCGTATCGTTGACCAGCTTGATCCAGCGGATCACGCCGCCGGCCGCACCCGGAAATCCCCGGATGGCACTGCCGCTTGCCCGTACCTTTCCGAAGTACAGACCCATTCCGCCGCCAAATTTGGAGACCTTCGCAAAGCTGTCTATGGAGCGATAGATCCCATCCAGACTATCCGGAACCACATCCACAAAGCAACTGGAGAGCTGATAAAACGGTTTTCTGGCATTGGCCATCGTTGGTGTGGCCATCGTGACCTCCATCCGGCTGAGCATATCATAAAACCGCTGTACCCACTCCATGCGATCTCGCTTTTCCTGCATCGCGAGGTGCAGCGCAATTCCAAGGAACATCTCCTGTGGTGTTTCCATTGGTTTTCCGTCTCGTGTATGGATCACATAACGTTTCAGAAGCAGCTCCAATCCTGCGTATGTAAACAGCCGATCCCGTTCCGGACAGATCATATCTCCAGCCATCTGCAGTTCTTCTTCAGAATATGCCTCTAAAATATATCGGCCATAGAGTCCTTCATCTGCCAGATCGTGCAGCTTCTCCGGAAATGTTTGAATGTTCTGCTTCTGCATTTCTTCCCGGACAGTCCGTGAGAAAAAATGGTTTTGAAGCCGTGCTGCAAGATACTCCCAGCGCGGCGCCTCCATGGTAGTCAGCTCTATCGCCGCCTTGACCAGGATCTTCTCCTGTTCCCGGACGCTCATCCCTTCCCGAATGAGCCGTTCATACTGCTCTGCAAGTAAATTCAGCGAATATTTCGCAGAGTCAAAGTCCGCTTCAATCTCACGCAATGTTCCCTCCAACGAAGGATCTTCCATGCGCGCTGCAATTCGCTCCCGCATCGCGCGAGCCTTCGCCCGCTTTTCCCTGTACAGGATGTATGCCTTTGCAGTCTCGTAGTATCCCTCCGCCATCAACTGCTGCTCTACCTGATCCTGCACATTCTCTACCGTCAATTGCTGCACTTCTTCCAGTCGCTTCAACACTGCCCGCAAAAGGCTGTTCAGCGATTGCGCCGTGATCTCCACATTCGTCGCCGTAAAAGCCAGTCTCATGGCCGCACGGATCTTCTCCGCGTCAAACGCCGCCATTTCGCCGTTTCGTTTTCTGATCTCCATTTCTGCGTCCTCGCGTTAAATAATAATAATAAAAATTATTATCAATATAATACAAGAGCTTTGCATGATTGTCAATATATTGTGCCATTCTTCTTTCGCTTATCAATATATTGATTTTCATATTATGATCATGGTTTCATTTGCGATATGATATTTCCTGACCCGTACAAGATATCTCCCATCGCTCATATCTCTTCCGCCTCATGCTCGTTCCATCGTGCTTCTCCACGATCTGTTCCGCCTTGATAAAGGATGAGGTATCCCAATGGGTTCATATACTGTTTTGCTGACAAAGCTGATTTCAAAAGAGCTTCTTGCACTGCGCCGCCGGCTGTCTCTGACACAGGAGGCCATGGCCGAGTATCTTCACATCTCATGCCGTGCGTATGGCGATTTGGAGCGTGGAAAATACGCAATCTCCGCTGCCACACTGATGTCTCTTTTTCCAATGTTTGACACGAATATGCAGCAGAGACTTTTCCGGCAGTTCGCCGAAGGTGTCCGAGCCATCGAGGAATCCGCCGAACAAACCGACCAACCCAAACCGATCCTGTGAGCGGAGATTCCTGCACGCCAAAAGTAAAAGTGCAAATCGGAGCTGAACTGGCTCCGACTTGCACTTGAAACGCCTTATGGAGCAGAACGCGGGAGCAAATCCCTTACCGCGCGCCAAACTTCATTGATACGATAAGTCTGATGGTTTTTATTTTTATAAGCGATTCATACTGGATACTGCTGTTTTCTGATGCAAGCATCCTCCTAATATCATAGAGCGCCTGATGCGCTTCGTCCGCCTCGGCTCCCTCCAGAAAAGCGTCCAGCGCCTTTTCAAATTCGTTGCTCATCATGCTCTTTCACCACACAGTTTCGGTATATACTCGTTCTGTGTGGTATTTTACCATGATTTTCTCCAAAATACAACATAGTCTGCGTATTTGCGCAAAGTATATCGACGAATACTATAGGCATCTCTCGTAAAATAGAGGCAGCAGGGAGGTGCGTCATGGATAAGCACTATAAGGATTACATCCAGATCGGGTTGAATATCATGCGGTACCGCAAGGAGCAGGGGCTGACACAGGATCAGCTTTCCGAGATGGCGGGCTATTCGCGCAATCATTTGCAGCGCGTCGAAACCGCCGTCTGCAAGCCGACGGTCGGTCTGCTTCTGGATGTGTCGGAGGTTCTCGGCGTTCCGGTGGAACGGCTGATGGAAATACGGAAATAACGAAAGCGTCTGCCAGTTTTGAGCGGCAGGCGCTTTTTACATCCCCATCTGCGGCTCCTGCGTCTGTTCCTGCTTCTGTTCCGGAATTGGCTCGTGCAGCGGGCCGAAGTCTTCGCGGTTGACCATGCCGTAGGGCGTGATTTCCGCGCCGTACTGCTTGAGGACATCTTCTGCATAGGCTTCGCAGTTCAAGTGCTTATAGATCAGGTCTGCGTCCTTGCCGCCGAGAACAAATTCCAGTTCATCACGCACCAATGCGTCCTTGTCACGGATCTTCGCTTCAAAGCAATACTGCGGCAGCTTTTCAAGCCGGTCGAAGACATCGTCCAGTGATTCACATTGCGTCGCGCTGACAACGGCTTTGAATTTTGTAAGCTGCCCGCTTGCCTTCAATGCCTGAAGCGACTGCGCCAGTTCGTTGATCCTCGGAAGATCTTCCACATCGGTCAACATGGTGTTCAGCCGCGGTACGATGGCATCACAGGCTGTGAACTGCGCGTCGAACCATTCCGGTGCGTCGAGTTCTTTTTGGACTTCCTGCATCCGCTGTTCTGTTGCAGGCAAGTCCAGAACGGCTGTTTTCTGCTCATTTTCATGATTCATGAGTGTCAAGCGGATCATATAGGAAATTTCCCGCTGCGGCTCATGCTCCGGCAGCGGCTGCAATTCCTCCGTGCGGACAACGTAGCCGTGCGGCGTGAATACACCGGCTTCACTTTCGCGCATCTGTTTGCCGATTTTGGCGTAATCCAAGAGAGCATAGGCGCTGTCCGGCAGGGCATCCAGATCCTCCCGAAAGCCGTTTTTCACATAGAATTTTCCGAGATCTTCGTTCGAATGCACATCTGCAAGCACATGGCAACGATTCACGTTGGCAGCCAGCATCATCAGCTCCGGTACGGTAATGATGCCGCTGTGCTCCTGCATATGCTTTTGCACTGCCATATTGAGAAGCCCCTCCATTGCAATTTCCTGACGCTCATCCAGTTTGGAAAGCTGTTCGGTCAGGGAATTGAACTCGAAGATCGACATACTCTCGTCCAGATGCGGGGCGAGATAGTCAAAGCAGTAGAATTCATCCACCTGCCAGTAGACATCACCGGGAGACTTCGTGTGAATCTGCTCAAATGCGTCCATCATCTCGTACTGGCTGACAGGAAACGTCAGCTCCACGCCGCGTTCATCGCTCGATGCGCTGCTTACCAGATAGACCTCACATACTTTGCGCAAGGGTTATTCCTCCCGTCTGTTCCTGTTCAAATCGCTCCTGTTCGGTCTGGATGCTCCATGCATCCGAGTTCCAGAGGTGGACATACAGCTCACTTTTGCCACCCACGCGGATCTCCTGCTGCTCGAAGCCCTCACCCCAGCCGTCAGCAGCCTGCCCCTCAAGGTACGATTTCAGGGTCTCCAGTTCCGCACCGGTCAATTCGCCCGCCACGCGACACTCTGCCACACCCCAGAGTTCTCGATTGCGGGTTTCCACGGTAAAAACTGCGGCATATACCTTTCGGTTAAGGCCGTCATTTTTATCGTACCAGTACATAAGACCACGTTCCGCTTCCTCCGGCATTCGGTATTTTTTCAGCGCCGCCGCGATCTGCGATTCATACCCGCGCAGTTCTTCTCCCTCCAATGTAACGCCATTCTCGTCGAGGTCTCCGTATTCGTTCGGTTCATAAAATTCGGCAGTCAAGGGCATATAGAGCTTCAGCGTTTCCAGCTTGGGCGGCAGCACTGTGAAGCTGTCCTCACCGGGAACAATCGCCAGCGTCCGGCCATTGTCCCACTTCATATGGATGCTTCCCGCATCATCCACCAAATCCACAACGCCCTCTGTACCTGACGGTACTGGCGAATATGGGTCACTCATAGAATTCAGACGAATGCGTGTGCCGGGTGGATACTGCGCCTGCATGAATTTTACCATTTTTCTGTCCAAATTTACATCCCTCCAAGCTGCATTTCCTGTTTTTCCTCCTGCTCCGGCCGCTGATACTGCTTGAGTCTCTCTTTCGCCCAATCCGGCAGGAACTCATCTTTCAGAACGCCAACAAAATCATTCCGGTTCCAGCGCGTCTGCTCCCCATCACCGAGACAGGTGCAAAGAATGGAGCGGCCGCGTGCGGTCGGGCTGCACCCAAAGCCGCTTTCCGCCAGCCAGAGTTGGTTCTCGGGCGACCAGTATTCTTCTTTCAGGGTATTTGGCGAGAGAACAAGCACCTTGCCGGTGTAATCCAGTTCGCTCGAATCCGGTTCGCACTGCTTCTGATCGAACATTCCGAGGTTCATCACGAGCTTTCTGTAGTGTGAAATGAAGCCATCCAGAATGGCAGAATGACTTCGGGCTGCAAAGCAGTAATTATGCATTTCATCGGGTGGAATGAAGTGGCTGTCCGCCCAAGCTCGGTTGTCCGGACGGAAGCGCCCATCGCCGCGCCGCTCCTGCACGGTGTTCGCTAAAACGTGTTCCACGCGCTTGTAGCCGTAAAGCTCGACGATCTTTTCCACCGTGCCGTCCTTCAGATGCATCCCGTCGAAATTTTCCCGGATAAGGACATCGATTCCGCCCGCACACGCACAATTCTCGCGGAAGCTCTCACGCCATTTTTCGATTTCTCCGCGCTTCATTGCGTCTTTTGCCGAATACGGATAAAGCGGAATTTTACTCTGCATCACTGTTCTCGCTTTCTGCAGTCAGAATATCGTT
>ERZ827512.2584-NODE-2584-length-14227-cov-5.996825_pt1 | contig 14227 bp, 4 predicted proteins | sample MGYA00519916_ERZ827512 | MGnify/ENA primary metagenome ERZ827512 (study PRJEB31778, sample SAMEA3449335) | human gut metagenome | biome: human gut; feature: human-associated habitat; material: faeces | place: United Kingdom | collected 2010/2012 ... | reverse complement strand
TCATGCCGGAGCCGCAGACCATGCCCACGGTGTAAGCGGGAACGGAATAGGGGATACCGGCCTTGATGGCCACCTGACGGGCAACGTTCTGGCCCTGGGCAGCGGTCAGGATGCAGCCGAACATAACCTCATCCACATTTTCGGGGGCGATATTGGCACGCTTGAGGGCCTCCTTCACCACCACGGCGCCCATCTCGGCGGCGGGGGTGTTCTTCAGGGAACCACCGAAGGAGCCGATAGCGGTACGGCAGCAATTGACGACATACAGATCTTTCATGATGGAATTTTCCTCCTACATTTGGTTTTGGGGTTCTACTCTGTACCTATATCGTAGTCATTTTCGGTCGAATAGTCAACCCCCAGAATTGCTCCGCGCTGAAAAATCGTAGGACTGAACAGGAAATGGCCCGGTTCCTTTGTTAGTTTGACTAAAAATTAACAAACTATTTTCCTCAGGAGAGAGCCGAACGGGCCTCCTGGAGCCTGGTATAAAAGGCGCCGGGGTCCAGCTTGTTGAACAGGCGGGTGTTGTATTCCACCTTTGCGTCGGCCACGGCGGCCTTGATCTGCGTTTCAAACAGGGCATTGACCACGGCGGACTGGTCCAGCTCCTTGCCCACGGCCACATACAGGGCGCTGCCGGTGTCGATGACATCGCTGACCTGGCCGGGCTCCAGCGCCGACACGGCGGCGGCCAGGGTCTCGCCCATGTCCCCGGCGGAGGCGGTGACGCCGGCCTCCGTCACGTCCTCCATGCCCAGCTGGCCCGCCAGGTCCAGATACGCGGCGGTAACGTCCTGGGCGTCCCGCAGCTGCTGGGCAAAGCTCTCGGCCGCCAGGCGGGTGTTGTCGTCATCCTGGCCGTCCAGGGGCCAGTACAGCAGCAGACTGGTGGCATAGCCCTTCTGCCGGGCCAGGGCGTCAATGTCCTCCTGGGCAGGGTACAGAGCGCTGCCGGGGGTACAGAACGCCTGACGCACCCCGGCATACAGGTAATAGCCCCGGCTGATGGCGTCGAACATGGCCTCCGACACGCCCATGCCCTGGATCTGCTTGCTGTAGGCCTCCTGGCTGCCGTAATAGGTGATATACTGCTGGCGCTGGTTTTCCAGGGCCTCCCGGTCGGCGTCGGACAGGGTCACATTTCCCCGCTTGGCCCACTGGCGGACCACGGCGTACAGCTTCACGGTCTCCAGGGCGTCCTGCTTGGCATAGGCCCCGTAGGTCATCCCCTCGGACAGCTCCGCGTCAAAGTCAAGGTCCTGAACGTTGTACGTCAGATACTCGCAGTCATAGGCCAGCCAATACAGATACTCCTCGGCGTCAATGGTCTCTCCGTTGACGGTCAGCAGCTCGGCGTCGGGCCGGATGCCGCTGGCCTGATAGAACAGGCCGTCGGTGCGGTGGCCGTTGGTAAGGATACCGCTGGCGGAAATGCCCACCACCAGCAGCGCGGACAGGACCACCGAGGCGGTCAGACGGATCCATGCTTTTTTCATAAGTTATCTCCTTCCCGGGCAGCTTTGCCCAGCTCTTCTTTTTTCAGCCGCAGCTCCTCCGTCAGCTTCCCGGCAGCGGAGAGGGCGTCCTCCCCGGGGGCCAGGTGCAGCCGGAGTCGGGGAGGCTCCCCGGCGGACAGACGCAGGCGATTGCGGTAGCCGGGCATGGAGCACACGGCCATCAGGCTGGGTACGTCCACGCGGCTGTCAAAGGTGAAGGCCACCACACCGGCCCTCTGGGTGATATCGGTGATGAACACCTCGGCGGCGGCGGCCCGCAGCAGGGCCACGTCCAGCAGGGCCATCACCGGCTTGGGCGGGTCGCCGTAGCGGTCCGTCAGCTCGTCCACCAGGTCCGACGCCTCCTCCGTGGTGCGGATGGCCGCCATGCGGCGGTACAGGTCCATGCGCTGGTGGGCGGAGGGCACATACCGCTCCGGAATGTGGGCGGAGGTGGCCAGGTCCGCCGAGCAGTCGGGGCGGATGTCCTTTCCCCTCCCCTGCTGCTCCAGCACCGCGTCGTTCAGCAGCCGCAGATACATGTCGTAGCCCACACTCATCAGATAGCCGGACTGCTCCGGGCCCAGCAGGTTCCCCGCCCCGCGGATCTCCAGGTCCCGCATGGCAATGCGGAAGCCGGAGCCGAAGGCCACATACTCCCGGATGGCGGACAGGCGCTTGCTGGCCACCTCCGTCAGCACCTTGCCGGGGCGATAGGTCAGATAGGCATAGGCCCGGCGGGCGCTGCGGCCGATGCGGCCCCGGATCTGGTGCAGCTGGGACAGGCCCAGCCGGTCCGCGTCCTCGATGATCAGGGTGTTGACGTTGGGGATGTCGATGCCGGTCTCGATGATGGTGGTGCACACCAGCACCTGGATCTCGCCGTCGGCCATCTGCTGCATGACGGAGCTCAGCTCCCGCTCGGCCATTTTGCCGTGGGCAATGCCGATGGCCGCATCCTCCCCCAGCCACTGCCGCAGGCGTCCGGCGGTGGACTCGATGTTCTCCACCCGGTTGTGCAGGTAATATACCTGGCCGCCCCGGCTCAGCTCCCGGCGGATGGCCTCGGCAATGACGGGCCACTCGTGCTCCATCACATAGGTCTGCACCGGCTGGCGGTCGTGGGGCGGCTCCTCGATGGTGCTCATGTCCCGGATGCCGGACAGGGCCATATTCAGGGTCCGGGGAATGGGGGTGGCGGACAGGGTCAGGGTGTCCACCTGCCGGGCCCGCTCCCGGAGCTTTTCCTTGTGGGTAACGCCGAAACGCTGCTCCTCGTCGATGACCAGCAGCCCCAGGTCGTGAAATTGCAGATCCTTCTGCAGAAGCTTGTGGGTGCCGATCAGCAGGTCCACCTTTCCCGCCTGGGTCCGGGCCAGAATGTCCCGCACCTGGGCGGGGGTCCGGAACCGGGAGAGCACCTCGATGTTCACCGGGAAGGACCGGAACCGGTTCACCGCCGTGGCATAGTGCTGCTGGGCCAGGACGGTGGTGGGCACCAGAATGGCAGCCTGCTTGCCGTCCAGAATGCACTTCATCACCGCCCGCAGGGCCACCTCGGTCTTGCCGTAGCCCACGTCGCCGCACAGCAGCCGGTCCATGGGCCGGGGCTGCTCCATATCGGCCTTGATGTCCCGGATGGCCTGGAGCTGGTCGTCGGTCTCCGTGTAGGGGAAGGCGTCCTCAAACTCCTGCTGCCAGGGGCTGTCCGGCGAGAAGGCATGGCCTGCCAGCCGCTGGCGCTGGGCATACAGCCGGATCAGCCCCTCGGCCAGGTCCTTGGCGGCGGCCTTGGCCTTGCGGGTGGTCTTGGCCCACTCGGTGCCCCCCAGCTTATTGAGCTTGGTGCGCTCGTTGTCCTCGCCGGGGCCGATGTACTTGCTGACCAGGTCCAGAGACGTGGCCGGAACGTACAGCACGTCCTGCCCGGCGTAGGCGATCTTGATATAGTCCTTTTCCACCCCGTCCACCGGCATGCGCAGCATGGCCACGAACCGGCCGATGCCGTGATGGGCGTGGACCACCAGGTCCCCGGGGGTCAGGTCCGTGTAGGACTGGAGCTTCTGCTGATTGCTGTCCCGCCTGGGCCGGGGCTTTTTGGCCCGGCCGGACAGGGGCGTGGTCAGCTGCCCCTCCGTCAGCACCGCCAGCCGCCCCTCCGGATATTCGCACCCGGCGGACAGGGCCCCCACGGCAATGAGCACCGTGCCCTTTTCCGGGGACTTTTCCCCGGACAGGTCCACGGCGGCGGGAATTTTCCGGTCCGCCAGCATCCGGCGGAGATTCCGGGCCCGGACCTCGCCGCCGCACAGCACCATCACCCGATAGCCCGACGTGAGATAGTGGGTCAGGTCCGTGCAGGCCAGCTCCAGGGAGCCGCCGTAGCTGGACAGCTGCTTGGCCGTCAGCTGGAGAAGGTCCCGGGGCTGCAGCAGCTGCCGCCCGGTGGTGAGACCGTCCAGCTGCACCACCGGATGCTTTTCCAGCCCCAGGGCCAGCTCCGGCTCCGAGGCGGCAAAATCCGCCAGCTCACCGGCCAGAAAGCCCGCCTCCATTCCGGCGGACACGTCCTCCTTCAGCTGCCACAGCCAGCCCCGCAGGGCCTCCGCTGTGCGGCCGCTGTCCTCCACGCAGATCAGAGCATCCGCGGGCAGATAGTCCAGGGCGGTGGTCTTTTCCGGGTACACCGCCGCCATGCAGCGGTCCGCGCCGTTGGGGGTGACCCCCTGGCGCAGCAGGGCGGCATCGGCGGTCAGCAGGTCCCGCAGGGCCTGGGTGCCCTGCCTCCGGGCAAGGCGCTTCACCGCGGCCTCCAGCCGGGCGGCGGCGTCCTCCGCCGTATGCTCCTCCCAGCCGGGCAATACCTCCGCCGCCGGAAGCAGCAGCGCCTCCCGGCGGTTTTCCACCCGGCGCTGGGTGGCGGCGTCAAATATGCCCAGGGAGTCGATCTCGTCGTCGAAAAATTCGCAGCGCACCGGCTGCTCCATACCCGGGGAGAACACGTCCAGGATGCCGCCCCGCAGGGCGAACTGTCCCGGGCCCTCCACCTGGTCGCAGCGGGTATATCCGGCTCCGGCCAGCCGCCGGGTCAGGGCGTTCAGGTCCCACTGCTGGCCCACGGCCAGGGTCAGTGCCGTCCGCTCCAGCACCCGGGGCGGGATGCACCGCTGCACCAGCGCGTCCGGGGTAGTGACCACCACGGGGCTGTCCGCCAGGCGGTACAGGGCCGCCAGCCGCTGGTTTTCCCACTGGCGGCTGGACTCCATAGGCCGCCACTGAAGCTCCCGGGCCGGGAGCACCAGGGGCGTCTCCCCGGTGAGCACGGCCAGGTCACCGGCCTGGCGCCGGACCTCCCGTTCGTCGGCACACAGCACCCACAGGGGCCGTCCGCTGTCCCGGTGCAGGGCCGCCTCCACCTGGGCCCGGTGGACCGGTCCCACGCCGGTGACCAGCACCGGCGAAACGCCGCCGCGTACATCCTCTGTCAGCTGCCGCACCTCCGTCAGGTGCAGCAATTCCTTTACCAGCGCCTTCACCGGGCACCTCCCTTCGTTTTCCCCCAACGCATCCGGGGGCGTATACGGTAAGTATACGCCCCGAAGCTGTAATTTAACTTAAATTTTGTCCGCCCGCCGCCTGTCGGGGGCGGGAACCCTTCTATGCTTATGCGCTCTTTCCGGATTTCTTCTCCCGGGTAAAAACCTCTGCCGTGATCAGCGCCGTCAGCGGGATGGACAGGATCACGCCCACGCTGCTGGCTACGCCGCTGACCACCTCCAGGGATACATAGGCCGAGCTCAGCAGCTGCCGGGGGGACAGTCCCAGAGAATACAGGTACAGGATCAGGGTAAAGCCGCTGCCCAGAAACGCCAGGATCAGGGTGTTGGTCATGGTGCCCACCATGTCCCGGCCGATGTTCATGCCGGAGCGGAACAGCTCCCTCCGGGACAGCTCCGGATTGGCGGCGTGGACCTCCGACAGGGAGGAGGCAATGCCCATGGTCACGTCCATCACCGCGCCCAGGGCGCTGATGACGATGCCGCCCACCAGCAGGCCCCGCAGACCGATGGGCGTGCCGGTCTGCCGCAGCTGCAGCAGGGGCTCCACGTCGTCGATGCGCAGGCCGTCGATGCGGGTCAGTCCCTGGGCCAGCAGGCCGAACAGCAGGGCCAGGGCGGTGCCCGCCACTGCGCCCAGCATGGCGCACACGGTCTTTTTCCGGACACCGCCTACGATGGTCAGGCTTACCACCGCCACATAGGCGCAGACGATAAACGTCATCAGCAGCGTGTTGGCACCCTTCATCAGGGACGGCAGCAGCACGCCGAACAGGCACACCAGCGTCACCGCCAGGGCCACCAGGGATTTGACCCCCGTCCGGCCGCCCACGGCCACCGCTGCCGCGATGAACAGCACCAGCACGATGCAAAGGGGCAGCAGACGGTCGAATTCATACACCGTGGCATTGACGGTGCCGTCGGAATAGGTGGAGATCAGGACGGTGGCCCGGTCCCCGACCTTCAGCGGTCCGCCATACAGGGGCCCCACATAGTTATATACCTGCATCTGCTGGCCCTTATAGTCGCCGGAGCGGACGGTGACCAGCAGCAGCTGCTCGCCGCGATAACCGTTGTCGGAGGCGGGGTCCTTCTCCGTGGAATCGGAGAGGATCTGGTCCACGGAGGCGCTTTCGTAATCCGCGCGGTTCTCCGGCTCGTCGGACTGCACCGGCACGGGAGCCGCCAGCAGCCGCGCCGCCAGCAGCACCGCCAGCGCCGCCGCCAGCACGATGCACGTCCATTTATTCTCCCGCAGCCAGGCGGCAGGGCCGGGCCCCTTCGTTTTTTTCTTCATATATACCGGTCCTTTCGGCAATTGGTGACACCAGCATAGCAAGTTGCGCCCCCCTTGTCAAGCAGGGCTTTGTGCAATCATCCATGCCTTGTGCACATATTAGCAAAATTTGTGTCAAATCTGCAAATAAAACTGGAAACTGACAGAAGCGTATGTTACAATGAAAATACCTGTGGGGCGGGAAGCTCCGGGAGAAATTAAAGGAGGTAATAGCTTGATGAAAACACCTGTTCGCACCAGACTTCTGTCTGCGCTGCTGTCACTGGTCATGCTGGTTTCCCTGCTGCCGGTGTCGGTATTCGCGGCAGAGCCTGCGTCCGGGACCTGGGAAAAGGTCACCGAGGCACAGGAGGACTGGTCCGGTCAATACCTGATCGTCTATGAAAAGGGCAGCCTGATCATGGACGGCTCCCTGTCCGCCCTGGACAAGGAGGGCAACAAGGTGGACGTGACCATCACCGACGGCAAGATCGTTGGTGATTACGCCAAGTACGCGTTCACCATCGCGCCCATGACCGGCGGCTGGTCCGTGCAGTCCGCCAGCGGAAAGTACATTTCCGGCAAGTCCGGCAAGAACAAGATCATCACCGGCTCCACTCCGGAGCTCAACACCATCACCTTCGCTGATGGTAATGTGAAGATCGCCAGCAACAACACCACGCTGCAGTATAACGCAGCCGCCACCAACGGCACCCGGTTCCGCTATTATGAGAGCGAGAATCAGCAGCCCGTGGCCCTGTATAAGCTCAGCACCGTTCCCGCCCGGGAAAGCGGCATCGTCACCGATCTGACCACCCTGCAGAACGGCGACAAGGTGGTGGTATTCAACCCCGCCAACAAGAAGGCTCTGTCCTCCGTGTACAACGGCTTCTATAACACAGGCGTGGATGTGGAGCTGACCGGAGGCAAGCTCACCGGCTACACGGATGCAGAGCTGTGGACCGTGAACCGCACCGAGAGCGGCGCCTATACCTTCTCCACCGCCGACGGCAAGAAGCTGTCCATGGACACCAGCTACAGCAGCACTCCCCTGGACAAGGCCAATGTGGATTGGGAGCTCAGCGCCGCCGCCACGGCGGACTGCTTCTACATCAAGAACGTAGGCCGCGGCAGCTATCTGGAGTGGTTCGCCGAGAAGAACAATTGGAGCTCCTACGGAACCATCGGCAGCAACGAGGCTCTGTTTGCCCAGCAGCTTTATCTGGTGGCAGACACCCAGAAGCCTGACCAGCCCGGTCAGCCTGATGATCCCACCGCTCCCCTGAAGAACGGTGACCAGGTGGTCATCTATAACCCCGCCAACCTGAAGGCCCTGTCCACGGAGTACACCGGCTTCTATAACAAGGGCACCGACGTGACCCTGGCCAATGGCAAGCTCTCCGGTTATACCAAGGCCGACATCTGGACCGTGGGCGTCAACGCCGACGGCAGCTATACCTTCTCCACCGCCGACGGCAAGAAGCTGTCTATGGACGAAAAATACTCCAGCACCCCCCTGGATAAGGCCCACACCGGCTGGAGCATCCTTCCCGCCGCCACGGAAAACTGCGTCTATATCCAGAACGTGGGCCGCAGCAGCTATCTGGAGTGGTATGCCGAGAAGAACAACTGGAGTGCCTTCGGCACCATCGGCAGCAACGAGGCTCTGTTTGCCCAGCAGCTCTATCTGGTAGGCGACGAGACGGACCAGCCCGCCGGCAGTCTGCCCCAGGAGGGCGCGCAGGTGGTGCTGTTCAACCAGAATGCCCAGGGCGTCCTGGCCGGGCAGAATGACAACACCGACAGCCCCGCCGTCAACAACGTCTCCGCCCAGGTGGCCAACGGCAAGGCCATTCCCGGCAACGGCGGCGTGGTGTTCACCGTGGAGCGCAGCGGCGAATACTATCGCTTCCGCAACGAGACCTACGGCTACCTGTGCTCCAACGGCACCGGCAACAACGCCTTCTATTCCCTCACCGCCAGCGACGACGCCGACTGGACCGTGGAGCCCTGCTCCGGCGGCGTGGGCGGCTATCAGCTGGAGAGCCGCACCGCCAAGTTCAACGGCGGGTACAGCCAGTTCCTGGAGTATTATAGCGACAGCTATAAGACCTATAGCATGTACAACGTCACGGACTACACCATCTACTCCTTCTTCTTCTATGGCGTAGCCGACAGCGTGAAGCTGGACGGCGGCATCGTCAATGATCCCGCCGTGAAGTTCACCTCCGCCGACTCCGTGAAGGGGGGCCAGGATTACACCCTGACCTTTACCGTGGACGATGCGAAGGCGGTCCAGAAGCTGGAGATCCTGGTGGACGGCAGGTCTGCCGGTGTCATCACCGATTACACCGCCGACGGCAGCAATTACACCGCCAATGTGCCTGCCGCCATGCTGGCCGGGTCCGATCAGGTGACCTTCACCGTCCGCGTGACCAATGTCTCCGGCGCCAGCTACAGCGGCAGCCTGGTGGTCACCGTGGTGGACGAGCCCTCCATCGGCGCCGTGACGCCGCTCAAGGGCAGCCAGACCGGCAGCGACAAGCGGCCTGTCATCTCCGCTGAGCTCATCAACGCCGGTGAGAATCCCGCCGTGGAAATGACCGTCAACGGGGAGAAGGTCAACGCCGTCTGTGCCGGCGGCAAGGCCACCTACACCCCCGCCGCCGACATGACCGACGGCCGCACCAATGTTACCGTCACCGTCACCCGCGCCGACGGCAAGTCCGCTTCCTTCAGCTGGTTCTTCACCGTGGGCGAATCCCGGTATCAGCTGTACTTCGGTCAGCTGCACAGCCACACCCAGTATTCCGACGGCGCAGGCTCTCTGGAGTCCGCTCTGAGCTATGTGAAGAACCTGCCCGACAGCGCCAACGTGCAGTTTGTGGCCTTCACCGACCACTCCAACTACTTCGACAAGAGCGGCGCGGCCAACCCCGAGGGCGCTCTGTATGACATGAGCCTGGCCAGCGCCTCCAGCCAGGAGACCTGGAACAGCTACCGTTCCGCCGTGGCCGCCTTCAACGAGGCCAACGCCGGCTCCCTGGTGGCTCTGGCCGGCTTCGAGATGACCTGGTCCGGCGGTCCCGGCCACATCAACACCTTCAATACCCCCGGTATCGTCTCCCGCAACAACACCACCCTGAACAACAAGACCGACTATGCCGGTATGCGCGCCTACTATGCCCTGCTGAGCCAGCAGGAGGGCGCAGACAGCCTCAGCCAGTTCAACCACCCCGGCAACACCTTCGGCACCTTCGGTGACTTCGCCTTCTGGGATCCCGTCATCGACAGCCGCATGTACATGGTGGAGGCCGGCAACGGCGAGGGCCAGATCGGCGCCGGCGGCTATTATCCCAGCTATGAGTACTACACCATGGCGCTGGATAAGGGCTGGCACCTGGCTCCCACCAACAACCAGGATAACCACAAGGGCCGCTGGGGCAACGCCAACGACGCCCGCGACGTGATCCTCACCGACGACTTCTCCGAGGAGGGCATCTACGACGCGCTGCGCGCCATGCGTATGTATGCCACTGAGGACAAGAACCTGGAGATCGGCTACACCGTCAATGGCATGCTCCTGGGCAGCAGCCTCACCGAGGTCCCCGAGAAGCTGGACATCCATGTTACCGTCAACGATCCCGACGCCAGCGATTCCATCTCCAAGGTGGAGGTCATTGTCAACTCCGGCAAGACCGCCTATACCTGGGACGATCCCGCTGTCCTGGCCACCGGCGACCTGTCCGTGACCCTGGACCCCGACTACAGCTACTACTACATCCGCGTCACCCAGGGTGACGGCGACCTGGCGGTCACCGCTCCCGTGTGGGTGGGCGAGACCCTGAAGCTGGGCATCTCCGATGTGACCTGCGGCACTTCCACTCCCGTCACCGGCGAGAAGATGACCGTTACCACCACCCTGTTCAACAGCGAGAGCACCGACGCCAGGATCAAGTCCATCACCTATGCCGTGGGCAGCCAGGTGCTGACCTCCGCCACCGACGCGGGCACCGTTCCCGCCAGCGGCACCCTGGACCTGAGCTATGATATCTCCTTCGATACCGCCCGGGTCTATAAGGTCACCGCCACCGTGGTGCTGGAGCAGGACGGCAAGGAGTATGTGTTCACCAAGGACATTACCCTGGACGTGCTGAATGCCGACGACCTGGTGTATATCGGCATCGACGCCTCCCACTACAACGAGTATGTGGCCGGTAACTACAAGGATTCCATGGGCAACTTCGGCAGCCTGGCGGGCAAGTACAACGTCCGCACCGTGGAGCTGAAGACCAGCGACGATCTGATCGCCGCCTGCTCCAATCCCAAGTTCAAGGCCCTGATCCTCACCGCCCCCTCCCGCCGCCTGGCGGACGCCCAGACCGATCCCCGGACCTACAGCGCCGCGGAGCTGGCGGCCATTACCGCCTTCAACGCCGGCGGCGGCACCGTGATCCTGGCCGGCTGGAGCGACAACTACGAGAACTATGACGTGATCCAGAACAATCCCGCCATCAAGCACATGGCCGCCACCCAGAACGAGGTGCTCCAGGCCCTGGGCTCCAGCCTGCGTATTGCGGACGATGCCACCTATGACGATGTCCGCAGCGCAGCCGACGGCGTGGACAAGTGGCGTCTGTACTTCAACACCTACGGTCAGAGCTTCCTGACCGACGGCGTGGAGGTGGACCCCGCTCATCCCTATGACCGCCTGTACACCGAGGTATTCAGCCACTATGGCGGCGCCTCCGTGTATGCCGTGGATGCAGACGGCAACCCCACCTCTGCCCTGCCCGCTACGGTGACTCCGGTGGTATACACCCATCCCACCACCTATTCCGTGGACGTGGATAAGGACGGCCTGGGCGGCGCCAACGTGCCCAAGTACGCCTATGCCGAAAACGACAGCCGTCTGCTGGCCATGGCCAGTGAGCAGCTGGAGGGCAAGGGTCTGATCATCGTGTCCGGCGCGGCCTTCATGTCCAACTTCGAGGTCCAGGCCACCATCAGTGACAACGGCTCCGAGAAGAACTACTCCAACTATAAGATCTGCGAGAACCTGCTGGGCCGCATCAACCCCGTGAAGATCACCGACATTGCCACGGTCCAGGCCCAGACCGAGGCCGGTCACAAGTACACCATTGAGGGTGTCGTGACCTCCAACGCCTCCGGTTATGACAAGGCCACCGCCTTCTTCGACTGCATCTATGTTCAGGATGAGACCGGCGGCATCAACTGCTTCCCCGTGGCCGGCGACTTCAAGATCGGCGACGTGGTCCGCGTCACCGGTGTGACGGAGACCTATCAGGGCGAGAACGAGCTGCAGGTTTCCTCCATTGAGAAGATCGGTGAGACCACTCCCGTCACTCCCAGAGCCGTCACCTCCACCCAGATCAACGACGGCTCCGTCCTGGGCCAGCTGGTGACCCTGAACGGCTACGTCACCGGCTATGAGATGGCCGACGGCCTGGTCCAGACCATCCTGGTCCGCGACAGCGAGGGCAAGATCGCCCGCGTGTTCATCGACGGCTATATCACCACCTCCTACGATGTGGCGAACCTGTCCGTGGGCTGCCAGATCTCTGCCACGGGCCTGGCCTCCTATGACAACACCTTCGTCCTGGCCGACGGCACCCCCATGGCTCCCCGCATCCGCGTCCGCGACCGCAACGACGTGGTCTGCACTGCCCATGAGCATACCTTCGGCGAGTGGATCGTCACCACCCAGCCCACCTGCACCGAGCCCGGCGAAAAGACCCGCACCTGCACCGGCTGCGGTGAGGTGGAGACCATGGTCATCGACGCCACCGGCCATCACTACAAGGATGGCAAGTGCACCGACTGCGGCGCAGCCGATCCCGGCTATCAGCCCACCCAGCCCGGCGTCAAGACCGGCGACGAGAGCAACACCACCATGTGGATCATCGTCCTGGTGTGCGCTGCCGCTCTGGCTGTGGTGCTGGTCATCGTGTCCCGCAAAAAGCGCAACAGCTGAGAAAAACGGAACTCTCAGGTAAGCGCTGAACAAAAGGGGGGGCCCGCCATCCGGCAGGCCCCCCTTTGCCTGTCAAAAAAGGGCAAAAACGGCGTCCGCCTTGGTCTAAGGCGGACGCCGTCAGCTTGTCAAAAATCCTTTTTGACAAGCTGAAAAAGCATTTTCAAAACTTTCATGAAAGTTCTGAAAATGCGGTGATTGAAAACGGAAGACACCCCTGATGGGTTTCTTTCGTAACTATCTTCCTTTCCGAAGGCAGAGGCAATCCTATTTATTGACAGTCTCACGGCGTCCGCCTTGGTCAAAGGCGGACGCCGTTTCTTTTCATCAATGATTTACTTTTTCTTGCCGCCGTGGGTGGCCTTCATGCGCTTTTCGTGATTGAGGATGGTCTTGCGCATGCGCAGATTCTCGGGGGTGACCTCCAGCAGCTCGTCGTCGGCCAGGAACTCCAGGCACTGCTCCAGGCTCAGCTTCCGGGGAGGCACCAGGCGCAGGGCCTCGTCGGAGCCGGCGGCCCGCATATTGGTCATCTGCTTCTTTTTGCAGACGTTGACGGTGATGTCCTCCTGCTTGGGAGACACGCCCACGATCATGCCCTCGTACACCTTGACGCCGGGGCCGATGAACAGAGCGCCGCGCTCCTGGGCGTTGAACAGTCCGTAGCTGACGGACTCGCCGGTTTCAAAGGACACCAAGGAGCCGGTGCTGCGGCGGTTCAGGTCGCCCTTATAGGGGGCGTAGCTGTCGAACACGGAGGCCATGATGCCCTCGCCCCGGGTGTCCGTCAGGAACTCGTTGCGATAGCCGAACAGGCCCCGGGCGGGGATCAGGAACTCCAGCTTCATGCGGCTGCCCACAGGGGTCATCTCGATCAGGTCGCCCTTGCGGGAGCCCAGCTTCTCGATGACCGCGCCCACGCATTCGCTGGGCACGTCGGCCACCAGACGCTCAATGGGCTCGCACTTCTTGCCGTCGATGGTGCGGTACAGGACCCGGGGGGGAGACACCTGGAACTCGTAGCCCTCCCGGCGCATGGTCTCGATGAGGATGGACAGGCTCATTTCGCCGCGGCCTGCCACATTGAAGGCGTCGGTGGCGCCCTCAAGCTCCGTGACCCGCAGGGACACGTCCTTCAGCGTTTCCCGGAACAGGCGGTCCCGCAGCTGGCGGGAGGTGACGAACTTGCCCTCGCGGCCGGCGAAGGGGGAGTCGTTGACGGAGAAGGTCATCTCCATGGTGGGGGCGGAGATCTTCACAAAGGGCAGAGGCTCCACGCAGTCGGGGGCGCAGATGGTGTCGCCGATGGTGATGTCGCCGATGCCGGACATGGCGATGATGTTGCCGGCGGTGGCCTCGGTGATGGGCTGCTTGCCCAGGCCCTGGAACTCGTACATGGACACGGCCTTGGCCTTCTTGGCCGGGGCGTCGGGGTCGTGATAGTTGCACACGGCGATCTCCTGATTCTGCTTCAGGACGCCGCGCTCCACCCGGCCGATGGCGATGCGGCCCACGAACTCGTTATAGTCGATGGCGGACACCAGCATCTGGAAGGGCTGGTCCAGGTCCGCTTCGGGAGCGGGGATATAGCTGAGGATGGTGTCGAACAGAGGCTTGAGGTCCGTGCCCGGCACGTCGGGGGAGTAGGAGGCGATGCCCTGGCGGGCGGAGCAGAACAGCATGGGGGAATCCAGCTGCTCCGGGGTGGCGTCCAGGTCCAGCAGCAGCTCCAGCACCTCGTCGATGACCTCGTGAATGCGCTGGTCCGGGCGGTCGATCTTGTTGACCACCACGATGACCCGGTGACCCAGCTCCAGGGCGCGGCTGAGCACAAAGCGGGTCTGGGGCATGGGGCCCTCGGCGGCGTCCACCAGCAGGATAACGCCGTTGACCATCTTCA
>ERZ827512.2577-NODE-2577-length-14266-cov-6.338118_pt1 | contig 14266 bp, 11 predicted proteins | sample MGYA00519916_ERZ827512 | MGnify/ENA primary metagenome ERZ827512 (study PRJEB31778, sample SAMEA3449335) | human gut metagenome | biome: human gut; feature: human-associated habitat; material: faeces | place: United Kingdom | collected 2010/2012 ... | reverse complement strand
TCTACGTGTCCAATTGTACCAATATTAACATGTGGTTTTGAACGATCAAATTTTTCTTTTGCCATTTTATTTCCTTCCTTTCTTTAGATATACATATCTATTTTATCAAATTTTGGAAATTAATCAAGTAGTAAGACTAATTTCCTCCATTTTTTTTGATTATCTCTTCAGAGATTGATTTAGGTACTTCTTCATAATGATCTAAAGACATTGTAAATGTACCACGTCCTTGTGTACTAGAACGTAAACTTGTTGCATAACCAAACATTTCAGCTAATGGAACCATTGCTGTAAATGCTATAGCGTTTCCACGAGATTCTTGTCCCAATGGATTTCCACGTCTTGAAGTTATATCTCCAATTACATTTCCAGTATATTCATCTGGTGCTATAACAACTACCTTTACAATTGGTTCTAATAATACAGGCTTACACTTGTTTTTAGCTTCTTTTAATGCAAGAGATGCTGCTATTTTGAAGGCCATTTCTGATGAGTCAACATCATGATAAGAACCGTCAAATAATGTAGCTTTAACATCTACCATTGGATATCCTGCTAATATTCCACTCTTCATTGATTCTTGTAATCCCTTATCAATTACAGAAATATATTCTCTTGGAACTACTCCACCTACTATATTATCAACAAATTCATAACCTTTATCTTTATTTGGTTCAAATTTTATCCATACATGTCCATATTGTCCACGTCCACCAGATTGTTTGATATGCTTTCCTTCACAATCAGCAGCTTGAGTAATAGTTTCTCTATAAGCAACTTGTGGAGCACCAACTGTAGCTTCTACACCAAATTCTCTTTTTAATCTATCTACTTGAATATCAAGGTGTAATTCTCCCATTCCAGATATTACTGTTTGACCAGTTTCTGGATCAGATGTCCATCTGAATGTTGGATCTTCTTCTGCTAATTTGGCTAATGCTTCTGCCATTTTATCTTGATCTGCTTTTGATTTTGGTTCAAGAGCTTGTGAGATTACTGGTTCTGGAAATTCCATTCCTTTCATTATACATGGATGTTTTTCATCACATAATGTATCTGCTGTTGTTGTATTTTTAAGTCCAACTATTGCACCAATATCTCCTGCAAAAACTTCACTAATTTCTTCTCTATGATTAGCATGCATTTGTAGTATTCTTCCAACTCTTTCTTTAGTATTTTTAGTAGAGTTTAGTATATATGAACCGCTTTTTAATACTCCAGAATAAACTCTAAAGAAAGTTAATCTTCCTACGAATGGATCCGTCATAACTTTAAATGCTAAAGCTGTAAATGGTTCTGAATCTGATGGATGTCTTAATACTTCATTTCCATTTTTATCTGTACATTCTATAGAAGCAATATCTGTTGGAGCTGGTAGATAATCAATAACAGCATCTAGTAATGGCTTTACACCCATGTTTCCTAAAGCAGTTCCACACATAAATGGGAATAATTCTGCTTTTAGAGTTCCTTTTCTAATTGCTGCTTTTAATTCATCAACACTAATCTCTTCTCCATCTAGATACTTCATCATTAATTCTTCATCAAAATCAGCAGCAGCTTCGATTAAAGTATTTCTATAGTCTTGAGCTTTATCTTTCAAGTCAGCAGGAATTTCTATTTCATCAATATTTTCTTCCTTACTTCCATCAAAATGATAAGCTTTCATAGTTACTAAATCAACAATTCCGTTAAATTCACTTTCTGCTCCAATTGGAAGTTGAATAGCTGCTACATTAGCACCTAATCTGTCTTTTACACTTTGTAAGCTTGCATAGAAATCTGCACCCATTTTGTCCATTTTATTCGAAAATATTATTCTAGGAACATTATATTCGTTTGCTTGTCTCCATACAGTTTCACTTTGTGGCTCAACACCTGCTTGTGAATCTAGTAATAAAATTGCACCATCTAGCACTCTTAAGCTACGTTGAACTTCAATTGTGAAATCTACATGCCCTGGAGTATCAATGATATTAAATCTATACCCTTTCCAAAAAGCTGTTGTTGCAGCACTGGTTATAGTTATTCCTCTTTCTTGTTCCTGAGCCATCCAATCCATCTGAGATTCACCATCATGAGTTTCCCCAATTTTGTGGATTTTTCCAGTATGGTATAGAACACGCTCTGTACAAGTTGTTTTACCGGCATCAATATGTGCCATTATTCCAATGTTACGAGTATGTTGTAACGAAGTTTTTCGAGCCATAATTTCTTTCCTTTCTTAAAATTACCACTTATAATGAGCAAATGCTTTGTTAGCTTCTGCCATTTTGTGAGTATCTTCTTTCTTCTTAACTGATGCTCCAATTCCATTTGATGCATCAATTATCTCATTAGCTAGTTTTTCTGCCATAGAATGTTCACTTCTACTTCTTGAATATTGAATTAACCAACGAAATGCTAAAGTTTGACGACGGTGGTCTTTTACTTCAATTGGAACTTGATAATTAGCTCCACCTACTCTTCTTGATTTTACTTCTAGAACAGGCTTGATATTATCCATTGCTTTTTCAAAAACTGTCATAGCTTCTTCTCCAGTTTTCTTTTCGATAATAGCAAATGCATCATATACTATTTTTTGAGCTGTTCCTTTTTTTCCGTCATTCATAACTTGGTTTATAAGTTTTGTAACAACTTTTGATTTATATAAAGCATCTGGTAATACTTCTCTTTTAGTAGCACGTCTTTTACGCATATTTTTCTCCTCCTCTCTTAAATATTATAGAATTATTTAATTATTTTTTGTCTTTTGGTTTTTTTGCACCATATTTAGAACGGCCTTGTTTTCTGTCTTGTACTCCAGCAGTATCCATTGTACCACGAATAATATGATAACGAACACCGATTAAGTCTTTTACACGTCCACCTCTTACAAGTACAACTGAGTGTTCTTGTAAATTATGTCCAATTCCTGGAATATAGCAAGTTACCTCGATACCATTAGATAGTCTAACACGAGCATACTTACGTAATGCAGAGTTTGGTTTCTTTGGTGTCATTGTTCCAACACGTACGCATACACCTTTTTTTTGTGGTGAATTTTGATGTTTTGTTTTATTATTAACAGTATCTAATCTAGTAAGTAATGCAGGTGATTTGCTTTTTCTTGTTTTTTTGCCTTTTCCTCTTAATCTTTGATTAATTGTAGCCATATATTTTAAGCCTCCTCTCATACACACATCCTGGTGTTTCATTTTGTTTTTTAAAAGATAGGCTTTGCTCAGCAAAACCTAAAAAACTTTTAAGCGTTATTAATATATCATTAAATTTTTCGAAAGTCAATATCTTTGCTAAATGTTAATTTAAATTTGAAGTGCGATTTTGCTACATTGTAAAACTAAATTTCATCCTTAATTAACAAAGAATGAAATTTAGTTTTACAAGTTTATTAGATAAAAACATTAATTTTACATTTTTCTTACTTTAAGAGAATTGAATATTTAAACACTTAAATTTATAAATTAAAAAAATAGATATTAATATAATGAATATAACCACTACTAATTCTTATGTAAGAAAAGGAGTGAGTTTATACCGTCAATATAGATATCTATTAATTTTAATTTATTACTAAAAATTTATTTTATCATTAAGTTGTAACTGTTTGAGGTAAGTTATATATTTCTAGGGAATCATTACTTATAATTCTATCTATGATTAAATTTTCTAGTTTGGTTTCTATTATTTTATTTATTTTTCTAGCACCATATTCTTTGTAATTAGATAATTCTACTATTTCATCTATTAAAGAGTTTGAATATTTAAATTCACTATATTTTTGCTTCAAATGTTCTAATTTATTTTTTATTATTTTTGTTATATCATTTTTTGTTAGATTATTAAAGATAATTATGTTATCTATTCTATTTATTAGTGCTACTGGTAATTTTTCTTGCAACTTAGAAAACTCAATATTATTAATATTTTGATTGTTAGTAAAGCCTAATGTTTTTTCCTCAAAGCCTATATTTGAAGTCATAATAATTGTATTATTGTTAAGTTTTACCTCATTGTTTTGACTATCTTTTATAGTACTTTCATCTAACATTTGATATAAAAGATTTATTACACTTGGACTGGCTTTGTCTATTTCATCCATTAATATTACTGCGGTTGGATTTTCTTTTATGATTTCTAAAATATTATTTTTATCTTGATAACCTACATAGCCTGGGGCTGAACCAATTATTTTGTTAATTGCCGTTTCATTACTATATTCACTCATATCTAATCTTATTAATTTATTTTCACCTTGGGTAAGATTGCTGTACATCTTAGCTAAAGCTGTTTTCCCTACTCCTGTTGGGCCTACAAATAGAAATGATTTTATTTTATTTTCTGTGTAGCCTAGTTTTATTTTTTTAGTATATGATATAAGACTATCTATAGCTTTATCTTGACCTATTATGCTATTTTTTAGGGATTTTTCTATATTTTTAATAGTTTTTTCACTATCCTTTAATATTTCATAGATTGGGATATTTGTTTTTTCATGAATAACAGAGGCTATATCTTCTTCTGTTACTTTGTTTATATCTTTTTTGTAGGTTATTTCTAATTTATTTAATTTAGATGTAAGATTTGCTTCTTCTTTTCTAAATAAATAGGCTTTTTCTAAATTATTATCTAATATAAGGCTATTTTTATTCTTGGTTATATCGCTTATCTCATGCTTTAATTTACGAATTTCTTTATCTTGTGGATTTTCTTGCAAACTAACTTTAGAACATACTTCATCTAAAATATCTAAAGATTTATCTGGATTATGTCTTGTATAGATATATTTATTTGATAGATGAACTAATTTTTTTACTATAGAATTTGATATTTCTACATTATGGTATTTTTCATAAATTGATTTTACTTTTGTTAAAATATTTATTGTTTCTAATTCATTTGGTTCTTCTATTCTTATAGGTTGAAATCTTCTTGATAGAGCTTTATCTGGTTCTATTTGTTTTTTATATTCTTCTGTTGTGGTTGCTCCAATACATTTTATTTTTCCACGTGCTAAAGCTGGCTTTAAAATATTGGATGCGTCTATTGCTCCTTCAGCTCCACCGGCTCCTACTAATGTATGAATTTCATCTATAAATAAAATAATATTTTCGTCTTCCTCTACTTCTTTTATCACTTTTTGCATTCTTTCTTCAAATTCGCCTCTATACTTGGTTCCTGAAACTAGGGTTGCCATATCTATTGATATTATTTTTTTATTTTCTAAAACTGGTGGTACATTAGACGTTGCTATTAAATTAGATAATTGTTCTACTATTGCTGTTTTTCCTACTCCAGCTTCTCCTATTAAAATGGGATTGTTTTTGCATCTTCGACATAATATTTCTATTAATCTGTTAATTTCTTTTTCTCTACCTATTACAGGATCTAATTTAGATTTTTTTGCTTTTTCGACTAAGTCAGTGCCTAGTTCGGTTATTAATAGCTTCTTTTTTCGTTTTCTTGGTGTTGCTATAAACTTTTGAGAAAATTCATTATATAATTCATCAATATTTATGTTCATTCCTATAAATAATCTAATAGCTATACCTTCCCCTTCTTCTAAAAGCGCTGAAAATAAATGTTCTGGAGTTACTATACCATTATTGTTATCTTTAGCATCTAACATGGAATTTTCAATTATTTTCTTTAATAGAGGTGTATATAGGAAAAAGGTTGTTTTTTTTGTTCCTTTTCCTATTATATTTAATATTTCTGTTTTAAATGTATCATAAGTAAGTCCATATTCAGATAATTTTTCAGTAAGTTTATTTTCTACTTTTAATATTGATAGAACCAAATGTTCACTCCCTATATATGGATGATTTAAATTTAACATTTCTGTTTTAGATTTTAATAAAATATATTGAGCTTCTTCGTTAAAGCTTGCTAACATATTAATTCCCCTTTCATTGATATTCTATGTTTATATTGTGTTAGTTTATACTTTTTTAAACAACTAAAATTTGACTTTATTAAATTTTAGCTTATTTTAATAATTTACATATAATAAAATAGCAGTAAATAAGTTTACTTAGATTATGGAGGTTATTATGTATGATTGTTAAGTATACTGATAAAGAATTGGAACTACTAGCTAGATTGATGAGAGCCGAGGCTGTGGGTGAGGGTAATTTAGGAATGTTAATGGTTGGAAATGTTGGCGTTAATAGAGTAATTGCTAAATGCCTTACTTTTAAGGATATTACTTCAATTAGTCAAATGGTTTTTCAGTCACCAGGAGGATTTAGTGGAACATCTAGTAGCTTGTTTTATGGTAATCCTACGGAGCTAGAAAAAAGCCTTGCTAGAAGAGTTGTTCGAGGAGAATATTACTATCCTGCTACTAATGCATTATGGTTTTATGCTCCTAGCAATGGTGATGATTGTAAAAGTACTTGGTGGGATCAAAATTTATCTGGAAGATACAAAAACCATTGTTTTTATAAACCGGCTATGGGCACATGCCGTGAGTTACACTAAATATTAATACCATAAACTTATATAAATTTTTGTTTGATTTTAGGAAAATATTACTTTTGAATAAAATATTTACTTACTTTAACATTCTACTGTATAATAATTAAAAATGTTTAGGTGGGATATTAATGAGTAATAATTATATTGTACAAAAAAATGTAGATAAAATAAGAAGAAAAAATTATACCTATTTTCTAAATCCAGGATTATTACAAGAAATTAGGTATTACTTGAAAGGAAATGAATATAACATATATGAGGTTTATCCTGATTGTGATAAGGTTATTTTATATACAAAAAAAATTCCAATAGTTAGATTGATTGCTATTGATAGTGTTTACCCTTTAAAACATTCAGATATTCTTGGAAGTTTATTTGGATTAAATATTGAAGATGAAATATTTGGAGATATCATTGTCGATAATGGTAACTATTATTTTTATGTCGTTGATGAAATATTTGATTTTATTATGAATAATTTGCAAATAATTGGTAAATATAAAATCAAATTACGTGAAATTGATATAGATTATTTAAAAGACTATAGAAGAAAATATGAAGAATGTATATTGAATGTTTCAAGTCTAAGAATTGATAATGTAGTTTCTAAAATTATTGGTACTAGTAGAGATAAATTTAGAGAAAAAATAAAAAATAGAGAAATAATTCTTAATTATAAGATTTTGAGTAAGGGGTCCTATTTTTTAAAAGAAAATGATATTTTTAGTATTAAAGGAATAGGAAAATATAGATTTACTGGAATAATTAATACTACTAAAAAGAATAAATATATTATTAGATGTTTGAAATATAAGTGATATGCATCAGTTAATGTTTTAACCATAAATAATTTGTCTTTTACTACAGGATAAATTTTGGAATTTAAAATGTTTTACTCCTAAAATTTAATGTAAATTAGTTTTAGAATATTAAAAACCACTTTTTTGATTAAGTAAAAATACATTAACTAAATTAATTTGAAATTAGAATTTATTAGAAAAGAGATAAAAAATATAGTTAAAATTATGGTAATTAACGTTAATGAGACTAAATTAGTATGATTGTTATAAATTTTAAATATTAAAAATAAGTCCTTAAACTCATATTACAGTTTTACCATTTTTTAGTTTTAATAAATAAAATATTATAAAATCACATCTAGACTTTTAGATGTGATTTTTGACTTTTTTCAAACTATGTGTATCAAAGTTATGTTAAAGATATTTTTTTATTTAGATTTAATTTGTAGTATCATTTTCTTGTTTGTTAACATACATTTTTGCCCCTGCTTTGACAAGTTTTATTTTGTTTTGGTAAAGTTAATTTTAAAACTTCTTTTATGTTTTTAGTAGATTCTTTATTCATTTTTGGGGTTAACTTCATATATGGCTCTTTTTGTAAAGAACTTATTCCGGTTGTAGATTTTTGAGCCTTACCATCTACTATTCCTACTATAGTAGGAGCATAAATTCTTTTTTCATTTACTGATATTTCTGTATTATTTTTATCAGTTATTTTATAATCATCTAAGATATTATCTAAACTTTTTAATAATTTATAATATCCATTACTCCCTTTTTTAGTTGTTTTTATTTTATCATTTTTAAATTCTTTTATATCTCTTATATTTTCTACATCAACATAATAAATTTTTTTGACATTTAGGTCTTTTGCTGCTTTTAATAAATTGGAAATTATACTTCTACACCAAGGGCATTTGCTAAAGCCAAAATAGACGGCAAAAGTTTCCTTATTGTCAATTTTCTTAGATATTTCTTCAGCAGTTGCGTAAATAATTGAATTATTACCTGAAATAATTACTTTTCTAGCTTTATTATTATTTTCTAATTTTTGATTATTTAGATTTTCGTATTCTTTTTTGAACTTTATTTGATCTTTGTTATTATAATTTATAATATATATTGTACTTGCTATTATTAATACAACAATTAAAATTAGTGGTATTAATATTTGCATATTTCTTATTTTTTTCATACTTCTAATAATCTATAATACATTTTAATAGATTATATCCTTTCTATAGATTTATTATTTTATAGTTGATTGTTGATTTGACTCAGCATAAATATAACCTGAATATTTTTTATTATCATATAAGTTTCTTTCATTTCCAGCTTGGTTTGTGATTGTTGAATCTACCCAAAGATATACTGTATAGATAGTATCAGTCGTTGTTAAATCTACGTTGGCAATTTCCTGAGCACCACATTTTGTTTTTATTGAACCGGTACCTATTTCGGTAGAACCTTTTAAGATTTTATATTTTAAAGCTCCACTACTTAGAGGTAAGTTTGTAGGATCTGGTGCTTGTGTTGTTTCTGTACAATCTGGAGTATTAGGACCATTTGTATAAATATTAATAGAAGATTTTGTGTAGATAGTGCAACTTGGATCTTTTGAAAGTGTTATTTTTGTTTTTGCTCCCTCTAAATAGTTATCTGTTATTGATAAATTACTTGATTTTATTTCATTTCCATCATATTTTACATTAAAGCAACCGGCTTCTCCTTTAATAGCATTTTGACTGCTATTGTTAAGATACAAAAAAGCATAAGTTCCACCTAGAGTCATTGTTACTAGTAGCACTATTAAGGATACTAATTTTAGGTATTGTTTTTTTTCTCCTTTTTCCATGACCAATCTCCTAACTTTATTCACTATATACATAATAGCAAAAAAAACTTGATTTTTCAAGTCTTATCACATTTTAAAACTATAGATAATTTTTTCTATTTTTTATTAATTATTTTATTTTGATAATAATTGTTTTTTTATAAATTAAAGCATATTTTTTTTCTTTAGAATGCTGGCGGCTAATATAGAAGAAGCTATTGCTATTATTACTACTAGAAAAAATGATAGTGGATTTGTTTCAAAATCTCCTAATGGTACATTCATACCCATAAAACTTGCTACTATAGTAGGAATTGATATTACTATTGTGAACCCTGCTAAAAATTTCATTATTTTGTTTAAATTATTTGATATAATAGTACCAAAAACTTCTATAGTGCTACTTAAAATGCTACTATATATACTAGCCATTTCTATTGCTTGTTTATTTTCAATAATTACATCTTCTAAAACATCAATATCTTCATCATATAAAGGTATTAGATCTATTTTTTGAAGTTTTTCTAGTACTACATCATTAGATCTTAGTGATGTTGAAAAGTATACTAAACTTTTCTGAAGATGCATTAGATGAAGCAAGTCGTTATTACTAGTTGATTTTTTTAACGCTTTCTCGCTTTTGTTTGTTTCTTCATTTATACTTTTTAAATCTTTTATATAAGCATTTGCTACTTGTAACATTATTTGGATTGTAAAACGACTTTTCATTTCTGTATGAAATTTTTTGATTTTTCCTTCAACGAAATCATTTAGTAAATCTGTTTCTTTAGAACTTAAAGTTATAATATAATCATCACGTACATGAATAATTACTAAGGGAGAAGTTACCCTAACATTATAAGTTGCATGTCTTTCAAACGAGGGAATATCTAAAACTATCAAACGATAATTATCTTCTACTTCGGTACGAGCCTGTTCTTCTTCATCTAAAAACGATAATATATCACTTTCAGGAATGTTAACATGTTGCGATAATAATTTAATTTCATCTTTTTTTGGCTTGGTTACATTTATCCAACTTCCTTTTTCAAATTCGTGAATTTCGCTTAGCGTATCTGTATCAATATCTGTTTTGTAAATTTTAATCATATTTTATACCTCCGTTATTATATCTTTAATGTTATTATACAACTTTTTCATTTTTTTTGGAATGTTATGTTTGGTTTTGAATGCGTAAAAGGAATAAATGTACAGTAAGTGTTAATAATTTGACAGATGATGTAAATATACAAATATTAATGTAAAGAATATTTTTTTATGAAAATTGCTATTATATTTTGTTGATGGTAGCCATTAATTTTAGGGTTGTATGTTATTAATAATAAAATATTATGTTATTAAAAATTATCAGGATTATTTATTGATAAGATTTATATTGAAGACTTAAAGTATTATAAAAGAGTGAATTTTATCACCCTTTATAATTAATTTATTTATTAAAAGATATTTTATAAGAAAACTTGACTACACTTGTAGTTGTATTTACTATGTGTGATGTTGGTATAGATATATAGGCTTATTAGAAATATTTTTTTAATATAATCGTGTGTTGCTGCGATTTTTGTAATTGCTTAATAAGCAAAAAATCTTAGTATAAAGCTTTTATTAAAAACAAGTAATTTGTGAAATTTAACTTTTAAGCTAGAATTTTTTATGATATTTTCAAATTTTGACCTATTGTTAAGTTATTACTTAAAAGATTATTTAAATTCTTTATTTGTGAAACTGTAGTATTAAACTTATTAGCAATGCTGTATAAGGTGTCGCCTTTTTGAACTATATAAGTTGTTGTATTTTTTTGAAGTGGTATTGCTAATTTTTGACCTACTGTTAATATTGTAGTTGATAAATTGTTGGCAGCTATTAATTCTGCTGGTTGAATATTGTATTTTCTTGATACCGAATAAATTGTATCACCTGGTGTTACGATATATGTTATTGGTGTTGTTATAGTATCTTCTATTACTTGGCCTGATGGAATTAAGAGGGTTTGACCTATTGTTAAACTATCTTTACTTAATTTGTTCAGTTCTTTTATATTGTTTACAGTTGTGTTATATTTTTTTGCTATCGAATATAAGGTATCACCTCTTTGAACAGTATAAGTGTCTGTTAGATTTGTTGGTTGGATTTTTAAAATTTGTCCTAATTTTAAGTTGTTATTTGTTAAATTATTGTCTTTTTTTATATTGTCTGGAGTTGTATTATATTTTTTGGCTATGGAATATAAAGTATCCCCACTTTTTACTACGTAAGTCGTGTTTTGAGATTCCTCCGGTGGTATGTATGAAAGACCTTTATATGTTAAAATAGCTTTTATGACTGCTTCTGCTAACTCTTTGTAGTTATTATTTAGAAAATCAAAGTTATTTTTGTTGTCATCAATAAAGCCATATTCTACGATTAGTGGTTCTGTTTTACCTGTATTTCTATGGATAAAATAGTAATCTTTACTGTTATCTGATGGAAGACGGCGTTGATAAATTTTTCGTGGAGTTTGGCCTGTTGATGTAATATTATTTAGGACCGAATTAGCTAGGGTGCTAAAATTTCTTAGGGCGTAGATTACTTCAGCACCTGTACCACCACAAAATTAGCTCTCCCAAAGATTAATTAATTTATTACGAAAAATGTTGAATATCTTCTTCTAATAAAGCAATGTCTTTAAAAATAATATTTTCAAACAAATCATCTATTTGTTTTTCCTTAAAATTTTCAATATTTTTCTTATATACTCTTGTTAATATATCCTTTTTTTGCACTATAGAATAATTATCAAAATTAATTATGTATTTTGTATTGTGAAGATTATTTCTAATTTCATAATATGTTTTTTTAAACTTTTTAGGAATAATATCAATGTTATATCGATTAAGTAATTTAAGAACAAACCAATCAAGTTGAGAAAGTAATTTTTTATCATTAATTTGCGAATAAAAAAATAACCATCCATATTTTTTGTTTTTATATATACAACCTGAAATTTTTAAGTTTAATTTCCATTCTAATAATTCTTTATTTTGAATTTCGGCCAATTTATATCTGGCCATTAAAACTTCAATACTATTCTCTAACTTATACCTTGATGATTTTCTAACACTTAATTTATCTTTTTCAAAATGATAACCCAAATATTCGAAGGCATTTTCATTAATACATCCCTCATCACATTTTTGATTTAATTCTAATTTAAGTTTTTTGCATAATTCCTTTCTTACTAGCAAATTTATTTTTTCTTTTTCTTCTAAATTGCATAAAATTAATATGTCATCAACATAGCGATAATATTTTATACCTGAAATTTCACTTATTTTTTTATCAAGTGTCATTAAATAAATATTTGCTAATGAGTTTGAAATGCTTAAACCTTCTGGAATTCCTACATCCCTTATTGTTCTTTTGTTAGTTTTCTTTATTGGAAATACTATTCCATCATTTTCAATAGCATTTAAAATAATGTTTAAAAAAGAAGCATTACGAATTTTATATTTTAATTTTTTGATTAAAATATCGTGATTTATTGAAGCATAAAAAGACTGTATATCATATTTAATAAAATAATTATATTTTTTGCTATCTATAGCATTTTTTATATTTTCAATAATTAACTGTGGTAATTTTGAGCAATTATTTTTATCATATATATAATTAAAACAATCATTTAAAACTGCCAAAACCATTTTATCCCTGATCGTTGGAATGTTAATAACCCTAGGGTTCTTTCCTTCTCCTTTACTAATTAAAATCTTCTTATATCTAGTAAACGTATACTTACCGCTTAATACTTTTCTTTCAATTATTTTAAATTCATTTTCCAAAATTTTGTCAAATTTATATTTATCTATTTTATCTAATCCTGCTACTGCCTTTGGTCTTACTCTAAGATAGTATATTTTTTCTAATTTTTCCAGAGAAACACTACTACTTAATAAATCAAAACTACTCATATTATTTAATCAGAATATAAGCAATCAGGATTAATGGTAGCAATATTATTACTGCTTTAAATAAAAATGAAGTAATATTATAAAGATAATATTTTATTTTTTCTCTCAAAGTTATTTCTTTTGTGCCAATTATAACTTTGTAATAATCATATTCACTATGATTCTCATTTTTTCTTAAGATTTCAAAGTATTGTTGTCTCTTTTCTTCAATATTCCTTATATTTATTTCATAATATATTTTTTGTAAATCAATATAACAATTCTTTATTTTTTCTGATCGTTCTAGATATTGCTGAGAATCCAGAAATATAATTGATATAGTTAAAACTATTGACATAGCTAATAGCAAAATTTCGAAATTATAGTTAGAATTGCTGATATCAATCAAGTTAATCACAATAATAGCACATGAATAATATATATTTAAATTTTTTATAAATACTGCTAATTTATTTAATCTCTCGGCTGTATTTATTCTTGCTTTTCTCGTTTTCCAAATATTATTTTTTAAGCTTTCTAATTCACTTTCCATATGTTCCTCCAAAAAAATGATAATAGTAATCTTGCCAATATAAATAATAATTCCTTACTTAAATGTAAAGACAGAAACAATAAAGTTATTGTTAATAAGTTTATCTTGTACAAAATACAAAATCAGGTATTAAAATACCTAGGCAAGATTACTTGCCATATATTTTATCATTTTTTTAGTTTTTAGTCTAGAATTGCTTAAATTATTTATTATTATAATATAAAATCAACAAATTTTTCACATTACGCATCAAAATATTTATTAAATCATACTTATTTACTATATTGATTCTTACCTTTTCTGCCATAAGGATTTCGAGCTAAATTTAAATTTTTATATGTAAAAGTATTATCAGGTATTACTCCACACTTATATTGTATTGTTATCACTCTATCCTTATTAATAACTATTCTATCTATCAACGAATGAACTAATTCTTTTTTTGGTTTATTTAAATCTAATAGTTTTTTTATTTTTTTAGTATAATCAGGTAATTCATTTAATTTACATTTTACTTCATATTTTCTCATTTGATTATTATCTATACTTAGATTTATTTCTTTTAATTTTTCTTCATATGGTTTGGCTAACTCTTTGTAAGTATCAATAGTAATAACTTCATTATATTTATCTTCATATAAAGATGTTAATC
>ERZ827512.2567-NODE-2567-length-14303-cov-5.663742_pt1 | contig 14303 bp, 14 predicted proteins | sample MGYA00519916_ERZ827512 | MGnify/ENA primary metagenome ERZ827512 (study PRJEB31778, sample SAMEA3449335) | human gut metagenome | biome: human gut; feature: human-associated habitat; material: faeces | place: United Kingdom | collected 2010/2012 ... | reverse complement strand
CTGATCAAGAGTATTTTAAAAGATTACTTGAAAGAATTAAATTAATTCGTACAAGTGAGAGAATGTTTTATCAAAAAAATGATAATTATATTTTCTTCAAAATAAATAAAAGAGTATATTATAATAATCAATTTAAAAGATTTATAATTTTGCCAAAACAAGATGATAACAATGATGAAGAAATTATAGATAATATAATAGAAGAATGGTCAAAGTTTGTTTTTGATTTGTAATAGGAGAAAAATAATGAAGTATTTAAAGGTAATGTTTAAAACGAAATCTGGAGCCTCGGATTTTGAGTATAAGATAGGAAAAGTAAATATTGCTAATAATTGGAATCCTAATGCTTTGGATCCACAAAAAATGGGCGGTTTTAATTTTAGTACAGAAGATAAAATACTAAGATGGTTAGTGCGTGGTGATACAATATATGATATTGCTATTCCAGATGATGCTGAATAATAGATTGCGAAAGCACTTCAGCTCCGCACGGAGTATTTAGAAGTAATAAAATTATTATCTCTAATTCAAGAACAGTAACCGATGATATTGCAATGGAATTGTATTTAAAATCCGACTTGCCAGAAAAATCCTATTATAAAGCCATGGCTGGGTGTGCAGTAAGAGGATATATGAATACAGCATTAAAGATTTTTGAAGATAAAGTTAATAAAGAAAATGTTAGATTAGTTATTTTAGAATTTGAAGATTTTTGTAAACAAGGTACTGAAAAGCAATTTGATGAAAATAAACATTTAAATTATATATGACAAATTAAAAAATTATTATAGGAGGTTTTAGGGTATGGATAAAACAAAAAATAAATTAGTAAAAGATATTGTATATAAGTTTGCTGAGTTATCTAAAATAACGGATACAAAAATGTGTGATAATTTAGTTGAAAAGCTATTGAATCTTGATACTGATGATTCTATTGATACTATATTAGTTTCTCTAAATAGTTTATTAAATAGAAAAATCTTATCCGTTGATGATATTCTTTCAAATGTTAACTTAATATTATCTCTGAATCCCGATAAATATCATTCAGTAGATGATTTGATTGCAAGACTAAACTGGATTAAAAGTATGAATTTAGAGTATCCTAAAATGCCATTAGCAGAAAATCATAGATTAGTACTTGAAGCCTTTGATAGATTTAATGAGTTAATTAAGACAAATTTTGATTGTTTTTATACTGGCGGTTTAATGGGATATTTAGCAACTGAACATCCTTTAGAAAGATATCATGGAGATTTGGATTTGTTTATCAATGAAGACGAGTTATTTGCCTTATATGAATTAGTACAAAATAGCGATGACTTTGAATTTGTAAGTAATATGAATCATAAAGAAGTTAATGGTCATGAATATAAAGTTACATATAAAGATACACATATGAGCATTGGATTATTTTTATTTAGCAGATTACCTAATTACGAAATTATATTAAAGGAATATTATTATCCAAATGAGGATTCAAATCAAGATTTGTATGTTGATGAACATCACCTTTCTGGTGAATACGCATCTATGATGTTTTCAAATCAAATAAGAGAACATAATGGAACCTTTTATAAAATGCAAACATTAGAAAGCATATATAACTCTAAGAAAAATTCTAGACCTAAAGATAGGTATGATGCAACTATAATACAAGATTTTGTTGACAAACAAATTGATTATAAATTGGATACTGAAAAGCAAGACAATTATGATATTAATCATCAAATAGCTACAAATTCTGTAGTACAACAAATGGAAGAAACTATCAAAAATCCTATAAATAAACGAAGATAAAAAAGTGTCTCGGCAATTTATATATTTAATTATAATATAAGAATTATTTTTAAATTTGGGACTTAATGGTTAACTTATATAAGAATTTGCGTGGAAGTATAAATTCAGTGCTGACTAGACATAGATTTTACTCCTAAATTTAAAAATATATAAAAAGAGGATTAATTATTTTTCCTCTTTTTGATATTATTTATGTAAAAAACTTACGAAAGGTTAAGTCTATAAGCCGATTTCAAATGGAGTATGAAAAAATGTCTAAATATAGTATAATTTATTTGTAAGAAAATAATATATTGTGGAGATTAGTATGAAAAAAAACAACATTAATTTTATATTTGGATTATTAGACAGAAAAAAAGTTTCTTTATGCTTGTTTATTGAAGCTTTTTTAGATTTTATTTACTACATTATTCCTTATACTTTTGCTCTTTTTTTAACAATGCCTTTTACTATTGAAAAAGCAATAATTGTTGCTTCGATATTTATTGTTTCTAAAGTAGTTAGATGTTTTGTTCTATATTTAGAGCGAAAAGTTATGGATAATTATTTATATGATTATTCTAATGTTCAATATTTAGAATACTACAAAAAATTAACTAAAGTGCCTGTAGAAACTTTATCTAAGTATCAAACAGGATATTTAGAGAATATAATAGAAAAGATATCTGGGTTAGTTAAAAAGATTCTTAGTGCAGAATACATAGGAATATTATTATCTTTTGGATTTTTCTTTTTTACTATATTTCAACAATCAAAAATTTTATTTGTAATATCATTAGTATTAAGTATTTTATGTGTTATGATAAGTGTATACATATTAAAAAAATCAAATAAACATGTTGAAGATTTGTATGATAAAGAATATGAGTATTCATCTGTATATCAAGACTTTATTAGTAATATTAGAACTGTCAAAGCATTAAATGATAACAAATATTTTGAAAAAATTATATCAAAAGAAGGAAAAGAATGTTATAAAAAACAAAACAAGTATGTTAAATGCTATTCATTAGAAGAACTAATAAGAAATATCTTAATAGTTATACCTTTCGCATTAGCAATTATAAAGGCAGTTATAGATTTATCTAATGGAATTGATACACTAGGAATAATCACATTTTATATATCTATTTATTTGGAAATGGGATTCATATTTGATGAATTATCTGGAACAATTGTTAGTGGTTTTGAATTAAAAGCATTAAGAAAAAAATGTATTCAATTATTTAGTAAATTAGATGAAAGAAAATTATTGACTAATTTTAATAAAATAGAATTATCAAATATAGATTTAAAATATAAAGGATCAAATTTTAATATTAAAGTTGATAATATGATAATAAAAAATAAAGATAAAATTTCAATAACTGGTAAGTCTGGCCAAGGAAAAACATCTATAATTAACTTGATTTTAGGAAATATAACTACCTATAAAGGACAGGCTAAAATAGATGAAAATAATATGAGAGAGTATAGACTTGATATAGGAGTTGTCAGTCAGGAAATAGAATTATTTAATATGACTATAAAGGAAAATTTATGTTTAGATAAAAATATTCCAGATGGAAAAATAATAAATTATTTAAAAGAATTAGAACTAGATGAAATTCTAATGTTTGAAGATGGAATATATACCATAGTTGGAGAAAAAGGATTGAAACTTTCAACTGGGCAAAAAAGAAGAATAAATATTTTAAGAAGTTATCTAATGGAAAAAGATGTTTATATTTTAGATGAACCTACATCTAATTTAGATAAACATACTGAAGAAATTGTAGTAGATTTTATATTAAAATACTTTAAAGATAAAACATTAATAATTGCTACACATAATGAAAAAATAAATGAAATATGTAATAAATTTTATCACTTTGATAATCATAGATTATTGTTAAAAGACAATGCTTAAATGGCATTGCCTTTATCAGTTTCAACAGGTATATATATTTTTAGTGTAGTATTTTGTGATCTTAAATATTCAATATTTTCTATGGTATATTTCCATTTTTTAGTTTTGATTTTTTTGTTACTTCTGGAATTTTAGTCTCATATTTTATTCTGTGATATTATTTATATAAAATAAAAACTCACGAACTTTTAAGTCCGTAAGTTGATTTCAAATGGAGCAGATGATGGGAATCGAACCCACACTATTGCCTTGGGAAGGCAAAGTTCTACCACTAAACTACATCTGCATTATTTTCTTTCTATATTGTAGCACTTAAATAAATTTTTTCAAGTGATTTTTACATTATTTTTTATTTTAGTCGTCTATTTACATTTTATGTAAAGTGTGGTATACTGTAATTATGCAATTTTTTATGAATTTGCAGTCACAAAATTTTTTTGGAGGTAAAACAAAATGTTAAGATTCACAAACGCAACCTATATGCCTCGGCACGAACTCAACGAGTTCCAAAACCGTTATTCTGAGCAGATAACTGCATCTGCCCGGACAGCCCTTCAAATTTTAGGCAGGCGTACCAACTCTATTTTCTACTTCAACGCTGAAGTGGAAAAGGGAAATTCGCATTTCAGCAAAATTTTGACAACCACTCAGGAACTTGGAATTGAATTGGCAAAGACCATTAGTAGTTTGGTCTCTGACATTGCGTACCATGATACCTTGCGGCAGATGATGTTGCATGATATCAGTTCTATCCGTGCAATTCCTGACATTTCTTTTTCAGTCCAGGAAGATGGAACCTTTGTCATCAAGGAAGCAAAATTGCCTTACATTCTGTTACAGGATGACAAGTTCCTTGTTGCTGTTCTCAACAGAGAACGCTATGTGGAGGTTTTCCTCTACCAAAAAAATGACATGATTGCAGTAGCTTAATTAAGCAATCAACATCACGAGGCTTCACTAACAATATATGATAGTGGAGCCTCGTGGCGTATAATATTACACTAAGTAATATTTTTCTTATTCATAATTTTTAAATGTTTTTATTCACAAAATAAATTTTCTATTTTAACTTAAATAAATCATTTGGCGTGCATTCTAATAACTTACATAATTTTTCTATTGTTTCAAATTTTATTCCAGTGGTTTCATTATTCATCATATGACTTATGCTTTGATAACTACCTTCCATATTCTTTATTAACCAATATTTCGTTTTGCCTTTTTCTTTTAGTAATTCTTTTATATTTATATATACCATTCTTCACACCTCATTTATAAATTAATAATATATTTATATTATATCACATTCGTAGCAATTCTCCTCTATCAATTATTTTTTATAACTTTCAAATATTGCATTCTGCATAAAACCATAGTATAATAATTACATTGATTTTGCCAAAACTCTTAGTTTTGCAAATTTATTAAATATCCGAAAAATAATTTTTTAGGAGGATTAACAATGTCCGTAAGATGTGATTCTGCAAGACCTAGCAAAAACAAGTTCCCGAAAATGAAGAAACGGAATAAAACGAAAAAAACAAGTAAAGAAATCCAAGCAGAACTTAAGCACTATTCCCTTCCTTCACGTAATACTGAGTATGCTGTAGAACAGTGTAAAAAGCAGGTTCAAGAGGAAGGTAAACTGTGCTACTGCAAGGAAAAATGTCATTGCAGAAGCTGTCAAGAATCAAAGGATTCCAACGCAAGATGCAGTTTGGAAACTCTGCAAAAAGAGAGTGTGGGATGCACTTTAGGGTGCTACAGATGCTCTGAGCATAGTCCTTGTTATTAACAAATCAAAGAAGGTATCAGAAAATTTCTGGTACCTTCTTTGATTTTAATATACCTGAAAATGCTTTTAAGTACATATAAATAAATTATTTAAAACAAAAAAGTTAGAGTTACAAAACTCTAACTTTTCTCTACTATGGAGCAGGTAGCGGGAATCGAACCCGCATAGCCAGCTTGGAAGGCTGGAATTCTACCATTGAACTACACCTGCATTTTTGTGTATTTCCTAACGACAGTTATTATAATACCATAGGTTATTATTTTTGTCAATACAAATTTAAAATTTTTTCAAAAATTTTTCTTAATAAAATTTTTGCTAGTAATCTAATATTTATAAACAAATTTAGATTTTCGCCCAAAATCCCCCGTCCCCATTGGGCGAAAAATTTTGAGCGACTTATTAAATATTTTTATGCTCTTGGATGAGCTTTTTTGTATTCATTTTTTATTCCTGGGTCTTGGAATTGCATGTATACTTGTGTTGATGATATGTCTGAATGTCCAAGCATTGTTTGTATTGCTTTTAGGTCTGCACCATTTTGTAATAAGTGTGTTGCAAAAGAGTGTCTTAATACGTGTGGCGTTATGTCTTTTTCTATGTGAGCTTGTTCTTTATAATATTTTACTATTTTCCAGAATCCTTGTCTTGTAAGTCTTGTTCCATTTACGTTAACGAATAATGCCTCTTCGCTTTCATCTCTTATTAAGTATGGTCTTGCATCATCTATGTATTCTTTTAATGCTTTTAATGACATAGAGCCTAAAGGAATGTTTCTCGATTTACTTCTTCCTCTACAAACTACATACCCTTCGTCTAATTTTACGTCATCTATGTCTAGAGAAATCATCTCTGTAACTCTCATGCCTGTTGCATAGGCAAATTCAAGCATTGCCTTGTCTCTAGTACCTTTTAAGTCAACGTCTTTTGGTTGGTCTAATAATAATTCAACTTCTTTTGATGTTAATATGTTTGGAGTTCTTTTACTTATTTTTGGAGACTCAATTGTCATTGTTGGGTCTTTCTTTATTTTTTTAACTCTTATTAAATATTGATAGAATGATCTTATTGAAGCTAAGCTTCTTGAAATTGTAGATTCTTTTTTGTTTTCTTCTCTTAAATATTCCATATATTCTAATATGGTCTCTTCTGTTACCTTTAGATAGTTTATTTTATTGTCTGAAACGTATTTTTCATATTGCTCTATGTCTCTTCTGTATGATTGTAATGTATTATCTGATAATTTTTTATCATCTTTAAGAAAATCTAAAAAAAGTTTAACTTGTTTTTCCATTTGCGCTCCCCTATCCTATTTATTTATCTATGTAATAATTTTCTGAATTTACATAACTAATACATGTTATATCAAAATATTCTAAAATTGTAAATACATTTTGTAAAATTTGTGAAAATATTTTCCAATTAACAATACTTTAAAAATATACTGCTTAAGTTTCCAGAAACGTATGTTTCTAACAGCGAAGATATTAATAATAAAATTAGCATTAAAATTGAAAATATGGTATGTTTTAATATCTGCAATTTTATGTTTTCTCGTCTTCTATCTTCCATTATTAATCTGTACAATTTTATTCCACTCACACTAAGTGTGAGTATTGTTGGAATGTAAATTATATTTTGAATAAGCATTGTGGCAATTATAAAAATTATGCCTTTTCCTGTTCCTACAGTTGCCATTACGGAAGAAACTGTATACCCTATGCAATAGCCTTTATATCCAACAACCACATATATTAGTGGAAAACCTATAACAGTAGAACCAAGAAACCACAGTAGCACAGCTATCCCAACATTATTTATTATTGAATTTTTTAATAGTTCCTTTGTTGAAATTTGATAATTTTCTTTTATTGAATTTATAAAATTATTTATATATCCACTTATTTGATTTGCCTGTGTTTCATTTGCATTATTTACAAAAATCACACCTAATGTTAATCCTATAAAAAATATTATGGTTAATATTAGGTATGTTTTTATGTTTTCTTTTATGAATTCTATTATTATATTTTTTAGTCTATTTGGGTTTGTTTGTCTGCGGTTTCCTCTCATGCTCTCCTCCTAAGATTATTGTTTATACATAATGTCTATTCAATAATCTTAGAATTAGAACTGTTTTTTATCCGACCGTTACTTTTCCGTAAACTCCGCCACCACCAGCATGAATCTTCATTTTGCCTTCTCTAGAAGCAATTATTTCGTTTGCAACTTTTTCGCCAACCACCGCTTCTATATCGTCTTTTGATAATTTATGTAAAATTGTCATCTCTGTTCCAAAGCTGTATAATAGTCTATCTATTGTTTTGTTTCCTACTCCCGGAATGAATGTAAGTGGAACCTGATAAACATATGGTGGTCTGTTTGCAGGACTCTTACTTTTTTCTTTATCTTTTATTAATTCTATTCTATCGAAAACTCCAAATGTTACTTTGTCACTTCCACAGAAAGGACACACTGCAACTGGTTCTTTAGTTTCTATTACTTGATTACAGCTATCACAAAAAGTTCTGTGATATTTTCCAAGTTTAGGGTCTAGTCCATAATTGCAAAGTACTTTTCTTCCATCTTCGCCTTTTAAAGCTTTTACAACTTCTTTAAAGCTTATATCATTTACAAGCATTTTGTTGTATTCTCTTGCAATCTTTGGAAGCGAATGTGCATCTGAATTTGTAACAAATGTTTTATCTTCTAATTCTGTTATCATATCTGCCAAATATGTATCAGCACTTAAGCCTAACTCGATTGAAAATATTTTATTAAATTTTTCTTTGAATATATCTTTCATTCTGTCCACACAGTTGCCATAATAACTTTTAAATGGTGTGAAACAATGTGCTGGAATTAATATTCCATTATATTTTTCAACTATATCTATCAGCTCATATCCAGAAACATCAGAACGTTGAGTACTTAATGTTATATTATGTATATGCCTACTCATCTCTTTAGAAAAGCCCTTAATATCTGATAAATGTGGAAAGAAACATACATTATGTGCTGCTCCGCACTTTCCATTTCTTCCAACCTCAGAAGTTTCAACTTCACTTCCTAGTAATATACAAACCTTATCTTTGTATATTATGCCTCCATCTTCAATTTCATATGCTTCACCTGTTTTTAAAAAATTTTCTATATCTTCAATAACATATGGTGATGCACAGTCTATAATTCCAACAATATTAATTCCCTTTCTATCGGCACATTCTTTTGCAATGTTAGCAAAATTTAGGCTTCTAGCTGCCGTGATTTTAATTGGCTTACCATTCTCACTTCTTCCTATGTGTACATGTAAATCTGCAAATACTTCTTCCATTTATATATCCTTTCTTACTATTTAAATATTTTTGATTTAAAAAGAATTATAATTTTGGAAAAACACCAAATTTTAAATAACACTAAAACATAATTATTTTTATGTAATTTAAAATTGCATTTGGCATAACCAAAATTATAATTATTTTCTTAACTTCTTATGTTCATTTAATACAACAAAGTTATAACTACTTTTTTAACTTCTTATGTTTATTTAATACATCACCAGTTATAATTACTTTACCGGTTTATTCTCTAAACCAATCCTCATAAACTCTTGAAGATTGTTCTTTTTCTTCTGGTTCTTCTTTTTTTACCACACTTCTTGTGGCGTCATTTGAAATTCTTGTTGGAGTTACCAATTTATCTAATGCAACTCCATTTATTCTATTTTGTAAAATATAGTGTATTTTAGACATTTCTCTTATGTATTCTGCTATGTTTTTATTTTTGTTTTCATCTTGTACAATATGTTCTCTGTATCTATCTAAATGTCTATTAGCCTCTTTTACAGCTGCAGAAATTGTTCCAACCGTTCCTGGTATTATCAAGTCATTTTCGTTTGCTAGACTCATACTTTTATAGCCTCCATTCTGTTTACAAAGTCCTTAAATATTTCTAAATATCTATTCTGCTTTCCCTTTAATTTTCTATATTCAAGCAAAACTAATGCTTCATCAACTTTAAAACCTATTCTTTCTGGTCTATCTAAAAGCATACCTCCAAACTGGTCTATTAGCTCTAGTACATCAGCTTCCGGCTCTCTTGGTTCAGAACCAGTATATCTATTTACCTGCTCACAAATTTTACAAAATCTTTTATCAAATCCTAAAGTTTCTAAATAATCTGCGCCATCTTTTGCATAAGTTCTAATCTTGTTTAAATCTGTAAAATTATCTACTTTCTTACAATTGCACAATAAGCAAGCTGTTATTAGCATATTTTCATCAAAATTCAGTTCTGGAGTATTATCTAAAAACAACTTTAATAGTTCTGTTTTAAATACAACAGAATTATCAAAATAAACATTACCTCTCTTGTTTAGGTAATACATTATCTCCATTTTCTTTATCCAGTCTTTTTCCGATAATATGTAATCTGCAAAAGTTTGGTTTTCCATATCTTAACCTCGTCTCTTTCATAAGGTACAAAACCTAAGTTGAATAAATTATTCTTTAATTTATAACCTATAAATCAGATTATTTTGTTTATATTTTATATAGATTATATGATATCTTCACAGTATTTTCAACAAAGATACATAAATGTAATTCTATTGTAATATTATTGTAACTTTAGCATAATTTCATTCACCATTTTTATAGTTTCTTCTTTATTTTCATTGTTTATTACTGTATTACAATTCTTTGTAAAAAACTCATCATTTGGTTGGCTGTTTAACCTTTGTAATGCCTTTTCCTTTGATAGTTTATCCCTTTTACAAATTCTTTTTATTTTTTCTGTTTTGGGTGCAATTACGCCTATTGTATAATCGCACAGTTTATCTAATTTACTTTCAAATAGTAAAGGAACGTCTAATATTATGTATTGGTAATCTAAATTTTGATTAGCTTCTAATTCTTTTTTTATTTCTTCTACAACATATTCAAATGTTAAGCCATCTAACTTTTCTTTTTCTGCTCTATTTAAAAATACAATGTCTGCAAGTTTTTTTCTATCTAATTCATTATTTTTTATAACATCATTACCAAAGGCTTGTCTAATTGCCTGTAAATATTCTCCATTGTTCTTTGTCATTTCTTTTGCAATTTTATCAGCATCTATTATTTTTGCTTCATAATTTTTACTTATTAATTTTGAAATAGTAGATTTTCCACTACCAGAATTTCCTGTTATTCCGATTATCTTCATTTTTAATCATATTCCTCTCTTTGGGCTACAAATCAATAAAAAGAAATTTAAGAAACTAATACACTTTGTATATAGCCACTTTTCAAATGTGCATATTCTACTTTTTCTTCTAATTTGTTATTATCATGTTGTTAGTAAAGTCTAAATTAGCCTTTGATTCATATTCGTATCCAAGTGTATACACATCTGTTGCAAATATATCTATATCAAGCATTTCCGCTAATTGTTTATTTTTATTTTGGTCTACAAATTTCTTTACAGATGTAACCATATTTATTTTCGGATTTCTATTTGCAATCTCCGAAATTAACATTCTTCCTTTCGGATTAAATCCTAAAATTCTTGCATATGGTATTGTTTTTTTAGACATATCCATCATTTTTTTATTTATTCCAAGTAGTGCACACACTAAAATTCGTTGTATTCTAGTTTGTGTATATCTTTTAGATTTTATCGCTGTTATTAAATCTGTTAGATTATTGCAATTTGATGCAGCACTTTTAATTGTGTTTTCGAGTCCTTCTGAAACATCTGGTAAATCTGCTATCTGTGCAACTGTCATTTTTCTTAAAGTATATATTATCTCTTTTTCATACTTACTTAGGCTTAATATTACTTCCCCCTTTTTAACCTGTTGCCCTAGAATTTGGTAAGTACTGTTTGGAACAACCTTACGTAAATCAGCATATTGCTTTCTTTTCATAATATCTCTAATTCCAGTTGCACTTGCAAAACCATCCACAATTCTATTTTCATTGTAGTATACCTTTTGTCTCTTTATCATTATTGGTTCTAAATGGCTCTTTTGAGTTTTTAACGCTTTTAAATATTCTATAGCTAAAATATTGTTTGGGCTTCCTAATACATTTGCATACCTCTTAATATCATTTAAATACATCATTAGGGCATTTTCTCTTGCCATTGGATATGATATACCTTTTTTTAGTTCATGACTTAATATATTCGTATAACCTCTTGGCTCATTATATAAAACATTAGCAATATTATTTAAGGTGGCTAAATCATCAGCTTCTGCACCAAAAGCAAAACTATCAACAATTTTCAAACTATCCAAAATTTTAATAGCTCCATTTGCAAAATTTTCTGCACTAGAAACACTGTATAAAGTTGGAAGTTCTATTACAAGGTCAGCCCCGCCACAAATTGCCATATAAGCTTTAGCCCACTTATTTACAATTGAGGTTTCTCCCCTTTGTGTAAAATTTCCAGATATAACAGCCACACAAAAATCTGCTTCTGCTTCTTGCTTTGCCTTTTGTAAATGATAATAATGTCCATTATGAAATGGATTATATTCTGCAATTATTCCAACTGTTTTAGCCATAAAACACGTCCCCTTTTTATATCAATTTTGTAGTTATTTTTTACGAAACATAAATGTTTCTAACTAATTTTCCCTATTTATTGCACTTTAAAATATTTATTGATATAATATCATAAATTAAAAATATTTACAATTAAATGAGAAAGGAATACAATTTTTTGTAAGAATAAATTGTATGGTAAATAATATGGACGAAGTAACAATTTATACAGATGGTGCATGCTCTGGAAATCCAGGTCCTGGAGGCTGGGGAGCAATATTAATGCTTGGAGAAAATAGAAAAGAAATTTCTGGTGGTTCAGAGAATACTACCAATAATATAATGGAATTAACAGCTGTAATAGAAGCTCTTAAAATTTTAAAACGACCTTGCAAAGTCAATATTTATAGTGACAGTGCATATGTGGTAAATGCTTTTTTGCAAAAGTGGATTTATGGTTGGATGAAAAAAGGCTGGAAAACTGCTGGTGGCGATCCTGTAAAAAATAAAGAATTGTGGCAAGAATTATATTCTTTGACCAAAACACATGACGTAACTTTCAACAAGGTAAAAGGCCATGCAGACAATGAATTTAATAATAGATGCGACGACATGGCAGTAGCAGAAAGTAAAAAGTTTACCCGAATATAGGTAAACTTTTTATTATTGTTTATTTATAGATTTCTATGTTTGAGTATCTTGTAAAATTCGTAAACACTTTTAATTTCTTATTCGAAAAATTCTTAAAAATTTCTAGTTAATCGTACACAGCCACGACCATAACCTATATTCTCACTATTTGTCCTAATTTGTCCATTTTCAAAGTCCATTAAACACCCACTATCTAGAAAAAAAACTGTAGAAGACCAATAATAATTACTTAGTCCATAATTTTTATAATTATCTGGTGTTATATTTAATTGTCCGGCAAATGCAATTAATTCTTTCTCGGTTGAAGTTTTCCAATCTCCTGATGTTATGTCTTTTGCAGTAGCAAACGAATATAATTTCCCATTATTATAATCCTCTAATGCCATAACATTAAACCTTGCATTTCCAGAACTATTAGGTGTCAATACACCTTTACTTCCAAATGGACCTCTATATTCCACCTGACTTATATAGTAATTCTTTGTTCCAGATACAGTTGAAATTGAATATGAATAGCCTCTCCACCTTCCACTTCCTCCTACTTTAAAATCTTCAAATATTATTCCATCCACTGTTCCATTTCCATCTACATCAGCATAATATCCTACTCCAGAAGTACCTGTAAACGTATTATCTTTTACTGTTACAGAATATGTTGCTGTTTTTTCATTATAATTTGTGTTAGATGCGCTCTTTACAGTTATTGTTGCACTTCCTGCTCCAACTGATTTTACTGTTACTGTATTTCCACTTACAGTTACTGTTGCTACTCCTGTATTTGATGACCATGCACTTATACTTCCAGTACCACTCACAGTGAATGAGGTACTATTCGGATAATTTATTGTACCACTATAAGATGATAAACTTAAGTTTCCATTTGATTTATTTACTTTTGTTGTTTGCGTCGAACTTTCAGTTTTGTATCCTACTTTGCTTGCTCTTACTATTACTGTAAATGATGATGCATTTGTAATGATTGGCATTGTCGTATTATAACTTGCTCCATTATTTGTAGAGTACTCTAGCTTTGCGTCACTTGGAGTTACGTTTACTGTTACAGCATTATGTTGTCTACCATCATAAGTTCCTGTATACGGTGTTACTCTTAAATCTATGCTTCCATTCTTCACTGTCGCTTCATAGGTTGCTGTTTTTGATGTGTAATTTATTGTTTCTTCTGTTGTTACTGTTATTGTTACTTTCCCTGCTGTTGTTCCAGGTTTTACTGTTACTGTATTTCCATTTAAACTTGCAGTTGCAATATTGGTATTTGAGGAGGTTATGCTTACATTTGTTGTATTCTCATTTATTGTAAAAGATGTGCTGTTTGGATATGTTAAAGTTCCACTGTATGAAGAAAGTGTTAATTTTCCTTCTGCTCTATTTACCTTTATTGTTTCTGTTGTAGATACTGTTTTGTAGCCTTCTTTACTTGCTACTACTGTTACTGTAAATTCTGATGTGTCTTTAATCTTTGGCATTTCCGTAACATAATTTTCTCCATCTAAAGAATACTCCAACTTTGCATCACTTGGTTCTACACTTATATTAGATAAAGCATTGTGTTCTTGTCCATCATATGTTCCAACATATGGTGTTACTTCTAATTTAATTGTTC
>ERZ827512.2562-NODE-2562-length-14322-cov-7.016752_pt1 | contig 14322 bp, 16 predicted proteins | sample MGYA00519916_ERZ827512 | MGnify/ENA primary metagenome ERZ827512 (study PRJEB31778, sample SAMEA3449335) | human gut metagenome | biome: human gut; feature: human-associated habitat; material: faeces | place: United Kingdom | collected 2010/2012 ... | reverse complement strand
CCGGGAAAGCGGCGACACAATGAACTCAATGCGGCTCCGCCCCCCGAGACCCCCCAAGGAACGGGCGCGACCGGCAGCGGCAGCGACGGAGACGGAGTACACTGCGGAAAACGTTGCCGTATTCAGGCTAAATCCGTCAGTCAGCTATCCGCGCGGCATGATTCCGCCGCGATATTCTTTGGCTTTTCGCCGTCTGACGTTATGCCGCCAATAAAAACCTTTCCCAGTACGCTTCTTTGCTACTTTCTTTCAAAGAAAGTAGACGTTTCTCCCCTCTTAATTCCCGGAAACCTCGACAAAGGTGATCGATTTGATTTTCTGCTCGGTCAGCGGCTTGTCGTTTGCGTTGGTCTTTACCGATGCGATCTTGTCGATGACGTCAAGCCCGGAGATGACCTTGCCGAAGGCGGCATAGTTGCCGTCAAGGTGCTGACAGCCCTCTCGTGTCTGGCAGATAAAGAACTGGGAGGTCGCGCTGTTCGGGTCGGAGGTCCTTGCCATTGAAAGCACTCCGCGGTCGTGCTTTATGCCGTTCTTCACGCCGTTTGCGGAGAATTCGCCCTTGATTGAATCGGTTGCGGCACCGGCTCCGCCCTGGATCATGAAGCCCTCGATGACACGGTGGAATACCGTACCGTCGTAATAGTGCCGGGAGACCAGCTTTTTGAAGTTGCGGACGGTTATCGGCGCCTCGTCGGGATAAAGCTCTATGATCATGCTGTCGCCGTTTTCCATTTCAAGCTTTACATAATTCGTCTCGCCCTCGACAGGAGCCGTATTGTCGTCCTTTTTCGTGCAGGACGCGATGCAGAGAAGCGATGCCGCTATGAGAAGTACGGAAATGAGTTTTTTCACTTTGATAAAATCTCCTTTGAGTTAATCATTATTTCCAATTATATCAGAAAACCGTGCGAAAATCAACCGTTCTTCTGAATTTGCGGCTGATTCCGCGGATATAATTTAACCGGAAGCATTTTTCCGGCAGAAAGGCGGCGGTTCAATGAAATATCTTCCCGAATCCGGATGGCGGCGGGTACTTGTCCTGTCGGCATATATTCTTATCGGCATCGCGGCGGCTTATGCGGCTCTGCGTTATCTGCTTGCTGCGGTGCTTCCGTTTTTTATCGCGTGGGTGACGGCTATGGCGCTCCGTCCGGCTATCGACGGGATATGCAGGCGGACAAAGCTGAAGCGCCGCGCCGTGTCGTTCTTCTGCGTCCTCTTTGTCCTGCTGACCTTTACCGGACTGCTTGCCGTGATCGTCGGGCGGGCGACGGAGGAGCTGCGGGGGCTTGCCGACAACCTGATGACCGACGCGGCGGACGCTGTCGGGGATATATTCGACTATTTCGAGGATCTGCGCGGCAGGTTTCCCTTCCTTGACGGGCTTGAGGACAGAGCGACTGCCGAGCGGGTGGAGAGTGCGATACTGTCAGCCGTCGAAAACTCCGTTTCCGCCTTCACCGCGAAGATACCGGAGGCGGTCATGGGGATAGTCTCGTCGCTTCCAGGTCTTATCCTTTCGTTTGTCGTGCTTGTCACGGCGACCTTTTATATGTGTGCGGATGTTGCCGGGATAAACTCGTTCATCGCGGGGCTGTTTCCGCCGGAAAAAAGAGAGAAGCTCTTCGCGGCAAAGAAAAGGTCAGCCGCCGATGCCGGAAGGTATATCCGGGCATATCTGCTGATTCTTTTCATCACCTTTGCACAGCTGCTCACCGGGTTCCTGATCCTGAAGATCCCGTATGCCCTGACACTTGCCGCGGTGATCGCGCTTATCGACATTCTTCCTGTCCTCGGAGTCGGAACGGTGCTTATCCCGTGGGCGGGGATACTTCTTATCCGCGGGCAGACCTATACCGGGGTCGGAATTCTGCTCCTGTTTGCGATAATATGGCTCGCCCGGCAGATTATTGAGCCGAAGATCGTGGGGCACAGCATGGGGGTGCACCCGCTTATCACCCTTGCTGCCATGTATACCGGCTTTACAATGCTCGGAGTCTCCGGGCTGTTTATCTTCCCCATCGCCGCAATGCTGATAAAAAACGCCGTGTCCGCCCTGAGAGAGGAACAGCGCTGATGCCGGTTCTCTTCCCCGTTCGGAACAATGTTCTCATAACCTCTTTGTTCCGTTCTTGAAAAATTCACAAATAGGGTTTATAATAGTATTTATAATGGGGAGATATTTGTGAAATGTTTTCCCGGTGTGATTTTCAGGAGGACATTACATGGCAGACAGCTACACAACCGCCGCCGCGCTGAGAGAAGAGATACTTTCGTCGGCAAGCGGCGCGCGCGGATTCATTGCCGGTCTTTTTGATGAGGGGACGTTCCTCGAGACCGGAACATACATACGGAACGCGGGCGACGACCGGAATTTCGAAGGGGTCATCACCGGATGCGGGGCGGTGAACGGCCGCCTTGTTTTCGCGTATATACAGGATTATTCAAACGGCAGAGGGGCGTTCACGCAGGCGGGCGCCGAAAAGATAACCGCGCTCTACCGCAAGGCGATAAAGGCGGGGGCTCCTGTCGTCGGGGTGTTTGATTCCGCCGGAGCAAAGCTCGGCGAGGGGATATCGGCACTTTCCGGCATAGGCGCCGTCATTGCACAGGCCGCCGCGGCAAAGAACGCCGTGCCTCAGGTCGCGGTCATCGCAGGCGCGTGCGGCGGCGGAATGGCGGCGGTCGCGTCACTTGCGGATTTTGTGATAGCCGACAGCTCCCGCGGAGAGCTTTACGTCCTTCCGGAGAGCGGAAAGAGCGACAGACAGGGCGTTAAAAGAGCCTCGCTTTATGCAGAGGGGACAGAGGGCCTTGCGGCAAAGACAAGAGAGCTGCTTGCTTATCTCCCGGAAAACAGCAGCGAGGGCACGGTATACACAGTCGCTCCCGAGGACATAAACGTCCCTGCGGAGGGAGTTGAGGACCTTGTTTCCGGCGACGTGAAGGAGCTTATTCCGGTCATCGCCGACAGCCGTGATTTTTATGAGATCTCGGCGGATTTCGCAAAGGAAATGGTCTGCGGCTTTGCGGCGGTAAACGGAAAGGTCGTCGGAGTGGTCGCAAACCAGCCCGTGGTGAACGGCGGAGCGCTTACCGCAAAGGCGGCAAAGAAGGCGGCGGGGTTTGTCGATTTCCTCGGAAGGTTCGGCATTCCCGTGCTTACGCTTGTGAACTCCGTCGGCTTCGGCGGAGAGAACTGCGGCTGCTATGCCGGAAATCTTGCCGACCTTGCATCGGCTTACACCTCCTGCCGCAGTGCAAAGGTCACTGTTGTGACCGGCGCCGCATACGGCTCGGCATTCACGCTTATGGGTTCAAAGAACCTCGGCGCGGACATGGTATTCGCACTTGATTCTGCGGTGATAAGTGTCATGGCGCCGGAGACCGCGGTGGAGTTTGTCTGGGACGACAGGCTTAAGTCCTCCGCCGACCCGGCACAGGCAAGACAGGAGCTGAGAAGCGAATGGGAAGCGACAGCCGCCTCTCCCCTTTCCGCCGCAAGGCAGGGAGACGCGGACGACGTCATTGCCTTCTCCGAGCTGAAGCAGCGCATTGCCGCCGCTCTTGAAGTATTTTAAGCGGAGGGGATAATATGTTCACAGCATTTTCGCTCTTCCCGGATGAGGTCTCATCGACGCTTACGCTGTCGGAGAAGTTCGGAACGGTGCTGAGTACGGCAGTCGTCGGATATCTTGTCGTTTTCATCGTTCTTGCGATCATCTGGGGAATACTTGAGATCTTCGGGAAGGTATTCAACAAAAAAACCGACAAAGCCGTGACCCTTCCGGCTCCCGAACCTGACGCGACGCCGGTGGCTGAAGCTGACAACACCGGGGAGACAGTTGCGGCGATCATCGCGGCGATATCGATGTACAGCGACAGACCCGCGTCATCCTTCAGGGTCGTATCGTTCAGAAAGAAATAAAAAGGCTTCCCCTCGAGGGGAAGCTCCGCCGGCAGGCGGTGATGAGGTGTAGGTTTTGCTGGCAAAACCGTGATGTTTTCAGCATACTTGAACCACGCCTTTTCAATTCACAAACGGAACTGCCAGCCGACGGTTGTCTATGCGGAAAAAATTTTCAAAATATCTGATTCAAACCGAGGTACACAGAAATGATAAAGCATTACAACGTCACCGTCAACGGGACGGTTTATGAAGTCGAAGTCGAGGAGACCGACGGTGCAGCCGTCTCCGGAACCAAGCCCGCGGCACCTGCCGAAAAGCCTGCCGCAGCAAAGCCCGCAGCGGTAAAGCCGGGTGCCGGAACACCGGTCAACGCGCCCATGCAGGGCACTGTTCTCAAGGTCGCCGTCACTGTCGGTGCGGAGGTAAAGAAGGGCGACCTTATCTGCCTGCTTGAGGCCATGAAGATGGAAAACGAGATCTTCTCTCCCTGTGACGGAAAGGTCACCTCGGTTGCGGTGACTGCCGGACAGTCTGTTGCGACCGGCGCGCTTATCGCAACGGTGGGCTGAAAGGAACGTCCTTCGCCATGCTTGAAACCCTGCGGAATTTCTGGGAGTCAACCGGACTTGCGATAGCGACGTCGTCTCCGGAAACTCTTATAAAATACCTGATAATGTACCTGATAATCGGGATACTTCTCTATCTTGCGATAGGAAAGAAGTTCGAGCCGATGCTCCTTCTCCCGATCGCCTTCGGAATGCTGCTTGCAAACATTCCGGGGCAGGATCTTATCCACACCGAGCTGTTCTTCGTCGAGCATCCCGACTACGGCAGGATACTGCGCGAGGGCGGGCTTATCGATATGCTCTACCTCGGAGTCAAGCTCGGTATCTATCCGTCGCTTATCTTCATGGGGATCGGCGCCATGACCGACTTCTCCCCGCTTATCGCCAACCCGAAGAGCCTGATGCTCGGAGCGGCAGCTCAGCTCGGGGTGTTTGTCGCATTTGCCGGCGCTGTCTTTCTCGGATTCTCCGAGGCTGCCGCCGCCGCTATCGGAATTATCGGCGGAGCCGACGGACCGACGGCGATACTTGTCACAAAGGAGCTTGCCCCGACGCTTCTCGGCGCAATTGCCATCGCCGCGTACTCATACATGGCGCTTATCCCGATGATACAGCCGCCTATCATGAAGCTCGTCACGACAAAGAAAGAGCGCGCGATAAAGATGACCTCGCTCAGACCGGTTTCCAAGAAGGAGCTTATCCTGTTCCCGATAACCGTCACCGCCGTTGTCTGCATAATCCTTCCGTCTGCCGCTCCGCTTGTCGGCTTCCTGATGCTCGGAAACCTGTTCAATGTCACGGGAGTTGTTGACAGGCTGTCGAAAACCGCGCAGAACGAGCTTATCAACATAGTCACCATCTGCCTCGGTGTTTCGGTCGGAGCGACCGCGAATGCCGAATCCTTCCTCAAGCCGCACACGGTGTGCATTGTCCTTCTCGGGCTCTGCGCGTTCTGCTGCTCGACCCTCGGCGGTCTGCTGTTCGGAAAGCTGATGTGCTGGCTGACGAAGGGCAAGATCAACCCGCTTATCGGCTCCGCGGGAGTTTCCGCCGTGCCTATGGCGGCAAGAGTGTCGCAGATCGTCGGACAGCAGGAGGATCCGTCGAACTTCCTTCTGATGCACGCAATGGGACCGAACGTTGCCGGAGTCATCGGCTCGGCGGTCGCTGCCGGTTGGCTCCTGTCCTGCTTCAGGTGAATTCCGGGAACCGGAACAATTTCAACTCAAACAACTCGAAAAGGAAACCTCACATATGTCGAAGGTTAAAATATGCGAAACGGTGCTTCGCGATGCGCACCAGTCGCTTGCGGCGACAAGAATGACGACAGAGGAAATGCTGCCGATAATCGAAGAGCTTGACTCGGTCGGGTACCATGCGCTTGAGGCATGGGGCGGCGCCACGTTTGACGCCTGCCTGCGTTATCTTGACGAGGATCCGTGGGACAGACTCAGAAAGATCCGCGCAAAGGCAAAGAAAACAAAGCTGCAGATGCTTTTCCGCGGTCAGAATATTCTCGGCTACCGTCACTATGCCGACGACGTGGTTGAATACTTCGTGCAGAAGTCGATCGCGAACGGCATTGACATCATCAGGATATTTGACGCGCTCAACGACCCGCGCAACCTTGAAACGTCGATAAACGCGACAAAAAAAGAAGGCGGGCACGTTCAGGCGGCGTTCAGCTACACCACAAGTCCCGTACACAGCAACGAATATTTCGCGGAATTTGCGAAACAGCTTGAAAACATGGGAGCAGACTCTGTCTGCATAAAGGATATGTCGGGTCTGCTCAAGCCCTATGCGGCATATGAGCTTGTGAAGAAGCTGAAGGAAACGGTTTCGCTTCCGATAGAGCTTCACACACACTACACCTCCGGGCTTGCCTCGATGACGATACTCAAGGCGGTCGAAGCCGGTGTCGATATCGTTGACACCGCGATCTCGCCGTTTGCGATGGGTACGTCGCAGGCTCCTACCGAGTCGATAGTTGCCGCGCTTGCCGGAACCGAGTACGACACCGGGCTTGACCTGAAGAAGCTCGACAGGATCAGCCGCTATTTCACACCGATACGCGAAAAATACATCTCCACCGGGCTTATCGACCCGAAGGTGCTTAAAGTTGACGTAAACGCTCTGCTCTATCAGGTGCCGGGCGGGATGCTGTCGAACCTTGTTTCCCAGCTCAAGCAGGCGGGAAAGAGCGAGCTGCTCCCCGCGGTTCTTGAGGAAGTGCCGAGGGTACGCGCCGACGCGGGGTATGTTCCGCTTGTCACCCCGACCTCCCAGATCGTCGGAACACAGGCGGTGTTCAACGTCCTCTGCGGCGAGCGCTATAAGCAGGTGACAAAGGAATTCCGCGGCATAATCCACGGCGACTACGGAAAGACTCCCGCGCCGATCGACCCTGCGTTTGCCGGAACGATACTCAAAGGCGAAAAGCCGATAACCTGCCGTCCCGCCGACCTCATCGAGCCGGAGCTTGACACCATCCGCACGAAGATGAAGGTCTACGAAAAGCAGGAGGAGGATGTCCTGACATACGCTCTGTTCGAGCAGGTCGCGACAAAGTTCTTTGAGAAGCGCCGTGCAAAGGATTACGGCATTGACGCCGAAAACTGCGACCCCGAGGGCAAGGTACACTCTGTCTGAAAGAACAAAGAATAAAAGCTGTCGTTCCGCGCGGAACGGCAGCTTATTTGTTTCGGGAATAAATATCAGAAAAACACGACCCTTTCGTCCTTTTCGGTACAGACCGTCAGGGTGAAGCCGTCTTTTTTGAAAGAGATGAAGAAAAGCTCCCTGTCCGGGACGGCGAAAAAGCCTTTTCCGTCGAGCTTTCCGGCGCTTTCCCTTTTTGTCCAGAGGGTGATAGCCTCGTCTTTATCGGTGCAGTCCGGGAAAAAGCGCTTCATAACGCGTTCCGGGACGGGTTTTGTCTCAACGTCAATGCCGCAGGGGGTGTTCCCTATGGCACAGGCAGCAATGTTTCCGGAGTGGGAGATGCTGAAATGAAAATCCGCCTCTTTTCCGGTGCTGTCGGCGAAATACGGCTTTCCGGACGGCGTTTTTTTCAGCTCAAGCCCGGTGATGCCGTATCCGGACAAAGAAGCGGCGGTACAGAGAAGTTCATATGCCGCCGCGTGCTGTTCCGGATAACTCCCGCCGCACCGGCGGAAGAATATCCGTATCATTTTCCTATTACCCTTATCTTTATCATGCCGTCGAGTGCCGAGAGCTTTTCGGCGACTCCGTCGGGGATTCCGCCGATGACCTCGACGACCGTGTAGGCGTAATTGCCGCGGGAACGGTTTATCATGTTCTCTATATTGACGTCAGCCTCGGCTATCGCCGTTGAAATCTTTGACAGCATACCCGCCACGTTCTTGTGCATGAGGCAGAGCCTTGCATCGCCGTTATGGGGCAGGGAGACGTCGGGGAAATTGACGGAGTGGGTGATGTTTCCGTTTTCGAGATACTCCGCTATTTCGCGGGCTGCCATGACTGCACACTTGTCCTCGCTCTCCTCCGTGGATGCGCCGAGGTGGGGGATGCAGATTATCCTCTCATCGACACCGACAAGATCGTCGGTTATGAAGTCGGTCACGTACGAGGCGACCTTTCCGCTCTTCACTGCGGCTATAATTGCCCCGGAATCGACAAGCTCGGCTCTTGCAAGGTTGATTATCCTGACTCCGTCCTTCATCTTTGCGATGGATTCGGCATTTATCATACCGGCGGTGTCCTTTGTTGCCGGAACATGGAGGGTGATATAATCGCAGGCCGCAAATATCTCGTCATAGCTTGCCGCTTTTTCGATGGAGCGGGAAAGCCCCCATGCAGCCTCGACGGTGATAAACGGGTCACAGCCGTAGACCTTCATGCCGAGACCCTTTGCGGCGTTTGCGACAAGTCCTCCGATAGCGCCGAGCCCGATGACACCGAGCTTTTTGCCCTCGATCTCGCATCCGGCGAACCTTGACTTTTCCTTTTCGGCAAGAGCGGCGATGCCCGTCTCTCCCTTTTTCGATTCAGCCCATTCGATGCCGCCGACGATGCCGCGCGAGGATATGAGCAGAGCGGCGATCGCCAGCTCCTTTACTCCGTTTGCGTTTGCTCCGGGAGTGTTGAATACAACGATCCCCTCCTCCGCGCAGCGCTCTACCGGGATATTGTTCACGCCCGCGCCGGCTCTTCCTATCGCCTTGAGCGACGGGGAAAAGGTCATGTCGTGCATTTTTGCGGAGCGGACAAGGATCGCGTCGGGATCGGCGACATCCTCTCCGACGGTATATTTTGCGGGGTCAAGGCAGTCTGTCCCGACCTTTGCGATTTTGTTGAGCAGCTTTATATTGTACATTGATATTGCTTCCTCCGGGATCACAGCTTGGGATTTTCATAGGCGAACAGCTTCATGAACTGCACGAGTCTTGTCACGCCGTCGATGGGCATTGCGTTATATATGGAGGCTCTCATGCCGCCGACGGAGCGGTGTCCCTTGATATTTCTGAAGCCCGCCTTTGCCGCCTCTTTTGCGAACATTGCGTCAAGCTCCGGGTTTCCGGTCACAAAGGTGACGTTCATCATTGAACGGGAGTCCTTTTCGACCGGTGCGATGTAATAGTCCTGGCTGTCAAGGTAGTCGTAGAGGACAGCCGCCTTCCTCTGATTGTACTCCTGCATAGCCGGAAGTCCGCCGCGCTCAAGAAGCCATTTGAACACCAGTCCGGCGATATAGATCGGGTAGCAGGGCGGCGTGTTGTACATTGAGCCGTTGTCAGCCATCAGCTTCCAGTCGAACATTGCCGGGGTATCGGGGCGGCAGTGACCGAGGAGATCCTCTCTGACTATCACGATGGTAAGACCTGCGGGCGCGACGTTCTTCTGGGCGCCTGCATAGATCACGCCGAATTTCGTGACATCGACCGGCTCCGAGAGAATGCAGGACGACATATCGGCGACAAGCGGGATATCTCCGGTATCGGGGATATAGTTAAACTTTGTGCCGTAGATGGTGTTGTTGAAGCAGATATGGACGTAGTCGGCATCGGGACGGAAGTCCTCGCGCTTTGTCTGCGGGATATAGGTATTGTTCCTGTCCTCCGACGATGCGACGACGCGGACGTCTCCGTACTTCTGGGCTTCTTTGAATGCCTTCTTTGAGAACTGACCGGAAACGATATAGTCTGCCTTTCCGGAGCCGGTGAGCAGGTTATAGCACACCGATGCGAACTGCGTTGAAGCGCCGCCCTGAAGGAAGAGGACCTTATAGTTATCCGGGATGTCCATGAGCTTGCGGAGGTCTGCCTCGGCTTCCTTTATGATCGCCTCGTATTCCGGAGATCGGTGGCTCATCTCCATGACCGACATTCCGGTATCGCCGTAGCAGACAAGCTCTGAAGCCGCCTTTTCAAGTACGGGGAGCGGAAGCATAGAGGGACCGGCTGAAAAATTGAATACTCTGTTCATGTTGATAATCCTATCTCCGGCAGGTGATTTTCCGCACACAGCCGTTTCTGCCGGGGGAACGGTTGTCGGAGAGGGGAATGCCGGGCGCCGCCCGAACCCACCAAGAAAACTTTTTGAAAAAAGTTTTCTTGGAACTTTCAAAAACTTTTGAAAAAACAAATTATAAAGTTTTGAAGAGTATCTCTGACCGAGGTGTGGGGTTATGATAAATCACCTTATATTATACCTTTTCCGGCGGGTCAAGTCAAGGGGTTTTGATATGCCCGGAGAAAATATTTTACCGAATTAACGTGATAAAGAGCGGGAATATCCGTCAATCCGCTGTTTTTCGGAAAAAATGCGGTGCGGCTATTTACAGAATCGGGGTTTTGTTATATAATAGATGACAGGAGTGCTCTCCGCAAGGCGGGGGAGGCACGTTTTTCCACGGAGGTACGTAATGGTTCAGGGAAAAAGCGATCCGTTCATGAAATGGGTGCGCGTCGGGATTCTTGCCCTTGCGCTTATTGCGGTACTTGCGCTTGTGATAATCAAGCGGAACGACATTGTTCCGGGGTGGCACACCGACGGTGACGCGAAATACTATGTCACCTTCCCGCTGAAGCGCGCTTCGGGGATCGAAACTGTCAGCGGCAGCGACTATCTGTTCTCGGAGGACGGCGGGCATAAGCTGCTTTACGGCTGGAACAAGTACGACGGGTACTATTATTATTCACTTCCCGACGGAAAGATAGCCAAGGGAGAGACGACGGTTGACGGCGAGCAGTATTACTTCGACGCTTCGACCGGAAAGCTCTACAAGTCAACGACAGCCATTCTCGACGGCAAGCTGTGGTATTTCAACGACCGCGGGTTCAGGACATACGGCATCGTTGAGCTTGACGGTCAGAAGTTCTGCTTCAGCGAGACGGGAAATCTGAAAAAAGGACTTCAGGTGATCGACGGCAGGACATATTATTTCGACCCGGAAAACGAATGCATGGTTTACGGTCTGACGACGGTCGGCGGCGCGACGTATTATTTCGGTGAAGACGGCGCGGCGGTGACCGGCGAGGTCGAAATCAACGGCACGGTTTATATTTTCGGCGACGACGGGAAGAGGATAGGGTGATTCCGGCTCCGGCAACACTGAGACTTTGATTTTTCTTTAACGAAAAATTATTTCCCAGTACGCTTCTTTGCTTCTTTCTTTCAAAGAAAGAAGACGTTTTCTCTTATTTCTTTCAGGAGTATAGTTATGAACAATCCGGTATACACGGTAAGCAAAAAATTCAGAGCCGGGATAATCGGCGCGACGGGAATGGTGGGGCAGAGGTTTATCACTCTGCTTGAGAACCACCCGTATTTTGAGACAGCGGGGCTTGCGGCAAGCGGGCGCTCCGCGGGAATGACCTACGGCGAGGCGGTTGAGGGCAGATGGAAGCTTGACATTCCCTGTCCGGAGAACATAAAGAAAATGGTGGTTCACGATGCATCGGACGTTGCGGGCTTTGCCGAAGGTCTTGACCTTGTTTTCTGCGCGGTCAACATGAAAAAGGACGAGATAAAGGCGCTTGAGGAGGCATATGCGAAAGCCGAGGTGCCGGTCATCTCCAACAACTCCGCAAACCGCTGGACTCCCGACGTGCCGATGGTCATTCCGGAGATAAACGATTTTCATCTTGAGGTGATAGAGACGCAGAGAAAGCGTCTCGGCACAAAGCGCGGGTTCATTGCCGTCAAGCCCAACTGCTCGATACAGAGCTATGTTCCGATGCTTGCGGCGATACGCGACCTTGTTCCGACAAGGGTGGTTGCGACGACGTATCAGGCGATTTCCGGCGCGGGAAAGACCTTCCGCGAGTGGCCGGAGATGATCGACAACGTCATTCCCTACATCGGCGGCGAGGAGGAGAAGAGCGAAAAAGAGCCGCTCCGCATTTTCGGCTCGGTTGAGGGCGGCGTGATAGTTCCGGCTGCATCTCCGCTTATCACTACGCAGTGTATCAGGGTTCCGGTAACAAACGGGCACACGGCGGCGGTCTTTATGGATCTTGAAAAGAAGGCGTCGAAGGACGAGATCATTGCGCGGTTCAGAGAATTCTCCGGCAAGCCGCAGGCTCTCAGGCTCCCCAGCGCACCGGAGCATTTCATCACGTATTTCGACGAGGACAACCGCCCGCAGTCGGCGCTTGACCGCGGCATTTACGGCGGCATGGGCGTTTCCTGCGGCAGACTGAGAACAGACACGATGTTTGACTGGAAGTTCGTCGGGCTTTCCCACAACACCTTAAGAGGTGCTGCCGGCGGCGCGGTGCTTATCGCAGAGCTTCTTGCGGCCGAGGGGTGGATCTGAAGATAAGACGTGTGCTTTTTGCGTTTGATTTTAGATGGGGGTTTAACTGCAGGCAGAATAAGATAAAGAAACAAAAGATAATTCACGATAAATGTAATCTGCAACAACAAATTACATTTATCGTGAATTCTGAATCCAAATTATTCATTCGATTCTTGGCGAGGAGGTATGATTATGGAAAAAAAGTACTGCACGAAGTGCAATGCCATACTTACTAATCAAAAAGGTTTTGATCCTGATGGAAATTTCTGGATTTGCAAAAAATGTGGTGCGTTTTTATATAACCCTGACAATAATGTTACTTTTGATGATTCTGCTGCTCGATTTAAAGATGTTTATTGGTTTTGTGATCGGTGTGGAACTTGTTTAAATAATCAGAGCGGTTTTACAGACTGGACAGGCACATGGACTTGTGCTAAGTGTGGATACACAAATGAGATATCTGAGGATAATATTGTCGATGACGAAGAAGATGACGCATATGAAGATGGTGATAATTATGCTTATTCTTATGATAACGACGATAACAGCAGAGCTAATTATTACAGTGATGATTCAGATGATGACTATGATTGTTATAACGATGACGATTACGACGAAGATGAAGATGATGAAGATGAAGATGAAGATGAAGAAGATGAAGATGAAGAAGATGATGATGACGAAGATGAAGATGAAGATGAAGAAGATTATGACAACAATGACGATGATTTTAAATACTCGTTCAATAATTCAGCATCAGCAAAAAATAAAGGCAATAATACGGCCGGCGCTTCAAGACATCTGTTCGTAAAATTTATACTCGTCTTAATTTTGATTTCAGGAGTGTTTTTGGCATATTCATATATCAACAATTATTTTTCTGCACCAATAAAGGTTGGTGTTGATTCAAGTAAAGCAATTGAATTAGAATACCATGAATTATCAGAAATGTTGAGCAATGCGGGATTTACAAACATTTCAGCGAAACCAATAGCAGATTTGAGTTATGAACTTCTTGACAGAGAAAACATTGTTGAAAGCATCTCGGTAGATGGAGACACAGTGTTTTCGCAAAACAGCAGATATCCAAAAAATTGTCAGATAATTATTCTATATCATTCTGCTAAAAGCATAGAGATACCATTCTCGTCAAACAAATTAAAAAACAAAGATTATCGTAATATTGTTTCGGAACTAAAAGACTTAGGGTTTGTAGATATTTGTGTTAAAAGCGAACCAGACTTAGTTATAGGACTGTTTCATAAGGAAAATGAAATTAAGAGTATAACCATCAACGGCATATCATCATTTGATGTCGGCTCATCATTCAGAATAGATGCTGAAATCGTGATTGTATATCACTGCTTTAAAAAGTAGTACGCTTAACTGGATTATTGCAATTAAAATAAGAGGTACTCAAATGTTCATAATAGCATCGGCGGACAGGAATTACGGGATCGGAAACCGCGGCGGGCTTTTGTGCCGGGTAAGTGCCGACATGAAGAATTTCAGGGCGCTTACCGAGGGAAAAACCGTCATTCTCGGGTCAAAGACGCTTGCGACGTTTCCCGGCGGCAGACCGCTTAAAAACCGTCGGAACATAATCATGTCGCGCCGGCCGGAATATACCGTTGAGGGTGCGGAGGTCGTTCATTCGCTTGAGGAGCTTCTTGCGCTTCCCGGGATATCAGACGCTGCGGTCATCGGCGGCGAGGGAATATACCGCCTGCTTCTGCCGTACTGCGACAGGGCGGTGATAACCGAGTTTGATGCGGAATTTCCCGCCGATGCATTTCTGCCGAAGATCCCCGACCTTCCCGGATGGGAGAAGGAATCTGAAAGCGGGACGTTTTATGCCGCAGAGAACGACTCCAGCCCCGGAACGGCATGGAGGATCGTGACTTACACAAACAGATCGCCGAGGAGCATTGTGCAGTAAACCCATAGTACCTCCGGAGATTTAAGGCATCACCGCGCAAAACAAAGACATTTCTGCCCCGTATTCCACCAAAAACAAGGAGAAAAAGCGTGATCCGGACGCACACTCCGTTAAGAAA
>ERZ827512.2557-NODE-2557-length-14337-cov-4.803389_pt1 | contig 14337 bp, 9 predicted proteins | sample MGYA00519916_ERZ827512 | MGnify/ENA primary metagenome ERZ827512 (study PRJEB31778, sample SAMEA3449335) | human gut metagenome | biome: human gut; feature: human-associated habitat; material: faeces | place: United Kingdom | collected 2010/2012 ... | reverse complement strand
CGCAGGTGATGAACGCCTGCGTGCGCCTCTACGCCGATGCGGCCAACGCCAAGACCAAGCTGGAGAACGGCTTCGACCTCTCGGACTACGACGAGCGCACCCTGAAGTTCGCCTTCGACTACTCGGAGAAACTGCTGGCCATTGATATCAATATCGAGATCAACCAGATGCTCGACACCGCATGGGGGCTTTTCGCCAAGTACTTCACCCGGGAGGAGGTCGCCATCAAGGAGGAACTTATCCAAAAATACTGGAAGGAGGCGTAACGCGCAATGGCAATCAAATTCCAATATAACAAGACCTCGCTGGGCGAACTCGGCAAACAGCTGAAAATGCGCCAGAAGGCCCTCCCTACGATCAAAAGTAAGGAGTCGGCCCTGCGCTCCGAAGTGAAGAAGGCGAAGGACTCCGCAAGCGACTACCGTCGTCGGCTCGACGCTCTGAAGGCCGAGTACGACTACATGGTGTCGCTCTGGGGAGAGTTTGATTGTGACCTCCTGCGCATTGCCGACGTCGATTTGTCGGTCCAGAAAATCGCGGGTGTGCGCACGCCCGTCCTGCAGGAAGTGAAATTCGAGGAGAAACCCTACGATCTGTTCTCCTCGCCGGTGTGGTTCGCCGACGGAGTCGGCATCCTCAAGCGCATGGCGCAGCTGGGGATCGAGTTCGAGGTCTACAACCGGAAGATGGAACTGCTGGACCATGCGCGCCGCAAAACCACTCAAAAGGTGAACTTGTACGAAAAGGTTCAGATACCCGGGTACGAGGACGCCATACGTAAGATCAAACGCTTCATGGAGGACGAGGAGAACCTCTCCAAGTCGGCCCAGAAGATCGTGAAAACCAAGCAGCAGGCCGCCGGGGAGGGCGCGATGTTATGATAGCCAGAATGTCAAAATACAACTTTGTGCTCTTTGCGGCGCAGAGTGAGGATTTCGTCGAGAAGCTGCGCGGCCTCGGGCTGGTGGACATCACCACCGCGGGTTGGGAACCCTCCGAGGAGGACCGCCAGTTGCTGCTGGACATCGAGAGCCTTGCGAAGGCCGCGGAGTTCCTGAAGAACTTCCGCGCCGGGGAGCGCTGCGACGCTGCCGCCGCGCCGTTCGCTTCGGGCGAGGAGGCCTATGCGCATTACGCCGCCGCGCACCGCGAGGCCGCGACGCTCAACGCCGAGATCGGGCGGCTGGAAAAAGCGGCCGAGGAGCTGCGTCCCTGGGGGGCGTTCGACGTGGAGGCGACGCGGAAACTCGCCGCCCGGGGCATTGTCCTGCGCTATTTCTTCACCCAGCGCAACACCTTCGACAAGCAGTTGGCCGAGTGGTCGGAGCGCTATACGGTTTCGGAGGTCAGCCGCACCGATGCCATGGTGTGGTTCGTCGTCGTGGCCAAGCCCGGCGAGGAGGTTACGCTCGACGCGCAGGAGATGAAGACCCCGACGATGGACATTCGCGAGGCGGAGCGCCGCATCGCCGAAGCCGAAGGGAAACTCCGGACCCTCGACGCTGAATTTTCGCGTGCGGCCGCTTCGGAGGCCCTGCTCGCACAGCACGCCTGCTCGCTGAAGGAGCGTTTGCAGGGCGTGCGGGTGAAGGCTACGGCGCAGGAGGCCGCCGACGGTACGCTGGTCGTCATGGAGGGCTGGGCCGAGAAGGAGACTTCCGGTCGGGTCGACGCCCTTTTGGAGGAGTACCCCAACGTGGTCTTCCTCAAATCGGACCCCACGCCCGAGGACGAAACGCCCGTGAAGCTCAAGAACCGTTGGTTCGCGCATGTCTTCGAACTGGTGGGCGACATGTACGCCCGCCCGAAATACGGGACGATGGACCTCACACCCTTCTTCGCTCCGTTCTACATGCTCTTTTTCGGCATCTGTCTCAACGACGCCGGCTACGGACTGATCCTGACCCTGATGGGGTGGTGGATGCTCGCCAGGAACCGAAAGCCCGGCATGATGCGTCAGGCGGCGTGGTTCGCCACGCTGTGCGGCGTGTCGACCGTCGCGTTCGGACTGCTGTGCGGCTCGTTCTTCGGCATCAACATGAACACGTGGTTCCCCTCGGTGAAATTCCTCGATTTCCAGGGACAGTTCTTCTCCATCGCGCTGGTTATCGGCGTGGTGCAGATTCTTTTCGGCATGCTGCTCAACATCTGGATGACCGTTCGCTGTTTCGGTTTCGGCCGTGCGCTGGGACTGCTGGGGTGGTTCATCATCCTCGTCTCGTGCTGTCTGGCCATGGGCCTTCCGATGGCGGGTCTCGCCATTCCGGGCTTTACGGCCGGATCGGTGGCCTTCTATGCGGCGCTGGGCGTCGGCGGCGTGCTGATGCTGCTTCTGAACAATCCGAAGCGCAATCCGCTCATCAACCTCGGCGCGGGTTTGTGGGACCTTTACAACAACCTCACGGGACTGTTGAGCGACGTGCTGTCCTATATCCGTCTGTTCGCCATCGGGCTTTCGGGCGGTGTGCTGGCGCTGGTGTTCAACACGCTGGCGTCGGGATTCGTGCCCGAAGGCGCGAACATCGTGGTCCGGCTGCTGATTATGATTCCGATTCTGCTGATCGGTCACGGCATCAACCTTTTCATGTCGACCATCTCGTCGTTCGTGCACCCGCTGCGTCTGACGTTCGTCGAGTTTTTCAAGAACGCCGGTTTCGAAATGGCCCCGCGCAATTTCGACCCGATTCGTAAAATGAACGATACTAACGAATAATAACAATTAAAAAAAACTCAAAACATTATGGAAACAACAGCATTGGTATTGGCTTACGTCGGCGTAGCGCTGATGGTGGGTCTGGCAGGTGTCGCTTCGTCGATCGGTACCGCAATTACGGGTCAGGCCGCAGTAGGGGCCATGAAGAAGAACGGCGGCGCTTTCGGCAGCTACATGATTCTTTCGGCGTTACCCGGTTCGCAGGGTCTCTACGGTTTCGTCTGCTTCTTCCTGGTGCAGAAGGGTCTGACGGACCCGACGATGGTGCAGGGCGCGGCTATCTTCGGCGCCGGTCTGCTGGTCGGTCTGGTGAACATCGCCGCTTCGATCTATCAGGCAAAGGTCTGCGCCAACGGTATCGCCGCTATCGGCAACGGTCACGACGTGATGGGTAAGACGCTGATCCTCGCGGCTTTCCCCGAGCTGTACGCCATCCTGACGGTGGCCGCCACCTACCTGATCGCAACGCTCGACGGCGTGAATCTCTTCTGACGGGGCGGAACGCCCGTCACCGGAAAGGGAGACCCTGCGGGGCCTCCCTTTTTCGTTGCCGTCCTGCGGTCGGGGCGCTCTCCGAATACGAAGGAACGGTTGTCGTGGGACACCAGACAACCGTTCCTTCGGGGGATATGGGTATTACGGCCGAACCGGCGCTCGTTCCGTGACTACCGTCCTTTGCGGCGCGACGAGGTGCGCACCTTCGGGCCTTTGCCGCGGGGCTCTTCCGTACGGCGCGCCGCGGCCCCGGGCAGCAGCAGTTCGAAGTCTAACTGTCGTTTTTGCAGGTCGGCGCGCTTCACGCGGATGCGTACCGGGCTGCCCAGCGTCATGCGGATGCCCGTCGAGCGGCCGATGATTTCGTAAAGCTGCTCGTCGAAGGTGAAGAAGTCGCCCTCGATGTCGCGCAGGAACGACATGCCCTCGATGTGGGTTTCGTCCAGCTCGACGTAGACGCCCCATTCGGTGAGTCCCGAGATGTGTCCCTCGAACTCCTCGCCGATGTGCTCTTTCATAAATTCGACCATCTTGTATTTGATCGACGCGCGTTCCGCCTCGGCGGCCACGACCTCGCGGTCCGAAGCGCGTGCGCAGAGGTCTTCCAGTTCCGTTTTGTCGGCCGGCTTGCCGCCCGCGAGGTAACGCGCCAGCAGGCGGTGGACCATCATGTCGGGGTAGCGGCGGATGGGCGAGGTGAAGTGCGTGTAGTAGGGGAACGCCAGACCGTAGTGTCCGATGTTGTCGGTCGTGTAATAGGCTTTGGCCATCGAGCGCACGGCCATCGTCGCCACGGCGTTTTCCTCCGTGGTTCCCTTTATCTGTTTGAAGAGCTTGTTCAGTTCCTTGGCCACGGCGCGGCCCTTCGTAGCCTTGAAGATGTGCCCGAAGCGGAGGATGAACTGCCGGAAGCGGTCGAGTTTCTCCTCGCTCGGGGTGTCGTGCACGCGGTAGACCATCGTGCGCTCCGCCGAGCGGCCGCTCTCGGTCCTGCGTTTGCCGCAGAACTCCGCCACGCGGCGGTTGGCCAGCAGCATGAACTCCTCGATCATCTGGTTCGACTCCTTCTGCTCCTTGAAGTAAACGCCTAACGGTTTGCCGTTCTCGTCGAGGCGGAATTTCACCTCCTCGCGGTCGAACGAGATCGCGCCGTTCTTGAAGCGCTCCTTGCGCAGCGCCTGCGCCAGCCGGTTGAGCGTCAGCACCTCCTCGGCGTAGTCGCCGCGTCCCGTTTCGATGATCTCCTGCGCCTCGGCGTAGGTGAAACGGCGGTCGGAGTGGATCACCGTGCGTCCGAACCACTCTTCGAGGATGTCGAGGTTTTCGTTGAGCGTGAACACCGCCGAGAAGCAGAGGCTCGTCTCGTGGGGTCGCAGCGAACACAGCTCGTTCGAAAGCCGTTCGGGAAGCATCGGCACGGTGCGGTCCACCAGATAGACCGACGTGCCGCGCTCCACGGCCTCGTCGTCGATCACCGAGTGGGGCCGCACGTAATGGGTCACGTCGGCGATATGCACGCCCACTTCCCAGACGCCGTCCTTTATTTTGCGCACCGACAGCGCGTCGTCGAAGTCCTTGGCGTCCGCGGGGTCGACCGTGAAGGTCGTGACACCCCGGAAGTCGCGCCGCTGGGCGATCTCTTTGACCGTGACGCGGGCGTCGATGGCCTGGGCGGCCTCCTCGATTTCGGGTTCGAAGCGGTAGGGAAGCTCGTATTCCGCCAGGATCGAGTGCATCTCCGTGTCGTTGTTGCCCGCCATGCCCAGCCGCTCGACCAGTTCGCCCACGGGGCTTTTGCTGCCCGGGAGCCAGTCGGCGATGCGCACCACGACCTTCTCGCCGTCGCGCACGTCGGGATAGGTGCGCTTCGAGAGATAAATGTCCATCGGCATGCGGCGCGAGTCGGCCCGTACGAAAATCTGGTGCGCCCCGACTTCGGCCACGCCCACGTAGGGCTTGCGGTTGCGTTCGATGATCCGCGTGATCTCGCCCTCCAGCTGTCCGTTGCGGCCGCGGTGCATCACCACGACCTCGACGCGGTCGCCGTTCAGGGCGTTCGCGGCGTTGCGCTGGTTGACGAAGATGTCGCTCTCCTGCCCTTCGACCTTCACGTAGACCGAACCCGAGGGGGCCATGTCGGCCACGCCCTCGTAGTGGGGCAGGTGGGTCTGCATCAGGCGGTATTTTTCGCGCGCGCACTCCTCGACGACTCCCTCTTCGAAGAGGCGTCCGAGGATTTCTAACGTTTCGCGGCGGCCCTCTTTCGTGGCGCCTCCGGAAGCCGAAGCCAGGTGCTTCAGCGAGAACTTATTGTTGGGGAATTCCCGGAACATGCTCAATATGATCGAGGTGCGGTCCGTCTTCCGTGCTCCGTTTTCGGAGCGTTGTTTCTGTTTTTTCATCATTTCTCAAAAATTTGCGGGGCTTCGGTCCTCCGTCGGATTTCCGTTGTGCCCGTTTTGCCGCTGTCGCGGCCGGCCTGTGTGCGTTTTGCGGAACCGGGCGTTATTTTTCCAGGAGTTGCAGGGCCAGTTTCCGCATGTAGGCGATGCCTACGCCGATAGCCGCTTCGTCGGGGAAGAATGTCGCCGTGTGCGGGCGTCCGGCCGCGGCTCCCACGCCCAGCCGGTAGAACAGCGACGGGTATTGCTTGCAGTAGAACCCGAAATCCTCGGCCGTGGTGCGCAGGGGCAGCATCTCGACCTTCAGCTTCTCGGCTTTGGCCAGGGCCGTGGCCTGCTTCACGAGGATCTCGTCGTTGACGACGCACGGATAGCCGCGGCCGATCGTCACTTCGGTCTTCACGCCGTGCCGGGCGTCGATGTCCGCGGCGATGATCTCGATGCGGCGGTGGATGATGCCGCGCTCGCGTTCGTCGAACGTGCGCAGCGTTCCCTCCATGTAGATCTCGTCGGGCACGATGTTCGTCGCGCCCCCTGCCTCCACGCGGCCGATCGAGAGCACGCACTCCTCGCCGTTGAGCGCGATGAGGCGCGTCAGCAGTTCGGCGCCGGCCGCCACGGGGTCCTTGAGCTGCTTGCGCATGGCGCCGTGCCCGCCCGTGCCGCGGACGCGGAAGCGCAGTTCGTCGCTTGCCGCCATGTACTTTCCGGCCCGGAATCCGAGGGTCCCGACCTCCAGCTGCGGTTCGACGTGCTCGCCGACGACGGCCCGCACGTCGTAGCCCTCGAACGGCTTTTCGGCCAGCACCAGCGAGGCTCCGCCCGGGTTGCACTCCTCGCCCGGCTGGAACAGCCCGAAGAGCGTGCCCCGGAAATCGGGCGCCTCGGCGAAGGTTTTCAGCACGCCGAACAGCACCGCGGCGTGCATGTCGTGGCCGCAGGCGTGCATCACGCCCTCGTTCTGCGATCTCCATTCGCAGTCGTTCCGCTCCGTGACGGGCAGGGCGTCGATGTCGGCGCGCAGCACCGCGGCGCGCCGGTCGCCTTCGGGGGTCTTGCGGCCCTTGATGCGGGCCACGACGCCCGTCGATGCGATCCGGCGGTGTTCGATGCCCAGTTCGTTGAGCTGCTGTTCGATGAACGCCGCCGTGGCGTGTTCCTTGAACGACAGTTCGGGGTGCGCATGCAGGCGGCGGCGGAATTCGACAGGTTCCATTGATTCTCTGTTTTATCGGTTTGGGTCAGAAAACCGCCTTGACGATTTTCTGTATGTTCGTCGTGCGGCTCATCGTGTAGTAGTGCAGCACGGGCACGCCTGCGGCCATCAGTTCGCGGCTTTGGGCGATGGCCCACTCGGTTCCCACTTCGCGCACGCCGTCGGGATGCGCCTTGACTTCGCGTACGAGTTCCTCGGGCAGCTTCACGCCGAATGTTTCGGGCAGTATTTCCAGGTGGCGCAGCGTCGAGAGGGGCTTGATGCCGGGGATGATCGGCACGGTGATCCCCGCTTCGCGGCAGCGGCGCACGAAGTCGAAGTATTTGGCGTTGTCGAAGAACATCTGCGTGATGACATATTCCGCCCCGGCGTCGACCTTGTCGCGCAGGCGGGCGATGTCCGAGGTGATGTCGCGCGCCTCGGCGTGCACCTCGGGATAGCCCGCCACGCCGATCGAGAATTTCGAGTGGTGGCACTCCTCGACCTCGCCGTCGATGAATTTTCCGCGGTTCATGTCGGCGATCTGCCGCACGAGGTCCACGGCGTGGGCGTGGCCCTGCGGATGGGGCATGAAACGCTTTTCGTTCTGCGACTTGTCTCCGCGCAGCGCCAGCACGTTGTGCAGGCCCAGGAAGTCCATGTCGATCAGCGTGTCCTCGATGTCGTATTTCGACAGTCCGCCGCAGATCAGATGCGGGACCACCTCCACGCCGTAGCGGTTCTGGATGGCCGCCGAGATGCCCACCGTCCCGGGGCGGCGGCGCACGACGTGCCATTCGACGCTGCCGTCCTCGCGCTCGGTCTCCTTGATGCCCTCGCGGTGGAAGGTGATGTTGACGTAAGCCGGGTCGAGGGCCATCAGCGGCTCCACGGCGGCGAATATCTTCTGCATGCCGTCGCCCTTGAGCGGCGGGAGCAGTTCGAACGCGAAGCGGGTGCGCCCGGAGGCGATCGCTTCGTTGATGATCTCTACGACGTTCATACGTTGTTCGGTATAATCTTTTTTACGGTTTCGGCCTCCATTCCGCGGCGGCGTGCGTAGTCGAGCAGCTGTTCGGCGCCGATGGTCCCGACCGAAAAGTAGTCGGCGTCGGAGAACATCAGTCCGCACAGCGCCTCCCCGGGGTCGATCATCCAGTTTTCGGTCAGCCGCATTCCGGTCGTCACCTCGACCGCGAGCAGGTCGAAGACCTCGCGTTTGAGCGAATGGTCGGGCGAGGCCGGGTAGCCGAAGGCCATGCGGCGGCCGCGGTACTGGCCGCGGACTGCCTGCTCGGGGGTGGGCGGCGTGCCTGTTTCGTAGCCCCACATCTCGCGCCGCATGAAGGCGTGCACGGCCTCGGCGAAGGCTTCCGTGAGGCGGTCGGCCAGCAGTTTGGCCATGATGGCCGAATAGTCGTCGCCCCCGGCGCGGAACTTTTCCGCCAGCTCCTTCAGCCCGATGCCGGCCGTCAGGGCGAAACAGCCGATCCAGTCGCCGTCCGGTGCGATGAAGTCCGCCAGCGACAGGTTCTCCTCGCCGCGCGTCTGGTTGCGCAGCATCGGGAGGCGTTTTTCGCGCCCTTTCGCGTCCGTCACCAGAATGTCGTCGCCCTCGGAGCGTGCCGGGAAGATGCCCGCTACCCCTTGCAGCGTCAGCAGCCGCTCGTCGCGGATGCGGGCCAGCAGGGCCTGGGCGTCGGCGAAGACCTTGCGCGCCTCGGCGCCCTTTTCGGGATGGTCGAGAATCTCGGGGTAACGCCCCTTGAGTCCCCACGCCGCGAAGAAGAAACTCCAGTCGATGTACGGTTCGGCGTCGGCCACGTCGAAGTCGGGGAAGACCATGCGCCCCGTGTGGAGCGGCACGACGGGTTCGTGCTGCGCCGCGCCGCGCCGCGCCGCGCGCGCTTCGGCGATCGGAATGAGGTCGCGCTCCCGCAGCCGGCGGGCGTACTCCTCGCGCAGGGCCTGCTGGTCGGCTTTCACCTTGTCGGCGTAAAGGTCGCCGTCGGGGCCGAGCAGCTGCGCCAGTATCTGGCTGTTGCGGCTGGCGTTCGCGGAGTGGACCGCCACGCCCGAATAAACCGGGGCGATCTTCACCGCCGTGTGGAGGGCCGAGGTCGTCGCGCCGCCGATGATGACCGGAATGCGCAGCCCCCGCCGTTCCAGCTCCTCGCAGACGCGGGCCATTTCGTCGAGCGACGGGGTGATCAGCCCGCTCAGGCAGATGCACTGCGCGCCCCACGCCACCGCCTCCTCGACGATGCGTTCCGGCTCGACCATCACGCCCAGGTCCCGGATTTCGTAACCGTTGCAGGCCATCACGACCGCCACGATGTTCTTGCCGATGTCGTGCACGTCGCCTTTCACGGTGGCGATCAGCACTTTCCCCGAATTATGCGCATTCGCGGCCGACCCCTGTTCGATATAGGGCGTCAGCGCCGCCACCGCGCGTTTCATCACGCGGGCGGTCTTGACCACTTGCGGCAGGAACATCTTGCCCTCGCCGAACAGCGTGCCGACCTGCTCCATGGCAGGCATCAGCAGCGTGTCGATCACGGTCATCGGGCTTCCCAGCGCCTCGTAACCCTCCAGCGCATCCTGCTCCACGTAGTCGGCCACGCCCTTGAGCATCGCATGGGCGATACGCTCTCCGAGCGTCCCCGCACGCCATGCGTCGGGGGCCTGCGGCTGCGCCCGGGCCGTCTGCTGCACCCCGTGGGCATACTCCGCGAGCCGCTCCGCGGCGTCGGCCCGGCGGCAGAGGATCACGTCCTCGACGCGGCAGAGCAGTTCGGGTTCGATCTGGCTGTACACTTTGAGCATCTGCGGGTTGACGATGCCCATGTCCATTCCGGCCCGGATGGCGTGGTAGAGGAACGCCGAGTGCATCGCCTCGCGCACCGTGTTGTTGCCGCGGAAGGCGAACGAAAGGTTCGACACGCCGCCCGAGACCTTCGCATGGGGAAGGTGCTCCTTGATCCAGCGCGTCGCGTCGATGAACGCCTTGGCGTAGCCGTCGTGCTCCGCAATGCCCGTTGCGACGGCCAGCACGTTGGGGTCGAAAATGATGTCTTCGGGCGGAAATCCGTTGTCCGTCAATAGCTTGTATGCCCTCTCCGCAACCTCTGCTTTACGTTCGAAGGTGTCGGCCTGGCCCCGCTCGTCGAAGAGCATCACTACGGCCGAAGCGCCGAAGCGGTGGATCTCCGCGGCCCGGCGCAGGAATTCCGCTTCGCCCTCCTTGAGCGAGATGGAGTTGACCACCGACTTACCCTGCGTCACTTCAAGTCCCGCTTGAAGTACCTCCCATTTCGACGAGTCGATCATCACCGGCACGCGGGCGATCTCCGGCTCCGAGGTCATCAGGTTGAGGAACGTGCGCATCGCCTTGGGACCGTCGATCAGCCCGTCGTCCATGCAGACGTCGACGATCTGCGCCCCGGCGTCGACCTGTGCGCGGGCCACCGAGAGCGCCTCTTCGTAGTTGGCTTCGCGGATCAGCCTTGCGAAACGGGCCGATCCGGCGACGTTCGTGCGTTCGCCGACGTTGATGAAGTTGGCTTCGGGGACGATCCGCAGCGGCTCCAGACCGCTCAAGGTCGTGATGTGCTTCGGCGCGGGAACGGGCCGCGGGGCGTAGTCTCCGGATATTTTCGACAATTCGAATATGTGGGCGGGCGTCGTGCCGCAGCAGCCGCCCACGATGTTCACCAGTCCGCGACGCATATACTCGCCGACATCCCCGGCGAACATTTCGGGCGTCTCGTCGTAACCGCCCATCACGTTGGGAAGCCCTGCGTTCGGGTGCGCCGAGATGCGCGTTCCGGCCACTGCCGCCAGCCGTTCGAGGTAGGGCAGCAGCTGCTTGGCCCCGTAGGCGCAATTCAGTCCGACCGACAGCAGGTTCGCATGCGACACCGAGACGGCGAAGGCCTCGACGGTCTGCCCCGAGAGGGTGCGGCCGCTGGCGTCGGCGAGCGTTCCGGAGACCATCATGGGGATCGCGCGGCCCAGCCGCTCGCAGAGCGTGTCGATGGCCCAGAGGGCCGCCTTGGCGTTGAGCGTGTCGAAAACGGTCTCCACCAGCAGGATGTCCGCCCCGCCGTCCACCAGTCCCCGCACCTGATCCGTATATGCTTCGACCAGTTGTGCGAAGGTCACCTCGCGGGCCGCGGGATTCTGTACGTCGGCCGACATCGAGGCCGTGCGGTTCGTGGGACCCACCGATCCCGCCACGAAACGCGGCTTCTGCGGGTTGCGGGCCGTGAACTCGTCGGCCGCGCTGCGTGCGATTCCGGCTGCGGCCTTCGAAATCTCGTAAGCGCACTCTTCGAGCCGGTAGTCGGCCAGCGACACGGCGTTGGCGTTGAACGAGTCGGTTTCGATGATGTCGGCTCCCGCCCGCAGGTATTTTTCGTGAATCTCGCGCACCACGTCCGGGCGGGTCAGCGCGAGCAGGTCGTTGCAGCCCTTGAGCTGCACCGGCCAGCCGGCGAACCGCCGGCCGCGGTAGTCCTCCTCCTGCAGTCCGTAGCCCTGCACCATCGTGCCGAAGCCTCCGTCGAGCAGCAGGATGCGGCGCTCCAGTTGGTCGTATAGCGTTGTCGTCATTTATTTTTCGGTAATTTCTATTTCGTAGAGTTTCGGCCAGTTTTTGCCCGTCACGAAGATGCGGTCCCCCTCGGCGTCATAGGCGATGCCGTTCAGCACGTCGGTCGTCGCGGTCATTTCCGTTTCGGGCAGCAGCCCCGCGAGGTCGACGACGCCCTCGACGACGCCCGTCGCGGGGTCGATGACGACGATCTGGTCGGTGGTGTAGACGTTGGCCCATATTTTGTCGCCGATCCACTCCAGTTCGTTGAGGTATTCGACCGGCGCGCCCTTGTAGGTCACCGTCACGCGCTTTTCGCGGCGGAACGTCGCGGGATCGACCGTGTGGATCGTGGCCGTGCCGTCCGACATGTAGAGCTTCTCGCCGTCGGTCGTGAGGCCCCAGCCTTCGCCCGGATAGCGGAAGTCGCGGACCTTTTGCAGTTTCCCGTTCTCCAGCGAATATACGTGCGCGGTGTTGGACTGCCAGGTCAGCTGGTAGAGCTTCCCGCCGAGCAGGGTGATTCCTTCGCCGAACTCCGAACGGGGCAGGCGCGCCATGACCTCGGTTTTCCCCGTCGCGAGGTCGGTCTTCCGAACGACCGATTCGCCGTGCTGGCCCGTGCCTTCCCACATCGTCCCGTCGACGTATTGCAGCCCCTGGGTGTAGGCGTCGGTCGAGTGGGGGTAGGTCGCCGCGATGCGGTAGGTGTACGTTTTCGGCTCGGCCTGCACGGCCGCCGCGGCCTGCGCCTTTGCGCCGGGGCGTTTGGCGCGCGCCGCCGGACCGCCGCATGCGCCCAGCAGCAGGATGGAAAACAGGAATATCGGGGTCGTTTTCATTGTTTCGGAACAAAATAGCTCACAAAGATACGAAAAAGTCGGATGGGATCAAAACGGAATTGCGTGCGGTTCGGTAAAACCTTTCGGCTGGCAAAAGGGGCGTTGCGACTCCAAAGGCTGCGGAAAAGCCGGATGGGATCAAAACGGAATTGCGCACGGCTCGGTAGAACCTTCCCCGGCAAGCGGGGGGCGTTGCGGCCCCAAAGGTACGAAAAACAAACCGTATATCATAATTTGACCGTATTATTACGGGTAATGTCTTGCCGGAAATGGAATAATTTCGTATCTTTGCCTCCCGATTCTGAACGGAAATACGAAGAATAACAAATATAATTCATTCATTATGAACATTGTAAGAGAACAACGCGGCGAGAATAACTCGCTGATCCGCGTGACTGTCGGCGAGGCGGATTACGGGCAGGAGGTCGAAAAGTCCCTGCGCGAGTACAAGCGCAAGGCCAACATTCCCGGATTCCGTCCGGGCATGGTCCCCATGGGCATCGTCAAGAAGATGTACGGCAAGGGCGTCCTGGCCGAGCAGTCCTACCGTCAGGCTTCGAACGCCGTTTTCGAATATCTCCAGAAGGAGGGCATCGACTATCTGGGCGACGTGATTCCCGCGGAGGAGCAGGGCGACTTCGATTTCGACAACGCCACCGAGTTCGAATTCGTGTTCGAGATCGGCGAGGCTCCCGAGATCAAGCTGGAGCTTTCCGACAAGGATAAGCTGACCTACAACAAGATCAAGGTCGACAAGAAGATGCACGACGACTACCGTTCGAACTACCTGCGCCGCTTCGGCCGCCTGGTGGACGCCGAGAAGGTGACTTCGGACGAGGCGCTGTCGGTGACGCTCGACAACGGCGAGATGAACGTTGCGGACGCTTACGTGGGTCTGATCTCGATGGACGAGGCCGACCGCAAGCCTTTCATCGGCAAGAAGGTCGGCGACAAGATGAAGGTGAATATCAACGAACTCTATAAAAATCCCGCCCAGCGCGCCGCCTGCCTGCAGGTCAAGGAGAACGAACTGGAGGGCGTCAACCCCGAATTCGAACTGGAGATCACCAAAATCCGCAAGTTCGCCGAGCCGGAGCTGAACGAGGAGTTCTTCAAGATGGCTTTCCCGCAGGGCGGCGTCACGGACGAAGCCGGGCTGGACAAGTTCATCGACGCGCAGATCGAGGCCGAGCTGCGCCGCGAGAGCGACTACCTCTTCACGTTGCAGGTGCGCGACTATCTCGTGAAGAAGGCCGACCTGAAGATGCCCGCGGCGTTCCTCAAGCGCTGGCTCTACACGATCAACGAGGGCAAGTTCTCGATGGAGGACATCGAGAAGGATTTCGACCAGTTCCTGAAGATGTTCACCTGGAACTACCTCCAGAAGCACTTCATCAAGACCGACGGCATCTCCGTTTCGAAGGAGGAGGCGCTCTCCGAAGCCAAGGCGCTGGCCGCCTCGCAGTTCGCACAGTACGGCATGCCCTCGGCGCCGGACGACATGCTGGAGGGTTACGCCGAGAAGATTCTCGCCGACAAGGATCAGGGCCAGAAGATTTACGAGAAGCTCTATGAGGTGAAGGTTGTCGAGGATGTCAAATCGAAGGTCAAGGTAACTGAAAAAGCCGTATCTGCGGACGATTTCGCTAAATTGGCGAAGGAACTTTAAGTTTCGCGGAATTTTATCTATCTTTGGACTTTGCAGGCGTGATGTTTGCAAAGTCCTTTGTGCTTTAAGAACGCGCTTTTAGGGGCGGCTGTGGGTTTTCACGCTTCCCATCCGGTTCTGCGCTCCCGTCCGCCCGCCTGGGAGGCGGCTTTCGGGAGCGACGGGGGCCGGATCGCTTGCGGCGGTTTTCGCGCCCGCTTTAAGAAGCGGGTTTCGGGGGCGATGGGGAATCCGGAATGCTTCCGGCGGCTTGTGCGCTCCTGACCGGCAGAAGGCAGAATATGAAGAGTAAATAAATACGACTATGTCAGAATTTGAAAAATACGCACGGAACCACTGCGGGATCAGTTCGCTGAAACTGCACGATTTCCAGTCGGTAAGCGCGGCCTACGTGTCGCCTACGATCATCGAGGAGCGTCAGCTGAAC
>ERZ827512.2553-NODE-2553-length-14360-cov-2.999650_pt1 | contig 14360 bp, 24 predicted proteins | sample MGYA00519916_ERZ827512 | MGnify/ENA primary metagenome ERZ827512 (study PRJEB31778, sample SAMEA3449335) | human gut metagenome | biome: human gut; feature: human-associated habitat; material: faeces | place: United Kingdom | collected 2010/2012 ... | reverse complement strand
CGAAGCGTTTTACTTCATCATACATGGCATCGGTGATCTCGCCATCGCCACCGAACAGGGCAAACTTAATATCATCGTCGCTGACAGGGCGCTCACCATTCGGGGTGGGCGCTTTTTCTTTGCCCAAGATTTCATCAATTGATTTCTCAAAGTATGCTGACATTTTTTCCAGTGCATCCGCGCTGGGCTTTTCGGTTTTTGTGGCCTTCCATTTAGCGGCCAGTCCTCGACTAAGCCCGGCTTCTACACAAGCGTTAGTAGGTTTTACGCCTTTTTCACTGCAAAGCTCCAAAAAACGATCATAAAACACAAATACTCCCCCTGTTTTTTGTGCAAAACAGAGAAGTCTACGAAAGTAGTTATTTGAGACTTGAAAAGCTTACCTTCGTATGCTAACATGTAATTGAAAGTTGAATGTCGTAGACTTTTCTGTAATGTTACTTGCAATGACATAATAGCATAAAAGTTTACGAAGGTCAACAATAAAGTTGAAAGGAGTAATCTTTTGTATGCCTGCACAATGGACAGCGGATTTAATTGGTGAAATGCACCTCGCGGGCGTGACTGCAAAGCAACTCGCAAAAGAGGTCGGATGGCACGAAAAGTATTTGAGCGCAGTGGTAAACGGCCATCGGGAACCGAAGGGCGCAGAACAAACCCTACGCTCTGCATTGGCTCGAATCATCTCAGCGCAAAACCAGAATACTACGAGAACTGTCCAATAAAACGGACTTTTGAAAGGAGAAGCATAGAATGCGCGAGAAACCCGGATTCCGTGAGCAGTTGCAGGCCCTGATGGACCGCTTTCCAGGTCGGGACATGATCGACCTGAAGGAAGCGGCGAAGCTGATCGGCTGCCACCCCAGGACGCTGATGGAAGATAAGGACTTCCCGGTCATCAAAATCGGTTCCCCGCGCGGGCATGGGCCGTGCAGGGTGTCGCTGGTACAGCTGGCGCGCTGGATGTGCGCGTAAATCATTCAATACAGGAGGAAAACCATATGAAAATCGTATTGTTCCGAGACGGAAGGCCCGGTGTTGTCGCGCAGCTGCCGGGGGAGGACCCCATTGGGGAGCTGGCCAAGCTGCTGGGCGGAGAGACAGAAATGACGGAGATCAACACGCGGCTGCGCCTGGTCACGGTGAAGAACAGCGAGAAGCTGCCGGTGCGGTACGCTGCGCACGGCCTGGAGGAAGAACCGAAGCAGATCGCCGGGGACTGCGCCGTGGTGGCCGTGCGGCCGGAAGGGGTCTTTCGGGATGTGACCACTCTGGAATTTACGGCTGCCAAAGCCTGTATCCAGCTGTTGGGGTGATGGGTATGCGTGGTACATTGCGAGATTTGGCCTTGGTGGCCCTCGTCTTCATCATCATAGTTGGCTGGACATGCCTGGTGGACTATCTCGTGCCGCCGATTGAGGGTGATGTGGCGGAGTGGGTTGTGCGGGTGTGTATGTGAGGAGGGCGCCATGAGCATAACGGAAGAAACCAGGCGGGAAGCCTACTACGAGGCCGAGCAAATGGCCCCGACCCGCCGACGCATCATCTACGGGGCCTTGAAGAAGTACGGACCGCAGACAGCGGACGAGCTGATGGACCGGCTTGGGTACAATGATCCCAATTGCGTCCGCCCAAGGCTGACCGAGCTGAAGCAGGCGGGTTTGATCGAAGCGGTGGGCCGCAGGACAAGCCGACGCACCGGGAAGTCCGGTGCCGTCTGGCAGGTTACAGAAATAGAAAGAGCCGCCCCCGGTGGTAACGACACCGGAGGGCGGCAGGAATCAGGAAGGAGAAAGAAATGACAGACAAAGAGCGTAAAATCCTGAAAGGCGTCCCGGCGCTGGTAATAGACGCATTTCCTGGAGAGATTTTAGAGCTTCTCACCGGAAAGGGTTTGACCTATGACCAGGCGGAGGCGATGTTGGAATGGGGCAAGGAAATTCTGAAAAGAGCAAAAATCTGATCTTAGAATGGGAGTTCCTCGGAATTTCCAGCGCCGGTAACATGGATCACAAAGCCTTTGTCAGAAGAAGAAGCGGCGCATACCTCACTGATTTCTCGCAGTGCCGCCATTGCAGTTTTGAGTTGCCGGAGTTCTCGCTCCGGGAATGGCTGTCCGCAGTTTGGGCAGCAAAGAGTTTCACGGTTGGTAAAATGCTCAGAATCCAGTTCAAAGCTCCTATCACAAGCGCGACAGGAAATTTGGAAGGTGATGTACATATGAGGTCACTCCTTCAGCAGAAAAGCAAAATGTTAAAAGCCGCCCTCAGAGCTGGAACCTCCGAGGACGGCGGATGGCACAAGGCCAACAAAACTACACCCTCATTGTAGGGGCTGGAAAGGAAAATGTCAAGATGAAAGATATCCGAATCGTCCGGCTGACGCTGGACAATTTCAAGGGGCAACGGCATTTTGAGCTGACCCCGGACGGGAAAGACTGCAGCATTTACGGCGACAACGCCGCCGGCAAGACCACGTTGTACGACGGGCTGACCTGGCTGCTGTTCGGGAAGGACAGCCGGGGGCAGAGCAATTTCGAGATCAAACCCCTTGGCCCGGACGGGCAGGTTTTGGATCACGTGGCCGTTACATCGGTTGAGGCGGTGCTGCAGGCGGACAACGACGAGATCACCCTGCGGAAGACTTATTATGAGAAATGGAGCACTAAGCGCGGGAGCGCGGCGGAGAGCTTCGACGGGCATTCCTCGGACTTTTTCGTGGATGGCGTCCCGGTCAAGAAATATGAGTTTGAGCGCCGGGTATCCGAGCTGGTGGACGAGGAGCTGTTCCGCACCCTGACCAATGTGACTCATTTTTGTTCCGGCATGGACTGGCACCGCCGCCGGTCAATCCTGTTTGAGGTCGGCCAGGTGGTGTCCGACGCCGAGATCATGGCGGGCAATGCCGATTTCGCGCCCCTGGCGGAAGCCATGGGGAAGCTGAGCCTGGACGACTACAAAAAGAAGCTCCTGGCAGAGCGTAAGGGACTGATCGGGGTGCGTAACGACGTCCCGGTCCGGCTGGACGAGTGCCAGAAGACCGTGAATGATATTCGTGGGATCGATTTTGACGCCCTGAAGGCGGAGCGGGACAGCCGGGCAGCCAAGAGGGAGGCCCTGGCGGAGGATCTGCGCAAGCTGAGTGGAGACACCTTCATGGACACCAGGCGAAACGACCGGGACCGCCTGCGCAATGAATTGAACGCGCTGGAGCAGGAGAACGCCGCCCACCGGGCCGGGCAGGAGGCCAGGCGGCGGGAGGCCGGAGCAGTGGCCCAGGAAATCGCGTCCCTGGAAAAGAGCTTCCTCCGGTTGACCGATGACCGGCGCAGGAGCCTGGCCCGGGCGGAGGAGTGCGACGCAGAGGTGGAGCACTGCCGGGTCACCTGGAAGGAGATCAACGCCAGGCAGTTCAGCGGCGCGTCCTGCCCGGTCTGCGCCCGTCCTCTGGAGGGAGATCTTTTGGCAGCTGCCAAAGAGCGCTTTCAGGCGGAGAAGGACGCGGAGCTGGGTGATGTCGTTCAGGACAGCGAACGCTTCAAGAAAGAGGCGGCCCGCTGCCGGGAACGGGCGGACGAGATCGCGGACGAGGCGGCCAAGCTGGAAGGGCGTATTTCCGAATTGCGGGAAAAGGTGGGCGCAAAGGTCCCCGAGGTGGAAGACCTGCCGGATTACAGCAAGCGGCGGGCCAAGCTGGCCGACGAAATCCGGAATGTAGAGGATGCGATCGCCCGCCACGCCGCGGATGGGGCCGCCGTCAAAGAGGAGATCAACAGGTCGATCTGCTCTTTGGATGAAGAGATCGGGGCTATCAACGGAACACTGGCGAAGCAGGCTGTTTTAGACTTTACCCTGGAGCGCATGGAGACCCTGCGGGCAGACGCGGCGGCCGCCGCCGAGAAGTTGGAAAGCCTCGACAAGATGATCTTCCTGATCGAGGATTTTGTGCGTTACAAGACCCGGTACATCGAAGAGAGCATCAACGGGCGCTTTGCCTTGGTGCGGTGGAAGCTGTTTGAGGAGCAGGTCAACGGCGGGGTGGCGGAGTGCTGCGAGGCAACCGTGAACGGAGTGCCCTACGGCTCCCTGAACAGCGGAATGCGCATCAACGCCGGGATCGACGTGATCGGGACCATGTCGGCCCACTACGGGGTGAGCGTGCCCCTGGTGGTGGACAATGCGGAGACCGTGACCGCCCTGCGGCCGCTGGACGCCCAGGTGATCCGGCTGATGGTATCGGAGCAGGACAAAAAATTGAGGTGCGAATATGGGACTTAAAGTAAAAGACCGGGCAAAACCCAAGTTGCCCCCTGTTGAGCCGGGGGTGTACATCTCCGTCTGCGTCGGGGTCATTGACCTGGGGGAGCAGTACAGCGAGAAGTTCAAGAACTACAACAACGAGGTACAGTTCGTTTGGGAACTGTCCGGGGAAACCGTAGAAGTGGATGGAGAGCAGAAGCCGCGGCAGCTCTCCAGGACCTTTAACGTCGCCACCAGCAAAAAGAGCAATCTGCGCGGATTTCTCAGCGGGTGGAACGGCGTGCAGTACAGCGACGAGCAATTCCAGGAGCTGGATCTGTTCGACCAGATCGGCAAAGCGTGTCAGCTGAACGTGGTCCTCAACGATACCGGGGAATACGCCAACGTGGACAGCGTGATCCCTCTGCCCAGGGGAATGCCGGCGCCCGTGACGGATACCCCACTGGTCCGCTGGAATATGGACGAGTGGAACGACGAGGGTTTTGCGGCTCTGCCTGAATGGGTCCAGGAGAAGGTCAAAAAATCGACCCAGTATCAGAAGCTGCACGCGCCCGACGACGCGGTGGACTTCAAAGAAAAGCCCGCCGACAGCGTAAAAAACGAAGGAGAGTGTCCGATTTGAGATTTCAGAGCCTCGCCAGTTCCTCCGCTGGCAACGCCTATGTGCTGGACGATGGGGAGAGCCGCATTCTGCTGGAGTGCGGCCTTCCTTACAAGAAGCTGCAGAAACTGATGGGATTTGACTCCGGGCGGTTGAGCGGCTGCCTGGTGACCCATGAGCATAAGGACCACGCCCGCTGTTTCGCTGATCTGCTGAAAAACGGGGTGCGCGTATACGCCAGCGAAGGGACGGCGGAGGCGCTGGAAAGCGAGATCATTGACACGCTGCCGGTGAACGAAAACTTTGAGTATCAGGAGTTTTCCATCGGCACGTTCGACGTACTCCCGTTTAAGGTGTTCCACGACGCAAAAGAGCCGGTGGGCTACCTGATCCGCAGCCGGGCCGATGGGGACAAGCTGGCCTTTGCCACCGATACGGTGAACCTCCGGTACCGCTTCCCGGGGCTGAACATCCTGGCGCTGGAGTGCAATTACTCCTATGACATCCTGGACCGCTGCAACCGGCTGCCGCAGAAGGTGGTTCACCGCATTACGAACAGCCACATGGAGCTTGGACGGTTGTGCGGGTATCTGATGACGCTGGACCTGTCCCAGTGCCGGGAACTGTATCTGCTGCACCTGTCCGATTCCTGCTCCAACGAAGGGCTGTTCGTGTCTGAGGTGATGCAGTGCGTGCCGCGGCATGTTAGGGTCTCGGCGTGCCCAAAGGAAAGCGGAAACGGCAAAGGCGGTGAGTAAATGGGGCGGCCGCCAAAGGAAGGGATCGATTATTCCGAGTGGGATGTGGATCTGTTCGATGATCCCAAAATAGACAAGCTCATGGACGCCCAGGGGTGTTCCGGGTTTGTGATTTATTTTTACTTATGTCAGAGGGCATACGCGACACACGGGTATTACCTGTCCTGGGACTGGGAGGACTGCGCATCCGTTGCAAGGCGGATCGGCGCGGGCGTCAGTTCAAAGGCCGTGGAGAACACGGTCGCCTTCTGCCTGCGGGTGGGGCTGTTCGACAACAGCTTATTCGAGGGGCACGGGGTTTTGACGGGACGGGGGATGCAGAGACGTTTTACGCGCGTGTTGCCCAAGCGCAACTGCAAAGAGGTCGTGGCCGAATACTGGCTTTTGCCCCCCGAAAAAAGCTGCGGGGCAGTTCTCGTGTCGAAAACCTAGTTTCCGGGGGAGATAATTCAAGTTTCCGAACCCAAAACCCCGGTTTTTTCTGAGGAGAGGAGAGGAAAGGAGAGTAGAGGATAGGATAGGAGAGATTTTCTATCTAAACTTCTACCATACCAGGCGACGGCGCTCTACCGAAACGTATCTGTAGAACCACAGTGTTGCGGCGCCGGAAGCGTATTCGCCGCCGCCGTCGAAGGAAGTGATTTTTTGGATAAAAAGGATGTGGACAAGCTGTTCCATCTCCTGTCTCAATACTACCCGAATGCCAAACAACTGCGGAACCCGGATACAAAATTGGCGTGGGCGCTGGCTCTGAAACAGTATACCTATGACGATATCAGGGCGGCAGCTGTTGAACACGGAGCACATGAGAAATTTTTTCCGGACATAGCCGATCTGACAAAGCGTTGTTCCACGCGGCAGGAAATGGTTGTTCAAAGAATGAATGTGCCTCCGTGTCTGATCCGGGACGTCAGACTACTTGAAGAGATGGAGCCGCTTCTGAATGAGATGGAGCTTTTGATGGAACAGGATTACATATCGGCGGGTGTGCCGCATCCCTCCGCCGCCCGAAAGATGGGGTGGACCCCGGAACAGTGGGTGCGGGAGTGCGGGGAGAAGCTCGGGGTGGATGGACTATGGCGGGCCAACTGAGACCGCACACATGCGAAGCGTGCGGAGCGCCCTTTACGGGCGGGGTAAATGCAAAATACTGTCCCACCTGTCGAAAAAAGCTGGACCTGGAAGCGGTGCGGAAATCCTACGCAAAGCGCAAGGCGCGTGAAAAGCGCACCGCTGCGGAGGCCGGAGCAAAACCTACCGCCGAAAAGAAGAAAGGCCCGAACACCAAACAATGCAGAGGGTGCTCGTACTGGGGAAAAATTGTAGGCGCCGGGGACGTGACGCACTGCTGCCACTACCTCCAGTATACGGGAAAGCAAAGGGAACGCGATGGGGACCGCTGTCTGTCCAGAACGGCCAAGGCGGTAAAGCCCAATAAATCTCCGTGGCCCGAATACCAAACAGGCGATTCGGTATATGCCGGATATGGGAAACGCAAGTAAAAGATGGAGGGCGTGGAGAATGCCTGAAAGCATTACATACAACATGGACTGCATGGAGGCCATGATCGAGACGGATGGTGACACTGGATGAGAGCAATATTCCGGTACCCTGGCTCGAAGTGGGGTATTGCAGAATGGATCATCGCCCACTTCCCGGAAGGTTACGACAAGATGGCGTATTTGGAGCCATTTGTGGGATCTGGAGCGGTCTTCTTCAACAAAAAGCCCGGAGCGGTCGAAACCGTCAACGACTTGGACAGTGATATTGTCAATCTGTTTCACGTTTTGAGGGAGCGCCCGGAAGACCTGAAGCGCGTACTTTCCCTGACCCCGTACAGCAGGGAGGAATACGACAAGTCTTTTGAACCTTGCGAGGATCCGCTGGAGAAAGCGCGGCGGTACATGGTCAAGACCACCCAGGCCATCGGGGCCAAGCTTGACGGGAAATGTGGGTGGCGAAACCACAAGCAAATGAAAATCGGCGGGACCGCCTGTAAATGGGGCGGAATCACTGAAACCATAGATGCAGCGACGGCCCGACTGAGAGGCGACACCACCCATCTAATTCAGATTGAGCATATGGATGCCTTTCGTCTGATCCAACGGTACAACAGCCCGGACGTGCTCATGTATCTCGATCCGCCTTATGTACGCAGCACCCGGAAGAGCGGGAAACTGTACAAGCATGAGATGGACGATGCGGGGCAAAAGGAATTGCTTGGCCTTATCGTAAAGAGCCGGGCAAAGATCGTGCTTTCGGGCTATCAGTCGGATTTGTACGATGATGCCTTACAGGGCTGGTATAAGGACACAACCATGTCGCAGACCACATCCGCTGAAATGGCGGAAGAAACGATCTGGATGAACTATGAACCACCCTGCGAACAGTTTTCGATGTTTACCCAATAACCCGCCGCCCCACGGCGGCAGAAATCAACAAATCATAGGAGGCAACGTTTTAAAGGCCGGCCGCCTCCCCGATCAGGAGGAACCTATGAGAATTGGACTAATCGACGTAGACGGACACAACTTCCCCAACTTGGCCCTGATGAAGCTGTCAGCGTGGCACAAGGCCCAGGGTGATACCGTGGAATGGTGGTGGGGCTGGGGGCAGTATGACCGGGTCTATATGGCAAAAATTTTTGACGAGACCTATACGCCGGATGTCCCGGAACCCCTGAACACCGCCGAGATCATCAAGGGTGGGACGGGCTATGTGATGCGCGCCGAAGATGGAACGCTACAGATATTCCGCGGCGGCTGGTGGGAGATTGTCACGAGACCAGCTCAGATGAAATCGGGCGAAACAGAATATATGGAGCGGTTGCCGGACGAAGTAGAGCATATCTATCCTGACTATTCGCTGTACCCGAAACTGACTCGAAACACCGCCTATGGCTTTCTGACCAGGGGTTGTCCCCGCGGCTGCCACTTCTGCATCGTGGCAGGAAAAGAGGGGAGAAGATCGGTCAAGGTAGCTGATCTCTCCGAGTGGCGAAGAAGGCAGAAAAACATAAAGCTGCTTGACCCCAATTTGCTGGCCTGCAAGGAGCACATGGATCTGTTGGGGCAGTTGGAGCGGAGCGGTGCTTATGTGGACTTTACCCAGGGCTTGGACTGCCGCCTACTGACACGAGACAATATTGCGGCGATCAACCGGGTCAAGCTGAAAGAAATTCATTTTGCTTGGGACTACATGAAGGAAGAAAAGGCGGTTCTGCGTGGCCTGCGGCTGTATGCCAAGTTGGCGGAACGCCGACCTCACGGGAAATATGCGACGGTCTACACGCTGGTCAATTATGACACGACCATGGAGGAGAACCTGTACCGCATCTACACACTGCGCGATATGGAATATGACCCGTATGTGATGATCTACGACAAGCCGAACGCACCAAGGGAAATCCGGCTACTTCAGCGGTGGTGCAACAACCGGCGAATCTTCCGGTCGGAACCTGATTTTTATAAATACGATTCGAGGAGGGGCTAAAACCGATGGACCCCAAGGAACTGATACATAACCCGCAGTGCTGTTCCCGTGTCGACGCTTTCGGCTGCGATGACTGCACACTTGAGTATTGCGGGCCAGAATGCGAAAAGCTTTGCGGGACGGCCGCCGCAGCCCTCACCGAGCTTGAGGCCAAATATGAGCTGCTGGCCCGGTACGCGGCTGAAAAATACACGCAATGTGAAGCACTTGAAAAAGAAAACGCCCAGCTCCAGGCCGAACTGGAGCAGGTGAAGCGGGAGCGGGATGCGGCGGAGAAGGATTTGCGCGGCTATTGCTGGTGCTGTGTCCACGGGAGCAAATATGTCAAGGCCCCTATCTGGAGCAACGCAACAACCTGCAAGTACATGAAAGAGCGCGGAGTAGCGGCAATCGGCGGTGGCCGAGGCGGGAAAAACTGCCCACACTGGCAATGGCGCGGCCCGATGAAGGAGGAGTGAGCAATGGAGAGATTGACGCGAAAATGCAAAGACACAAAAGACGGGAAATACGCTGACTATGTTGCCGGCGAATTTATCGGGATTTACCTTGACTGTACGTATGGACGGGTTATCCAACGCCTCGCCACCATCGAGAACATCCTGGGCGACGAATACGACCTTGACCACCTCCGCGAACTGCTCCAGGCCATGAGCGACGGGGAGCTGGCAGCCTTCATGCAAGAACCGTTTTGCGATAAGAGAACGCATGAGGAATGTCAAATCTCCTACTGCGGAATCTGCGATCAGTGTATTTTAGACTGGCTTCAGCAACCAGCGGAGGAGGCCACATGAACAAATGCGACCGTAAGCATCGGGTTGGAGATCCATCAAGCAAATACGGGTATCAACCGGAATTGTTCGAGGAGGATATCAAGAAGAGCGCGGAGAAAGCTGAGATCCTTTGGAGAGAGTTCAAGGCTTGGATGGAGGATAGGAGAGTAACACCAGAGGTATTAAGGCACTTGTTTGTCCGACTTTATGATGAGTTTTTGAATGATGAGGAGGCCAACACATGAGCGAACAATTTGAGCTGGAACCGTGCCCGTTTTGCGGGAGTGACAAAGTGGCGTTCACACCGGATGAAGAGCAGTTATTGGAGGCAACGACCACAGGTTTCATTTGGTGCCACGGCTGCGGTTTTTCCAGTGACAGTTTCTATAGCGAGAAAATTGCAACAGAGAAATGGAACCGCCGCAAGCCAGAGGAGGGGACGACATGAGTGAGTATGTAGATTGCCGGGAGTGCGACACAGAATGCGCGCGAGCCGACGGGAACTATGGATATACATTCTGTTCGTGCTTCACCGCTAAAAAACCGCCTATGACCAACGCCGACCGCATCCGGGTCATGAGCGACGAGGAGCTGGCGGAATTTCTCGGCAAATTAGACCCCCACTGTTCTGATTGCCCTGCGAGTTCTGTTTGTATGGGCTGTTCGTCAACCCCGCCCAGAGATTGCGCTTACTGGTTTGAAGAATGGCTCCAGCAGCCAGCAGAGGAGGCCGCCCCATGAAGCTAGGCCAAACAGTGACCCGTAAGCCGCTGACAGTGGGCAAACCGCTGGAGGATGACAAGGACGGAAAGCACCGGCCCACCATGAGCGGCAGGGTGGTCTACATACACCCGCAGGGGCGGTACCACGTGGTGGAGTTCGAGATTCCCGGCGGGGTGGTCAGGGAGAGCTTTGCGGGGGTGGGGGAGTAAAGGAGAAAACGCATGCCGAACAATGAATTTCCTGCGCGGTTGCGAAGACTCAGAGAGCAGCGCAGGATGAACCGGAAAGCTCTGGGCGAGTGCTGCGGGTTGAGTAAGAATATCATCGGGAAGTACGAACAGGGAGAGAGAAAGCCGTCCGTTGACGTACTGATTATACTGGCGGACTTTTTTGATGTTTCAACAGACTATTTGCTCGGAAGGCAAAAAAATTTTTGACCGTCCCCCTCAGAGGGGGAACAAGCCAATTTACTTATGCCACAATTACCGTGTAGGAGTTTATTTCTACACGGTAATTTTTTGTATGGAGGGTGGTGACGTGGCACGATTGACCGAAAAGCAAAAGCGCTTTGTGGCGGAGTACCTGGTGGATCTGAATGCCACGCAGGCCGCCATAAGAGCCGGGTATAGCGAAAAGACCGCGGAGCAGATCGGGTATCAGCTCCTTCAGAAAACTTCAGTTCAGGCCGCGATCCAGGAAGCGCAGGACGAACGAAGCAAGCGTACCGAGATCACGCAGGACATGGTGGTGAACGAGCTGGTAAAGGTGGCCTTTGCCAATGGCGCGGATTACGCCCGGGTGGTGTCTTTGCCTGGAAGCGATGGCCGGCAAGGTGCGCAGACTGTAGAACTGACCGATACGGACACTCTGACAGCAGATCAGAAAGCCGCTATATCCAGCATTGAAGAAACCAGATTCGGCATCAAAGTCAGCACTTACGATAAAGTGCGGGCCCTGGAGCTGCTGGGCAAGCATTTGGGGATGTTCACCGACAGGGTGGAGCACTCGGGGGAGACTGGGCTGCGTATTGAGCTTGCTCCCGGTGTGAAGGAGCTGGCGGAATGAAGCTGACGATCCCAAGGCCGAACCCAAAGCAGGAGGAGTTCTTTAAGGCCCGGGCGCGGTTCGTGGGCTACGGCGGCGCCCGGGGCGGCGGAAAGAGCTGGTCCGTGCGGCAGAAGGCCAAGCTGCTGGGGCTGCGGTACGCGGGTATTCGCATGCTGATCGTGCGGCGCACCTTCCCGGAGCTGCGGGAAAACCACATCCTGCCCCTGAAGGCCGATCTGTTCGGCGTGGCCGTCTACAAGGAGTCGGAAAAGGCGTTTACCTTCCCCAACGGCTCCCGCCTGGTGTTCGGATACTGCGCCAGCGAGCACGACGTGGACCAGTACCAGGGGCAGGAGTACGACGTCATTTTCATCGACGAGGCTACCCACTTCACCGAGTATCAGTTCTCTACCCTGACCGCCTGCCTGCGCGGCGCCAATCAGTTTCCCAAGCGGATGTATCTGACGTGCAACCCCGGCGGGGTGGGGCACATGTGGGTCAAGCGGCTGTTCGTGGACCGGGAGTTCAAGGCGGCGGAGGATCCGGACGACTATGTGTTCATTCAGGCCAAGGCCACCGACAACCCCGCCCTGATGGAGAACGACCCCGGCTATCTGAAGATGCTGGACAATCTGCCCGACGGCCTGCGGGAAGCGTGGCGGGACGGGCGCTGGGATGTATTCGCCGGGCAGTATTTCCCGGAGTTTCAGCGCCAGACCCATGTGATCGCGCCCCGGGTGCTGCCCAAGGAGTGGCCCCGGTACCGGGTGATCGACTACGGTTTGGATATGCTGGCCTGCTACTGGGCGGCCATTGACTACGACGGGCGGCTTTGGATCTACCGGGAGCACTGTCAACCGGGGCTGAAGGTCTCCGACGCGGCGGCGGCCATGAAGGAGCTGACGAGCGCGGATGAACAGGTGCGCTTCACCATCGCGCCGCCCGATATGTGGTCTACCCAGAAGGACAGTGGGCGCACCATGGCCGAGATCTTCGTGGGCTGCGGGGTGCCGCTGGTGAAGGCGTCCAATCAGCGGGTGCACGGATGGATGGCTATGAAGGAATTTCTCAAGCTTCGGGAGGACGGCATGCCGGGGCTGGTGGTGTTCGACACCTGCACGCGGCTGATCCGCGACATCTCCGCCGTGCAGCACGATGAGAAGAACCCGTCCGATGTGGCGAAGGAGCCCCATGAGTACACCCATTCGCCCGACGCCATCCGGTATCTTTGTGTGTTCCGGGCCATGGGCGCGGAGCCTGAACCGGAGCCCAAGGACGAGGACGAATTGCTGGCATATGACGATTACATGACCGGCGGGGATACCTCCGCCAGCTATTTGGATTTTGGAGGATAGGGCAATGTTTTTGCAGGAAATTGTGCGGGCGCTGGAGCGCATCGAGCGGAACCAGGCGTTGATCCTGGAACGTCTGGCCGAGCTGGACTTGGCCGCGCTGAAGGATAAAACCGGGAACGCGGAGAAAGCCCCGGATGAATGGATGCAGCAGGGGATCGACAACATCATGAACTACCAGGCCGGAAAGAAACGGGAGGACAGCCAGTGATGGAGAAGGAAGAGAAGGAACAGACCCCAAGCAAGGTCTGGAAGGAGTACGAAAAGGGCATTTCCTTCAAGCAGCAGCTGAACCTGTACGACACGGTGAAGGTCAACGAGGACTTCTACGTGGGCAAGCAGTGGGAGGGCGTGCAGTCCAACGGGCTGCCCACTCCCGTGTTCAACTTCATCCGGCGGATCATTCTGTTCTTAGTTGCTTCCACCGCCACCGACAACCTGAAGATCAACGCAAGTCCCCTGGCCTCCACGGGACAGGCCAGCCAGGGCGACGTGGAGCGGCTTTGCAGCGTGGTCAACGCCCAGTTTGAAGCCATCTACGAGCAGACCAAGATGGGCAAGTGTGTGCGGGAGTTCATGCGCAACGCCGCCGTGGACGGGGACGCCTGCATTTACTGCTGGTTCGACCCCGAGGTGGAGACCGGGCAGACGGCCAAGGGCGCCATCCGCACCGAGTTGCTGGAGAACACCCGGGTCATCTTCGGGAATCCCAACAGCGCCCAGGTGCAGGATCAGCCGTGGATCATCGTCTCCCGGCGTGAGCTGGTGCGGGACGTGCGCGAGGAGATGAAGCGCAATGGGGGAGACCCGGAGCAGGTGCGCAGCGACAGCGACGAGGCCAACGACCGCTATGACGCCATGACCGACGGCAAGGTGACAACGCTCATGAAGTTCTGGAAGGACCGGGAGAGCGGCACCATTTGGGCCGTCAAGACCATCCAGGACGCGGTGGTGCGCAAGGAGTGGGACACCGGGCAGAAGCGGTACCCCATTGCCTGGATGAGCTGGGACCGGGTTCCCAACTGCTACCACGGCCAGGCGGCGGTGACGGCGCTGATTCCCAATCAGGTCTTTGTCAACAAGCTGTTTGCCATGACCATGATTTCCCTGATGACCACGGCCTACCCGAAGATCGTGTACGACCGGACGCGGATCCGCCGGTGGGAGTCGGGCGTGGGCCGACCGGTGGCGGTGGACGGGAGTGACGGGGGCGTCGGCAATGTGGCAAAGGCCATTGATCCGCCCGCCATTTCGCCCCAGGTCAGCCAGTTTATCGAGCTGGCGATCTCCCTGACCAAAGAGGTCATGGGGGCCACCGACGCCGCGTTGGGCAATGTCAAGCCCGACAACACCTCGGC
>ERZ827512.2551-NODE-2551-length-14377-cov-3.279570_pt1 | contig 14377 bp, 14 predicted proteins | sample MGYA00519916_ERZ827512 | MGnify/ENA primary metagenome ERZ827512 (study PRJEB31778, sample SAMEA3449335) | human gut metagenome | biome: human gut; feature: human-associated habitat; material: faeces | place: United Kingdom | collected 2010/2012 ... | reverse complement strand
CCGCTGCTCGGCTATGCGCTCGGCGTCCGGTTCCAGCAGTACATCACGAGCATTGACCACTGGATTGCTTTTGTGCTGCTCGCCCTCATCGGCACCAATATGATAAAGGAATCGCGCGGGGAGGCGGAGCAGCTCAACGATTCGTTCTCGTTTTGGACGATGCTCCCGCTCGCCGTTGCGACGAGCATCGACGCGCTGGCGGTAGGCGTAACGTTCGCGTTTTTGCAGGTCAAAATCGTACCGGCCATCAGCTTTATCGGCGCAACGACGTTCATTCTGTCTGCGGTGGGCCTGAAGGTCGGCAATGTGTTCGGCCTGAAGTACAAGAGCAGGGCCGAGATCGCGGGCGGCATCATCCTGATCCTGCTCGGCGTGAAGATCCTGCTGGAGCATCTTGGCGTTCTGTAAAACATAAAATCTCCGGAAAGCATGGGCTTTCCGGAGATTTTTTTGTTATGGATGCAGGATATTCTCTTCGCGGCTCTGGCAGGTGAGCAAAAGGATCTGCCGTGTCTGCGCCTCGAATTGCAGCGCGTCCAGCGCGCGGCGGAGGCGCGTGTCGTCGAAGCAGACGAGCGCGTCGTCGAGCACGACCGGCGTCCCCGCCGGGAGCGCCAGACGGCACACAGCCAGCCGCAGCGCGAGATAGAGCGCGTCCTGCGTCCCGGCGCTCAAATACCCGCCGGGGCGGAGCGCCGGTTCGGCGGTCTCGCCCGCCATGACATCCATCTGGCGATCCAGCAGCATCCGGTCATATTTCCCGCCGGTCAGCGCGGAGAAGAGCTTGCCCGTCTCCTCGGTGAGCGCCGGGGCGAAGCGCCTCTGCATTTCTGCCGCCGCATCCTGAATGGCCGCTTCGGCCAGTTCAACGGCAGTGTATTGCTCCTCCAGCGCGCGGATGCGAGCCGTGAGCTGCTCCTGCTCTGCGGCAAGAGCCGCCGGGTCGCCCAGCGCAGCCAGCGCGCCGCGGTTCTGGTCGAGGCGGGACTGGATGGAGGCCCCCTCCATCTCCGTCCGCAGCAGCTCCGCGCGGACAGAAGCGGGCGTGTACGCGGAGAGGTCGCGCGTGGGCAGCGGCTGTTCCTGCACATCCGCCAGCGCAGCGCTGACCGCGTCATACTGCGCCTGTGCCTGCGCGGCAGAGCCGCCCGCTGCATCCAACCCGCTCCACGCGGCAAGCGCGGCGGCGACGGCGCGGGCCGCATCGTCCAGCGTCTGCACGTCCGGCGCCAGCATCGCGGCGCTGCCGATCAGCTGCGCAGTCTGGCGGTTCTTTTCATCCAGCAGACGCTGGCGCTGCGCGGCGGCGTGGGACAGCTGCTCACACGACTGCCGCCACGCGGCAAACCGTGCGCCGTATTCGGCTGCGTGCGTGGTAAATTCGTCGCGGCTGCGATTCCCGTAGCGTACAAGGAGCGCCTGGGCCGCGTCCATATTGGCCTCATATTGGCGGTTATGCCGGCGGTCGAAGACAAATTTGACAGCTCCGGCGAGGGCCAGCGCAGCGCAGACGGCGCAAAGCGGCAGATTTTTTAAGAAAACACCGAAAATCACGGCGGCTGCCGCAAAAAGTACGAAGGCCAGCACGTCCAGAATGACAGGACGGCGGCGGAGCGCGGTGAGCCGGTCGAACTCGCGGCCGTCGCGCGCGGCCTGTTCCAGCAGCCGCTCCTCCGGGACGCCGCGGAACGCCTCCGGGCAGTCCGGCGCGGCGCCGGGTTCGGGCGGTGCGGGCGGAATGTCCATGGCCTCGACGGCACGGATGCGCGTCTGCAATTCCTCCAGCGTTTCGCGCGGCGGGAGCTTCGCCGTGCGGGCCTGTGCCCCGGCAAGGCGATTGTTCGCGTCAATCAACGCAGCCTTTGCGTTGGTCTTCTGCTGCAATTTCTTCTGATTATCCAAAATGGTCAGACCGGCCTGAATGTCCAGCAGCTCCGCGCGGCGCACGGCCAGCTCCTGCTGCCGGGCACGGAGCGTTTGCTGCTGCTGCGCGGCCAGCTGGTGCTGCGCGAGCGAGGCTTCCACGGCGGCAAGCTGTGCGTTCGCCTCCGGAATGAGCCCCGTCTTGTTGTGGCGGAGGCGGTTTTTCCGGTCGCGCAGACGCCGGGCCGTCTCGGCGGCGCTGACGGTCTCCTCACCGGTGGTGACGAGACTGGCAAGCCGCTTTTCCAGCGCGTCGTCCGCGCTGACGGCGAGTCCGAGCTGCCGGACGAAGGCGCTGCGCTCAAAGACGCTGCGCTCCACGCCGAGCAGGACGCGGCCACAGTTTTCCGCCGTCAGCTCCGGAACCGGGACGCCAGAGTCCTTTTCATACGCGCGGAACTGCCCCATCGGGGTGCGGCCGCGGCTCGTGCGCTCGAGGATGATGATGCGTCCTTCCCAGTCCAGCTCGATCTCACCAGCCATCGGTGCGCCAGACCACGGCTTATATTTCGTCTTTGCGGGAATAGAGCCGGCCTTCGCCCGCTCTCCGGTGTCAACGCCGTAGAACATCGCGAGCAAAAACTGCGCCCAGGTCGATTTGCCGCTCTCATTCGGGAGCGTGAGGACATTGAGTCCCGGCGCAAGCGTCAGCTCGGCGTTTTGCAGACAGCCGAAGCTGGCGCGCATGCGGAGAATGGTCATGCCTCGTCCCTCCCTTCGATGGCGGCGCGCAGCATCATGTCCTTGACCTTCATCAGGCGGACCTTCGCGGCGAGCGCGGCGGTGCGCCGCGCGGCATCATCCGGCGCGTTGTCATAGTCCGCCTGGAGCTTCCCGAGCGCGAGTCCGCGCAGCGTATCCTCCCCTGCCCCGGCCCAAAGGTCGCGCTTCGGCGTGGTCTCGTCGCGGAACGTGAGGCTGAAAACGCGCGGTGCGAAGCGGGCATAGAGCGCGTTCAGATCTGGCCGCGCGGCTTCGCCGGTCAGGATGACGCGGTAGATGTCGCGGGCGGCGTCCGGCGGGAGGGCGGCGTCCAGCGCAGCGGCAGCATCGTCCCCTGCGGGGACGCGGAGAATTTCGTAGCTCCGCCCGCCGAGCGGCAAAAATTCGAGCGAGCAGTCGCTGTCCGTCAGCGTGACGAGGTACGCGCCCTTTTCGCCCAGCTCGTCAAAGCCGCGCCCCATCGCGCAGCCGGGCCAGGCGTAGGCCGTATGGCCCGCGCGGAGCAGCCCGCTCGCCTGGTGGATGTGCCCGAGGGCGAGATAGCGCAGTCCGGAGGCGGCGATCTGCTCCTTTGTGACCGCGTTGTAGGGGCTGTTTGGGTTCAGCGCGTCGCCGTGGAGCACCATGACGTTTACCCAGCCGTCCTGCGGCGCGGAGAAGCCGCCCAGCAGGCCGGATTCGTAGGCCGATTCGAAGCCCGCGCCGAAGACGCGGCAGTGCTGCTCCGGCAGTTCAACGGGCGAAATGGCGCGCGAGGCGAAAATATGGACATTCACCGGCCATCGCTCCGTGCGATAGGGCGAGGCGGCGGAGAGGGGGTCATGGTTTCCCGGCGCGAGAAAGACCGGGCACGGGCACGCGGCAAACGCCGCAAGCAGGGCCTCGACGGTTTCAGGCGCGACCGATTCGCCGTCGAACACGTCGCCCGCGAGGAGCAGCGCGTCGCAGCCGTGGATGCGGCACAGCTCGGCGAGCTTCGCCGGAAGCTCGCGCTGTTCTTTGCGGCGCGCGGCGGCCTGCTCGGGGCTGAGTCCGGAAAACGGCGAATCGAGGTGCAGGTCGGCTGCGTGGAGCAATTTAATCAAGGAGCTTCACCCTCTCTACGTTGGTGCAGCGGCGGGTGCGCGTGTCGACCGTGAACACCGCGCCGCAGAGCTGAACCGGCCCATCCGCCGGTTCATAGCGGCTGGTCAGTTCGCCCCGGAATTTGGCGATGGACTGCGCCGGGCGGATGCCGATGACAGACTGCGCCGGGCCGGTCATGCCGAGATCGGTCTGATAGCCGAGTCCATTCGGCAAAATCTGTTCGTCCGCCGTCGGGACGTGCGTATGCGTGCCCCAGAGGGCCGAGACCTTGCCGTCGAGGTAGTAGGCCATCGCGAGCTTTTCGCTCGTGGCCTCGGCGTGAAAGTCGATGAGAACCGGAATCGTTCCAACATCCTTCAGGATCTTATCTACGACGCGGAACGGATTGTCCGGCGTGAAGTCCATCGCGCAGCGGCCGATCAGATTCGCGACGGCGACCGGCCCGGCGTTCGTCTCGAACACGCCCCAGCCGTGCCCCGGAAGGCTCGGTGCAAGGTTCGCCGGGCGGAGGATATAGCGGTTGTCGTCAAGATACGGGCAGATCTCGCGGCGGCCAAACGTGTGGTTGCCGAGCGTGATGACGTCGGCACCGGCGTCGAAGATCAGGTCAGCCTGGCGCGGAAGAATCCCCACGCCGTTGGCATTTTCGCCGTTGACGACGCAGAAATCGATCTTATAGAGCTGTTTCAGGCTGCGCAGGTGGCGGCTGAGATACGAAAGGCCGGGCAGACCCACCACGTCGCCGACGGCCAGAATTCGAAGTTCCATGAAAACCATCCTTGTTGTTTTTTACAAGTATAGCATTTTCTTTTGCATTTTTCCATGCTATACTGAAACCACCAGCCAAATTTTTCGTCTTTTCGGATGAGAGGGGGAATCAAATTGGAGGATTCCAAAATTATTGATCTTTATTGGGCGAGAAAGGAACAGGCTCTTGCAGAGACAGATGCAAAGTACGGCAGTTATTGCCGTACCATAGCCCGGAATATTCTGCGGAATTTTGAGGATACCGAGGAGTGTGTCAGCGACACGTGGCTCCACGCTTGGAACTCGATGCCGCCGCAGCGGCCCGGCATCCTGTCGGCGTTTTTAGGGCGCATCACGCGGAACCTGTCCTTCGACCGCTGCAAATATCAGCAGGCGGCCAAGCGCGGCGGCGGGGCGCTCCCGCTGGCGCTGGACGAGCTGGGCGAGTGCATCCCGGCCTCCGGGCGCGTGGAGCATGAGCTGGAGAAAAAGGAGCTGGCCGCGGCGATCGACCGCTTTCTGCGGACGCTGCCGGAGAAGGACTGTAACCTCTTTCTGCGGCGGTATTGGTATGTCGACTCCATCTCGGTCATCGCAGACCGGTATGGCATGAAGGAAAACACGGTGAAGTCCATCCTGTTCCGGACGCGCGAAAAGCTGCGCAAGTTCCTCGGAGAGGAGGGGATCGCCGTATGAGAGAAGAAAAGCTCTTTCGGGCCATCGGCGACGTCGGCGACGATCTGATCGCGCGGGCGGACGAACCCGTACAAAAGAAAAAGCCCGTCCGGTGGGCGGGGATCGCGGCGCTGGCCGCGTGCTGCCTGATCGCGGTTGGGCTGGCGAGGCTCGTGACGATGAGCATGGGCAACACATCGGATTCCACCGCGGCATTGGACGCGGCCGCGCCGGAGACGGCGATGATGCAGGCCACCGAGGACGCCAAGAGCGGCAGCGCGGAAAACGGTGCGCTGAAGTTGGAAGGCGCGGACGACATGATGGATGCGGCGGCAAACGATGCAGAAGCCCCGGCGGAGACGGAAGATGCCGAGACCACGACGGATACGCCAGCAGACTCCGTGGAGACATGGACAATCGGGCCGCTGACGCTCGGCATGACAGGCGATGAAATTCAGGAGAGCCTCGGCGCGCCGGACGCTGAGAGCAACAGCGGGCCGGTGGAAGAGACGGATGGAAGTTTGCGCGTGTGCTGGTTCTATCAGATCGACAATGCGCCGGGGCAGCTCTATTCCGTGAAGCTCGATCTGGCGGACTTCGGCGACGGATGGCGGCTGGACGAGGTCACGGTGTGGCCGAACGTCGAATGGAAGACAGCGGAGGGCATCGGCATCGGCAGCACGGAGGACGAGGTCCGCGCGGCGTATCCGGACGCGGAGACGAAGGACAGTACGCTCGTGCAGGACGATGTGGAAATTCCGCGGACATTCTTCACCATCGGCGAGGGACGGACGAAGCTGCGGATCATGGTACGGGACGGAAAGGTCGCGAATCTGAATCTCGGGACGTTCTTCGAAGAGCCGCCGTTTGAAGTGGAATAACGAACCAGCCCTTCCCGCCGCAGCGGCTTGCCTCCCCTTCGTAAGGGGAGGTGGCTCGGCTGTGCCGAGCCGGAGAGGTCGACGGGCGGCCATCGTTCGCCCGCTTCTCTCACAGATCATCCGCGTCCTGCACCGGCTCCTCAAACGGGTCGAGCGGCACGCCCGTCCAGCTCCCCTGCGGGTCCGTGAAGCTCGGCGTCTCCACGCGCTCCACCGGCGCGTCCTTTTTACGTTTCTTCATACAAAATCGCCTCCTTTTTTGCTACTGTCTGCAAAAAAGGAGGCGATTATACGTCCTTTATTGATCGTGGTGGTGTCCGTTCTGGTCGCAAGTCAGCGGCCGGTACGGTTTTGTTTCGATCTCCGGCACATACCGCCGGATCGTCTCGTCAAATGTTTCAAATTCCGGGTGCGACTGCGGCAGCAGCACCAGATATTCCGTCCCGAACAGCGCATCCGGCCCACAGAGGCCCAGCGCATCCTCGCGCGCCTTGTCCACAAGCACGCCCGTGAAATGCGTTACCGTCAGCGTCTCGACCGGAAAATAAATCGCCACCCGCTCACAGAACAGCTCGACGCACGCCTCTTGTCCATCCTCCGGCGGCAGAACGCGGATCGTGTCCTGCGGGAGCATCAAATAGTGTTTCATCTCAGACCTCCAGTGCGTTCCGTCCGGCGACGCCGCGCAAAACGCCCGTATATTCCAAAATCGCCTGCAACACGCCGCCGCCGATGGCGATCGCCTTGTCCGACGCGGTGTAGCAGTTCTCCACCTGCGCCCGCGGGTCGACGTCGCCGGACTTCATCCCCTTGAATACCGGCGTCCCGTCCGCCAGGATCCCGCGCAGCACGCCCGAGATCGTGCAGGCCATCGGCTTCCCGTTCACCTCACCGACCGTCTCTCCGGCCTCCACGAGGTCGCCGATCTCATGCAGCTGATGAAACACGCCGTCATCCGGCGCACGCAGCACGCGCTCGCCCGCAAAGCCGCCGATCAGCCCCGGAATATTCGTGTTCGGAATGGCCGGGCCGCTGCGGATCACGCGCCCGAGCGTATGCCCGCGCATCGTCTCGATCACTGCGTGGCAATCCTCACCCGCCGAGAACCCCGGCCCCAGCGCAATCACCAGCGGCGCATCATCGATCTTCGTCCCAAGATTTTTCTTCGCCAAAATCGCATCCACCAGCACATCGGGCCGCAGTCCATGGCGGCAGTCCGCCGCCGGATCGGCCAGGACGGGGATGTTCCCCGCCGCCAGAATCCGCCGCACATCGTCCATTGTCTCTGCGCGCACCGCGGTCACATCTTCCACTTTTGCTTTGCCAAATAAGATCGCCTGCGAAAAGCAGACCGTCCGTCGGATGGCCGTCGGCCTTTCGAGATCGGTCATCACGACCTTCAGCCCCGACCGATGCAGCCGCAGGGCCACACCCGACGCGAGATCGCCCGCGCCGCGAATCAAGATCAGCATGTTATCCACTCCTTCTGAATGTGCCGAGGCACACCGGCCCGCGCAGCATCGCCGCCATCCCGCGCCCGAGCGCGAGGCGCTCCGCCGTGTCCGCCTGATTCAGCAGGACGCGCGTGTGCGGCGTTTCGTCATTGATAAACGTTGCGGCCAGCTCCGGCGTCAGCAGATCGTCTTCCGAAACGCCGCACCGCGCCGCGAAGATCGCGGGCCGGTGGACGCACGCCCGGATGGGCTGCCCGAGCGCCGAGAGGCCAAACACCAAAATCGTCTGATTCGCCTCCGGCGGGACGACCGGCTCATAGTCCGCATGGGCCTTTGCAGGCCGCCCATGCGCGCCGTCCGCCTCGACGAGAACATAGTCCGCCAGCTCCGCCAGCGTGCGTACCGGCACATCCGCCGCCGTAATTTTCCCCTCTTTTGCAGGCTTTCCAACGCAGACGCACGGATGTTTTTCCAATGCCGCCGCGATCTCCGCCTCGCCCGGCTGGAGGAGGCATGGGAAGTCATCCGGCGGATAGATGTGCGTCGTCGTCGTGACGATCACGCGCGCCGCCTGCGCCAGCTCCCGCGCCAGCGCGAGCAGCAGCGTCGTCTTTCCGCCCGCGCCGATGATCGCCGTCACGCCCTTCCGGACGTCCAGCGCCTTTGCCAGCTCCACACACCCACCTCATTTCTGATCTTAGCATATCACGCCGCGCGGCGCAGCGTCAAGTCTCTGCGCTTTTTGTTGACAATGGCGAATTTTCCGGTAAAATAGAGGTATGGAACAGAATTTACACCCTGTGCTTTCCGTCCGCCTGTTCACGGACGAGAAATGCTTCGGCCCCGGCGTGGCCGCGCTCCTGACGCTGGTCAAGACGTGCCATTCGCTCCGGGCCGCGGCCATGGAAATGGGCATGGCCTACTCCAAGGCATGGACGATCCTGAAAAACGCGGAAGAACAGCTCGGCTTCAAGCTCCTGCTCTCCACCACCGGCGGCAAGCACGGCGGCGGCGCGCAGCTCACCGAGCAGGGCGAGGCCCTTCTCGCCGCCTATGCCCGCTATTGCCAGACGCTGCGCGACTTTGCCCAGCGTCAGTTCGCTGCGGACTTTGCTGATTTCCTTTGAATGATACCGTCCCACGCGCGGCCCCATGTGGGGCCGTTTTCTCTGCGCATGATCACCAGAAAGGAACCCTTCGCCATGAAACGCACCAGCCAAACCGATAAGACCGCCCTGTTCGAGACGATGCCCGTGCCGAAGGCCGTGCTGACGCTCGCCGTGCCCACGGTCGCGTCCATCCTTGTCACGCTGCTGTACAGCCTCGCCGACACGTGGTTCGTCGGTCTGCTGAACGACCCGATCCAGAACGCCGCCGTCACGCTCATCGCGCCGGTGCTGCTCGCGTTCAACGCCGTCAATAACCTCTTCGGCACCGGCTGCTCCAGCATGATGTCCCGCGCACTTGGCCGCAAGGACACCGGGACGGCGCAGCGCTGCGCGTCGTTCGGCTTCTGGTGCTCGCTGCTGTGCGGGCTGCTGTTCTCCGTGCTCGCCACGGCGTTCCAGCGGCCGCTGCTCTCGGGTCTCGGCGCGTCCGCCGAAAACCGCGACGCCGCGGCCGCCTATCTGCACTGGACGGTCAGCCTCGGGGCCGCGCCCGCGATCTTAAACGTCGTGCTGGCCTATTTCGTCCGCGCCGAGGGCAGCAGCGTCCATGCCAGCGTCGGCACGATGTGCGGCTGCGTCCTCAACATCCTCATCGACCCGGTTTTCATCCTGCCGTGGGGCCTCAATATGGGCGCGGCTGGCGCGGGCTGCGCCACGTTCCTGTCGAACTGCGTCGCCTGTGCCTATTTCCTGATCCTGATCGCCGCCCGCCGGGGCCGCACGATCGTCAGCCTGAATCCGAAGCATTTCCGCGTCTCGCGCGACATTGCGCGCGGTGTGTTCTCCATCGGCATCCCGTCCGCCCTGCAAAATCTCTTCAATGTCATCTCCCTCGCCGTGCTCACGCGCTTCGCCACGGCCTACGGTTCCGAGGCCGTCTCCGCGATGGGCATTGCGAATAAAGTCTATCTCGTCCCGCTCTATACGGCCATGGGCATCGCCCTCGGCCTGATGCCCCTCGTCAGCTATAACTATTCGAGCGGCAATTCCGAGCGTTTGAAGACCGCTGTGCGCTATGGGCTTCGCATCGCGGTCGCCTTCGTCGCCGTCGTGGCCGTGCTGCTCTGCGTCTTTGCGCCGCAGGTCGTCCGCCTGTTCATCAAAAACGATACGATCATCGAATACGGCACGCACTATCTGCGCGGTCTCAGCCTCGGGCTGCCGTTCTTCGCCATCGACATCCTGATCGTCAGCAGCGTCTTCAACGCCTGCGGCATGGGCGGCCGTGCGCTGCTGTTCGCCCTGCTGCGCAAGGTCGTGCTGCAGATCCCGCTGCTCATTCTGCTCAACCGCTTCTTCCCGCCCTATGGCATCGCCTATGCGGAGCTGATTGCGGAGCTGTTCCTCGCGGTCGTCGCGCTGATCACGCTCCGTAAGATCTTCCGGCAGCTCGACCGCAAATCCGCCGAAGCCAAACAGGAGGTGCAGCCATGACATATCCGAAAGTCTGCCTCCGCCGGGGCGAAGAGACCGGCGTCCGCGCGGGCAAACCGTGGATCTTTGAAAATCAGCTCGACTGGGCCGACGACGTCTGCAAAGACGGCGGCATTGTCGACGTGCTCGATTCCCGGATGCGCTTTGCCGCGCGCGGCTATTTCAATTCCAAGTCGAAGATCACCGTCCGCGTCCTGACGCGCGACGAGAACGAGGTCATCGACCGCGATTTCTTCCGCCGCCGCATCGAGCGGGCGTGGAGCGTCCGCCGTATGCTCGGCTTTGAAAATTCCTGCCGCGTCGTCTTTGGCGAGTCAGACGGCCTGCCCGGCCTGACCGTCGACAAATTTGCCGATTGCCTTTCGTTTCAGATCGTCTCTCTCGGCATGGAGCGATGGAAGGACGACATCGTCGCCATTCTGGCCGAACTGTTTCAGCCGCAGGGCATCTACGAGCGGGACGACGTCGCCGTCCGCGAAAAGGAAGGTCTCCCGCAGATCAAAGAATGCGTCTGCGGGACAGTTCCGGAGGAGATCGAAATCCGCGAGCACGACGCCAGAATGCTCGTCAGCATCGAAAACGGCCAGAAGACCGGCCACTTCCTCGACCAGCAGGAAAACCGGGGCCGCCTGAAGCCCTACGCGAAGGGCCGGACCGTGCTCGACCTCTGCTGCTGCACCGGCGGCTTCTCCATCCACGCCGCGCTCTACGGCGCGAAGTCGGTCGAGGCGGTCGACGTCTCTGCCGACGCGCTCGCGCTTGTCCGGCGCAACGCCGCGCTGAATGGTGTGGACGGCATCCTGACCACGACCGAAGCCAACGTCTTTGACCTTGCAAAATCCTACGCCGACGAAGGGCTGCGCTACGGCCTGATCATCTGCGATCCGCCCGCCTTCGCCAAGAGCCGCAAGGCCGTCGACGGCGCCTATCGCGGATATAAGGAGCTGAACCTCCGCTGCATGAAGATGGCAGAGCCGGGCGGCATCCTCGTCACCTGCTCGTGCAGCCAGTTCATGACGCCGGAGCTGTTTTTCAAAATGCTGCGCGAAGCGGCGTTCGACGCCGGGCGCGACGTGCGCCTGCTCGAGACGCTCATGCAGTCGCGCGACCATCCGGCCTCCCTCCTCGCCGATCAGGCCCTCTACCTCAAGGGCTATATCCTCCAGATCTTCTGATCATTGCACCCGTTTCCCCAAAGCCTCCCTTTTCAGGGGGGCTTTTTTTTGCTGCACCGGGGTGGATGGGCGCTGTTCACAGATGATTTTTGGAGAGTTCACAAATATTTCAATTCTGGCCTATTGACATTGGCGGAAAGTGGTGATAAACTGCGTTTAGCACTCAGATATAAGGAGTGCTAATCCAGGAGAAGGAGCTGCGGACATGGAACTGACGGAACGGAAGAAAAAGATCCTGCGTGCAATCGTGGATGAATACATCCGCACCGCGGAGCCGGTGGGTTCGAAGACCATCGCGCAGATGCCCGGCATGGACTTCTCCTCCGCGACCATCCGCAATGAGATGGCCGAGCTGACAAGCCTTGGCCTGCTCGAGCAGCCGCATACCTCCGCCGGGCGCGTACCGAGCGCGGCGGGATACCGGTTTTATGTGGACGAGCTGATGCAGGATTACCGCCTGACCGTCGACGAGACGCGCTCGATCAACCAGGCCATGGAAGGCAAGATGCAGCAGTTCGACAACATGATCACCGAGGTCGGCAAGATGGTCTCCCGGATGACGAATCTCCCGGCCTACGCCGTGGCCAGAGGCCCGGCGAGCGTGACCGTCAAGCGGTTCGACCTGATCCTCGCCGAGGCGGGCAGCTTCATCCTCGTGGTGATGCTGAGCGACAATTCGGTGAAGAACAAGCTGATCCGATTGCCGGTGGACGTGGCGGAGGCCGATCTCAAGCTGCTGTCCGCCGTGCTGAACGCGGGGCTGACCGATCTGGAGGCCGACGCGATCACACCGGATGTGCTCGCCAGAGTGACGCGCAGCGCGGGCGAGGCCGCAAGCCTTGTGCCGATCATCGTCGATTTTGTGACGGAGCTGCTGCGCAAGCCGGTCGAAGAGGTCTACATGACCGGGCAGGCCAAGCTGCTGGGGCAGCCGGAATACCACGACATTGAAAAGGCACAGGCCGTTCTGACAAACCTCGATGAGGACGTGATCTCCAATCTTCCCGCGACGCTCTCGTCCGGGGCACGGACGCAGATCCTCGTCGGGCCGGAAAACGTCGCCAAAGAGCTGAAGGACACCAGCGTCGTGATGACGAAGTTCGACATCGGCGACGGGATGCAGGGCATGATTGGTGTGCTTGGCCCCACGAGAATGGATTACGCGCAGATCACCGCGCGGCTGAGCTATTTTGCCGAGAATCTGGGCAGAATGTTTCAGAAGAGCCAGACACCCGCGCTCGAAGACCCCAAAAAGAACAACACCCCGGAGGGATAAGATATGGCAGACGAAGAAAAGAATGTAGAACAGGCCGAAGCGCAGCAGGCGGTCGACCAGACCATTGATGCGCCGCAGGCCGAGGAAGCCGCCGCACAGCAGTCGGAGGCGTCCGCCGAAGCGGCGAAGCCCTCGGAGCTGGATCAGGCGAAGGCCGATCTGGCCAAGGAGCATGACAATTATCTGCGGCTGGCCGCGGAATATGACAACTTCCGCAAGCGCAGCCAGAAGGAAAAAGACAATCTCTACACCGAGATCAAGGCCGAGACGGTAGAAAAATTTCTGCCGGTCTACGACAATCTGGAACGGGCACTCGCCCAGCAGACCGCCGATGAGGCGTTCAAAAAGGGCGTGGAGATGACGATGACGCAGCTCACCGGCATCTTCGAAAAGCTCGGCGTGACGGCGTTCGGTGAAGCCGGCGAGGCATTCGACCCCACGCTGCACAACGCCGTGATGCATGCGGAAGATGAAAGCGCGGGCGAAAATGTCATTCTGGAGGTTTTCCAGAAGGGCTTCCGCATCGGCGAAAAGGTCGTCCGCTTCGCAATGGTCAAAGTTGCGAACTAAACTGCAAGCCACCCGGAATGGGTTTTGATAAATTTGTAAAAACTGTTTCTTGATATAAATTGGAGGAATTGATTATGAGTAAAATTATTGGTATCGATCTTGGTACAACCAACAGCTGTGTAGCAGTTATGGAAGGCGGCGAGCCCGTCGTTATCGCAAACGCGGAAGGCAACCGCACCACCCCGTCCGTTGTGGCGTTCTCGAAGACCGGCGAGCGTATGGTCGGTCAGGTCGCAAAGCGTCAGGCCGTCACGAACTCCGACCGCACCATCTCTTCCATCAAGCGCCACATGGGCACCGATTATAAAGTCGACATCGACGGCAAGAAGTACACCCCGCAGGAGATCTCCGCGATGATCCTGCAAAAGCTGAAGGCCGACGCAGAGGCTTACCTCGGCGGCACGGTTTCTGAAGCCGTCATCACCGTCCCGGCCTACTTCAACGACGCACAGCGTCAGGCCACCAAGGACGCCGGCAAGATCGCGGGCCTCGAAGTCAAGCGTATCATCAACGAGCCGACCGCAGCCGCGCTGGCCTACGGCGTGGATAAGGAAGCCGAGCAGAAGATCATGGTCTACGACCTCGGCGGCGGCACGTTCGATGTGTCCATCCTGGACATCGGCGACGGCGTCATCGAAGTGCTTGCCACCAACGGCAACACCCACCTCGGCGGCGACGATTTCGACGACTGCATCATCAAGTATCTCGTCGACGAATTCAAGAAGGCAGAGGGCATCGACCTGTCGAACGACAAGGTGGCAATGCAGCGTCTGAAGGAAGCTGCCGAGAAGGCAAAGATCGAGCTGTCCGGCGTGACCTCCTCGAACATCAACCTGCCGTATATCACCGCAGACGCAACGGGTCCGAAGCATCTGGACGTGACGCTCACCAGAGCGAAGTTCAATGAGCTGACCGCCCATCTGGTTGAAGCAACCGTGGGTCCTGTGAAGCAGGCAATGGCAGACGCGGGTCTTACCGCAAACGATATTTCCAAAGTCCTGCTGGTCGGCGGCTCGAGCCGTATCCCGGCCGTGCAGGAAGAGGTCAAGAAGCTCACCGGTAAGGAAGGCTTCAAGGGCATCAACCCCGACGAGTGCGTGGCAGTCGGCGCGGCAATCCAGGGCGGCGTCCTCGGCGGCGACGTGAAGGGTCTGCTGCTGCTCGATGTCACTCCGCTGTCGCTGGGCATTGAGACCATGGGCGGCGTGTTCACCAAGCTCATCGAGCGTAACACTACCATTCCGACCAAGAAGAGCCAGGTCTT
>ERZ827512.2550-NODE-2550-length-14382-cov-3.650311_pt1 | contig 14382 bp, 16 predicted proteins | sample MGYA00519916_ERZ827512 | MGnify/ENA primary metagenome ERZ827512 (study PRJEB31778, sample SAMEA3449335) | human gut metagenome | biome: human gut; feature: human-associated habitat; material: faeces | place: United Kingdom | collected 2010/2012 ... | reverse complement strand
CTTTCAGGACACAAATACAAGGAAATGGAGGAAAGACTTGAACCTATCGCGAAAAAGCTCGGTATAGCAACGCTGCTTGATAAGTTCCCCTACGAGGTTTCGGGAGGACAGAAGCAGAGAGCCGCAGTCGCAAGAGCTCTTATCACAAAGCCCATGCTTATCCTCGCGGACGAACCGACAGGCGCACTGGACTCACGCTCAACCGACGACCTGCTCCGCATTTTCTGCCAGCTCACGGATGGTTCTGCTTCCTACGGGGTGCCGGAAGCGCTCGCGGATCTGTTCGGCGGACAATGCGCTGCGCTCGTCGCCCCGCGAGGAAAGAAACTGCACATCCCAGTCGTCTGGCAGGGAGATCGTAGTTGGCTCGTCTCCATACCACCGGTTTTGCGCCAGAGTGTATTCCTTCATGAAAAGCTCCTTTCTGTTTCGGCTGCGGTAAGTGGTTCCTAACGGTTCTTTACTGTTTCTTGAACATATACCAGGAGGGCTTGTCCGCCAGAGAACCGCGTTCGATACTGATGCCGCGGCGGTGGATCTGGATAAGCTTGGCAATGCCGACGACAGGAATTCCAAGCGCGACGAGCGGCGTGTTCATAAAGGCAACCCAGTTATATGCTTTATAGAAGATCCAGTTCAGACCGAGCATACCGATGGCAGCGCCCAGAACAATGATGATGGAGCTGATAATTATCATCTTTGTCATGTCCTTCGCCTTCCAGCCTTTGAGGAAGCTGAAGTTCATGAAGCGGCGGCCGTAGCCGTTGCACATGGCGTTCGCCGTCGTCAGAACGGCAAGATCCACGATAATCACATAGATGGGACGGAGCCACTGGAGATTGTATTTTTCGATGACATACATCATCGGGACGGAATTTTTGATCGCCTCAGGCATACCGGACATGACATTGAAGCAGACGATGATGCAGAAAAGACCGCAGAACAGGAAAGCAAATAGGCTAGTTTTGGTGACATCCTTACGGGTCTGCAAAGGCTCATAGCACGGCAGCACCGACAGTGCCAGACCGGAGGTGAGCATCGTGAATTTCACACCGCCCCACCAGATGGCTTCCTTATAGCTCGTGTACATGACACGCTCGGAGATCATCTCATTAACGACCGAGCTTCCCCCGTTCGAGACGATGGAAAAGAAGATAACCGTAAGGAGGATTAGAATCGCCGTACCCATGACGGTGGCGAGCTTATTGACAATCGCGGTACCCCAGATAACGCTAGCAAGGATCAAAATGGCGAATACGATCGTCCACATCAGAACCGAACCGCCGCAGGCCTGCGACATGGTGCTACCGAACGTCGCCGTGCACACGGAAAAGGAGATCGGCATACTGCAAAGCTGGATCACGTCGAAAATGACCTTAACGATTTTCGAGCCGTAAAAGCGCTCCATGAAGTCGCCGTAGTTCCAGACATTGTACAGACGACCCATTTCCACAATAACCCAACCCACGGCGCAGATACCAGCAACGCCCAGCAGCGGCGCCCAGATTGCAGTCCAGCCGTGCTGCGTCGCATATGCACCGGTCTGGGCGCCCGTCGCCCATCCGCCGCCGAAGAATGTAGTCATAAAAGCAAATGCTACGCCGATGATTGCGCCTAAGGATGCTCCGTTTTTCGCGTTTTTCATTGTGTTGCCCTCCCATAATTTTTTAACGCGGGTTTTCTTTTCCCGCATCATTCCTTAACAATGAGCGCATCGATTACGCAGAGACCTTCGCCTTTTTCGTATACGTATACCGGGTTGATGTCCATTTCCTTGAGGGTGTTTTTGTTGGCGGCGGCGTACTCAGAGACCTTGACCATCAGCTCCGCGAGAGCATCGATATCCAACGGTGTGCTACCGCGATAGCCGGTAAGGAGCTTATAGCTGCGGAGTTTTTTTAGCTGCGCGTGGGCTTCCTCCAGTGAGATTGGGCAGGGAATCAGAGCGGTGTCGCGGAAAACCTCCACGAACACGCCGCCGAGTCCAACCAGCAGCAGCGGTCCAAGCTGCCGGTCATTTTTCACGCCGAGAATGACCTCCGCGCCGCTCGGCGCCATTTTCTGCACAAGAACGCCGTCCAACCGTGCATTGGGCGCATACGCCCGGCAGGCGGAGAGTATGCCGTCATAGGCTTCCCTAGCTTCCTCCGGCGTGCGGATATTCAGCCGGACGCCGCCCGCCTCCGTTTTGTGGAGAATGTCGGGAGAGTTGATTTTCAGCACCAGCGGGTAGCTGAACACTCGGCACGCATCGCGCAGCTCTTCCGCGCTTCGCACGACAGTCTGCTCGGGAACGGGAATCCCGGCACAAGAAAGCTCCCGTTTGCTGTCATACTCCGACATTGGTTTTGCATTTTCCGGATAGCGGTCCGGCACAGCCCATTCCAGCCGATGCGCCGACGGATCGTATTCCATGAATCGAATCAGCGTCCCGATCAGCTTATAGCCGATTTCCGCCGGAGGAAGAATCGGCACGCCCGCCGCCCGGAGCTTCATGCGCCAATCCAGATTGCGCTTCTGCTCATACTGCGGCATGACAAAGATCGGCACATCCGGATGCTTTGCCGCACATTCCAGCACGGGATTTCCAAGGAAGGTGTTCATGTCGTAGCCGAGGTCCAAATCCAGTTCGGCAAAATCGAACGCCACGATCATCGCGTCGATGTTCGGATCCTCTGCAAGCAGATTGAGCGTTGCACTCAGCTTCACCGGATCGCCCAGCAGTCCAGCCGTCATGTCCAGCGGGTTTTTCGCCGTACCGAAATCCGGCATCATGGCATTGATCCGGCTTTGCGTCTCCGGCGTAATATCCGGGAGAAACAGCCCGTGCCGCTCCGCAAGATCGGCGCTCATGGTCGCTTCACCGCCGGACCGGCAGACAATGGTAAACCGGTTGCTGCGTGGGAGATTACCTTTGAGCGTATCCAGCACCGATTCCAGACCGTAGTATTCCTCCACCCCGTCAGGAGAGAGGACGCCGTACTTATCGAACACAGCACGGAAGGATTCATAGGAGCCTGCCAGATTCCCGGTATGCGAGGATGCAGAGATTGCGCCCTTACGGCTCCGCCCGGATTTGAGAACAACGCACGGAACCTTCCGGTCAATGCATTTTTTGAAAAGCCGGTACACTACCTCCGGCTTCTTTATTCCCTCCATGTACATACACAGGAGCTTCGTTTCCGGGTCGTCCACGCAATATTCCGCCAATTCCTCCTGTGAGACGATGCTGCCGTTGCCGCCAGAGATACCATACGTGATACCCACCCACGGACGATCCATGCCGCCCATGGTATATCCTCCGGAATGGCCGAGAACCGCCGTGCCGCGTTCGCGACCGAGCTGATAGTTCCCCGTACTGCCCCAGAGGGAAAGTCCGTCCGAGTTGTTGAATATTCCGCAGCAGTTTGGTCCGACGATGCGCAGCCCGTACTCTCCGGCAAGCGCTTCCAGCTCCCGCTCCATCTGCTCGCCGTTGCAGCGGTGATCTTCCGCAAAGCCGCTGGAGTAGACGATGAAGTCGTGCACGCCGCGCTGTGCCGCGTCGCGGATGAGTCCGTTTACCGTCGATGCCGGAGTCGCGATCAGCACAAGCTCCGGAACCTCCGGCAGTTCCGCCAGCAACGGATAAGTCCGGATACCGAATATTTCACTTTTGCGCTGGTTGATGAAATAAAACCTCAGCTTCTCTTGACTTTTTATAAGGCTTTTCGCCGCGTCGCAGCCGAAAGAGCCGGGGCGGTCGCTCGCGCCGATGAGCGCGACGCTCTGTGGTTTGAACAGCTTGTCCAGCATATACTCGCCTCCTGTTTCAGTTCCTGCTATCCGATTCCGCCAGCTCCACGCCCATATCAAAGGCACGACCGTACAGCTCCGCCTGCTGTTCGTTTCTTGCCGTTTTTTCCAGCAGCGCCCGGCGGAGCTTCTCTTCCGGGACAATCTTCGTATACGCCGCGAGAAAACCGCCGACGACCAGATTGAAGCTGCGCTCGTTTCCCGCAGATTCCGCCGTCGAGGAAAACGGAGCGCTGACCACGGTAACATCGTCGAAATCCGGAAGCTCCACGAGATCGCTGTTGACGATGACAAGACCACCTTTCCGGCGTTTATCCGCATAATCCCGCAGAGACGCCGGGTCAAGATATACACAGACATCATAGTGGCGCTTTTCCGGTGCCCCAACACGTTCGTCGGAAATGATGAGTCTGCCGAACGTCGCGCCGCCACGGCGCTGCCCCTGATACCACGGGAACAGGCACATATTCATTCCGCATTCATCCACAACCGTGGCGAGGGCTTTGCAGAGAACCTGCACGCCTTGCCCGCCGATGCCGGAAATAAAAAACGTTTTTTCCATCGCCGTTCTCCTTTACTCGTCCTTGAAAACGCCCTGATCGAAGATTGGGAACACGTTTTTCTCCTGAAACTCCCGCACTTGATCAAAGGGGACCTTGTACGTAGAGGGGCAGGCGCTGAGAAGCTCCACGAACGTGTAGCCCTGTCCCTGCTGCTGCAATGTAATGGCGCGGCGGAGATATTCCTTGGACTTGCGAATCTGTGCCGGCGTCGTCAGTGCGCCACGGGCGGCAAAGCGGCAGCCATCCATTTGCGCAACCAGTTCTGCCATATGGATGGGGTACCCCTGCGCTTCTACGCTCCGCCCGTAGGGCGAGGTATTGGTGACCATACCCAGCGGCGTCGTCGGAGCAAGCTGTCCGCCGGTACAGCCGTAGTTCTGGTTATTTACCATGATGGTGGTGATGTTTTCGCCGCGTGCTGCTGCCTGTAAGGTATCGCCCAAACCGATTGACGCGCAGTCGCCGTCCCCCTGATAAGTGATGACGAGCTGTTCCGGGCGGCAACGCTTGAAGCCGGTCGCTACGGCACAGCCGCGTCCGTGAAGTGCCGGAAACATATCAAGATCCACATTCATTAGTCCTGCGACATAGCATCCGATGCCGTAGCACACGGCAAGGTTTCCGGCAATGTCCATCTCCTCCGCCAGCTCCGTCAGCAGCTTGGATACGATGCCGTGCTGGCAGCCGGCGCAGTAATACGTAAGCATGGGGCGGAGATATTTGGGGCGGGAATACACAGCTTTCATTTCCATTTTTTCTTCCTCCCTTAACCGCGGCCGGCACAGGCACGGAACGCTTCTTCGATCCTGTCGCAATCGGCGATGATTCCGCCGGCGGTCGCACAACTCCAGACCGGAATCGCATCGGGGACGAACTCCCGGACGTCTTGGGGATGCACATTTCCACCGCGAGAATGCCTTTGATCCGCTCCGGGTCAAGTCCGGCGAACACTTTTTCCGGGAACGGAGAGATCATGACCGGACGGATCATACCGACTTTCCAACCTTCCGCACGAAGCTCGCGGACGGCGTCGATTCCGTAACGTGCAGGAGCGCCGAACGCAGCGATGACATATTCCGCGTCGTCCATCATGTACTCTTCGCAGATCATTTCCTTTCTGCCGATTTCCTCATGTTTATCAGCAAGAGCCTGGAAATGACGCATATTATAGATGTTCATCGTCTCCGGTCCGAGTTCGGTGCCGAAGTGGTGCGGACTATCCTGTACATACAGTGAACCGGGAATGGGGCGGGTATCGCGTCCGGACGGCGTATATGGCGTTTTGTCGTAATGCTTGTCCGGCATGACGCGGTCGAAATCGACCGCCTCGATGGTCTGCGCCGTAGTCGGCTCGGTCATGATCACGACCGGGGTGCGATAACGTTCCGCCATATCAAACGCCAAGCCGACAAGCTCTGCCAGCTCCTGCACCGTAGAAGGCGTCAGCACCGGCACGCGAAGTCCGCCGTCGCCGAAAGATTTTGTCAGCATATTGTAATCGCTCTGCGACGCCTTGATGCCGGTCTGCGCCGCGCCTTCCCGCGTCACATCCATGATCACCATGGGAAACTCGCCGTCTGCTGCTGCGGCAAACGCCTCATACATCAGCGCCAGTCCTGTGCTAGAGGAAACCGTAAGCGCTCTCGCGCCCGCGATGGAAGCGCCAATGACCATGTTGATCGCGCCAAGCTCGCTGTCTGCCTGAAGAAAGGTGCAGCCGCGCTTCGGCATTTCCCGCGCCAGATAGTCCAGAATCTGCGTCTGCGGTGAAATCGGATAGCCGGCGAAAAACGTGCAGCCGCAGCGCAGAGCCGCTTCGCCTACCGCGTCGTTCCCCATCAGAACAAGCTTTCGTTTCTGTTCCATAGCAAAACCGTCCTTTCTCTTATTCCTTGTATACCGTGATCGCCGTGTCCGGACACACAATGGCGCAGACCGCACAGCCGACGCACTTGGCTCCTTCCACCGGTTCGGCGCAATGATTCCCATAGCCGCTTGTGTTTCGCTTGTCGCCTATACGGATGGCGTGGGCGGGACAAAACTGCACACAGTAGCCGCAACCTTTGCATATGCTCATGTCCACAACGATTTTTCCCATGAGGAAACCTCCTTTTCAAGTTGACAATTCCAAAGCCGTATGGTTAAGTATAATTAAAACGAAGCTGGAGCAGATTGCCCCAAAAAAGTGCAATCTGTTTTAATTTTCGTTGTTTTCGCTACATCGTTTTCGATTTATTATGCTTTTTGCCGTCATTTCGCTAGCGATTTATGACAAATTGCATCTCAAAAAAGGCAATGACAAAAGAAATGGAGAAAAGGCTCATGCGGGAAAAGCGATTGATTGATATTTTTCAGGAGCAGCAGGAGCAAAAGCCCTTTGCCTTTGCCTATGAAAATTTGAACGCAGCTTTGCAGATTTTTCTTGCCAACGACCGCATCGCGCCGAAAACGGTCATTAACGTTTATCCGCTCGCAAATGCATTGGATCTCAGCCGCACAACAGTGATTAAATCACTGGAATGTCTGCGCAAGGAAAACTGGATCTCGCTGGACGAGCATAACCGTTACATTGCCGCCAAACCGACCATGGAAACACTGCACGACATTGTGATTTTCCGGGAGATGCTGGAACCGTTCACCGTAAAGCTCGCCACAAAATGCGCTACCGAGGACGATCTCGCCGAGTTAGGCAGACTGCTGGAGGGATTCCATCAAATTGATCTTACCGCTGCACCGGGAGACGACGACATCCGCCGGTTTGTAGACGTGGAGATGGCGTTCCACGACCAGCTGAGCAAAATGTGCCGGAATCCATACCTCATCAATGCATGGCAGATTAACCGTGTGCGTATCATCCAGCAGGTATGGCTCACTTACAAGAGCTTTTTCGACCGCACCCAGTCGGGAACACCCCGCTTCTCCAAGGATCATCCCTATCAGCTCCACCATCAGCTCTACAGCGCCATCTGCGGACGAAACGAGCAGATGGCAATGGGTTCGGTATTCACCCACCAACGCAATCTGGATTTAAAAATTTATCTTCCGTACACCATGGAATAAAAAAGCGCCCGCCGGGATCGACAGCTCTTGTATGCCGTCAATCGCGGAGGGCGCTTTGGTTATATTGGTAATTTTATTCCAGAGAAAGTGTGCAGTCATGCCCCGTGTCGGTGCGGGCGATGAGCGCGGTGAGCTTTTCAAAGAGCGTTTCACCCTCGCCCCGGCGCGCTTCGGCAAGCAGCGCCTCCATGCGCGGGCGGTTGTTCGGGTGGCAGCGGCGCAGGAGCTTTTCATAGTAGATCACCGTGGCGCCGTAGCCGAAGTCCTCGCGGCTCTTTTCGGAGTTGAGCCAGCGGATGTGCAGCCGCGCGCCCGCCGGGATCTTGCCGATGCCACCGCCGAGCAGGTCGTTGAGCGCGTCAAGGCTGTGCACAGCCTCGTCCGGTCCTACGTCAAAGAGACGGTTGAACTCGCGGAACAGGCCGTCCATCGTGGAGAAGTTCGCCCCGTCGATCACAAGGGTACGGCGGCGGCCGTCGCTCGGTTCGGCCGCTGCAGCTGCCGCGGTGCTCCGGCCTGCGCCCTTGCCGCCGGATTTCTTCGCTTTGAGCCTATCGATATAGTCCCGGAAGTCGGCGGTATAGAAGCTCTCCGGAATGCGGTTGGAAATCGCGTATCCGGCAAAGCCGCCGATCGAGCCGGTGATCACGCCGCCGAGCACGTCGGTAGCGTAGTGCACACTGAGATAAATGCGCGAAACGCCCATGGCGAGCGCGAACAGCAGCGCCGTCCAGCTGATCTTTTTGTTGCCGCGGAGAAACACCGCAAGCGAGGCCGCCATTGCCGCGGTCATATGGCCCGAGGGGAAACTCTTGTCGCTTTCGGTATGCTTGCCGAGCATTTCCCAATACTGCTGGAAAATGCTGCCGTCGTGCGTATACGGGCGGGGCCGGGCGACGAGCGGTTTAAAGCAGACGTTTGTTACCAAAGCGCCGATGGCAAGCGCGAGCAGCATCGTTGTGCCGTATCGCCGCGTTTTGCGGAAAAGCATCAGCGCGATCGAGAGCAGGATGAGGAAGATACCGCCCTTGCCGAGGAGCGAAATGAACGAGAGGAACGGGGTGAAGAACCACCCGGCGGCGACGTAGAGCTGATGGATCGCGGTTGCGACCGCTTCGTCAAAGCCCGCGAAGGCCGTATTCAGCCACAGCGCCAGAGCTGTGAGTTGCATAAGCCGGACTCCTTTTTCTTTTAAATAATCGCATGGATATCTTTGGTATTATAACCGAGCCGCGCCGGAATTGCAAGTCAGCCGACGACACGCCCAAATACGCGCAGCTCGTCCCCCTCCGCCACACGGATGGGGGCATACCGCGGGTTGAGCGACACAAGCTCCACGCGCCCCGGCGCGTGCTCGAGCCGCTTGCAGTACCCCGCGCCGTTATAGAGGAACACGCCGATCTCGCCGGAGCGGAGCGTTTCCTGGCGATGCACCCAGACGATCTGCCCGTGAACAAAGCGCGGCTCCATGCTGTCTCCGGCAATGCGCACGCCGAAGTCCGCGTTCGGCGATACCTCGTCGCCGACCTCGACGGTGTCGTAATCCGTCCCGTCGAGCAGCTCGCCCGTACCGGCGGATACCGCCAGCCGGTAGAGCGGCAGCGTCCGCACGGCGCGCCGCTCCTCCGCGGGCGCGAACGCCGCGACGACATCCCGGATATGATAGAGACGGCAGAGCTCCACAAGCTGACGGGCGCTCGGCAGCGTTGTGCCGCGCTCCCACTTGCTCACCGCCTGCGTCCGCACCGGGAAGCCCGCCTCGGTGATGTATTTTGCCACCTCCGTCTGGTTGTATCCCGCGGCGCGCCGCGCCGCCGCCAGACGCGCGCCGAAGCTGTTGTCGTCCATGGGCGTTCTCCTTCCTGTGGGTCTGAAATCTTCTATCTACAATATATAGGGTGCTGCCAAAAAACGCAAGCTTTTTTCTCTTATAAAGCGAAAAATTACCGCTTGTTTTCGCTTATAAAGCGAATTATAATACAATTAATCGCTTATAAGGAGAATTTTTCGGTATGGACGCGCTGAATATGCCTCTGGAGATGATCGCCGTATGCTCGCCGGACGGGGAGCTTTCCCCGGCGCGGTTCCGGCTGGAAACGGAAAGCGGCGAGCGCGTCACGGTGCGCATCCGTCAGATCCGCCGCCGGGAGGAGATCCGGCTCATGGGCGTGGAATCGATCCGGTTCGACTGTCTGGCGCTGCTGGGCGGACAGCTGCGGCGCTTTGAGCTGCGCTACGGCGTGCGCGCGCACCGCTGGACGTTCTGGCAGTTTCTCGACCGGGATGTTCCCGCGGGCCGATAGATAATCTACACATGTGACAAATTCAAAAATCTGTTGCAGCTTTTTAGCGGCGTTCCGGGTTGCAAAGCGGAAAAATTGCTATATAATGTGGTATATTGTAAATTCTTCCGTTATGGGGTGGTTCTCATTCGCTGGGGTGTTTTCTTCCTGCTCTGGGCAGGGATGATGGTTTTTCATCTGGTCACATATTTCGGCTCGCAGTATCTTGAGGGCGAGCCGAACACCGTGGGCGGCTCGCTCGACGAGCGCATTCCGTTCCATCCCGGATGGATCTATATTTACAGCTCCTGGTTCGTGCTGCTGCTCGGCGTGCCGGCACTGCTCAACATCGTTGCGCCGGAGCTTTGTCTCAAATATATGCTCGCGCACAGCATTGACCAGCTTTTGAGCAACATCATTTATCTGATCTACCCGACGACGTTTGAACGCCCCGTACCGCCGAAGAAGGGGCTGACCGGCTTCGTCATCGGTACGGTGTACGGCGCAAACCACCGCTTTCTCAACTGCGCGCCGAGCGTGCACTGCTCGGTGTCGTTCCTCTTCGCATTTGCCGCGCTCGCCGCGCCCATGCTGCCGCTGTGGCTGCGGCTGGTGATCGTTGTGTGATCGCTTGCGATCGTCGCATCGACGATGCTCGTCAAGCAGCACATGGTCATCGACGCCGTGACCGCGCTGCCGGCCGCCGCAGTCTGCTGGCTGCTCGCAGGGCTGGTGAACTTCTCTTCTCTTGCAGCAAAGTTTTCTTAAATAAAATCGTCCGCCGCATTCCGATGGAATGCGGCGGATATTTTTCGTTTTTCCTTTATTTCAGGGCGCGGCGCAGCGCGTCGGCGACGGTCTGCACCGTCTCGCGCGTGAGATACGGATGCATCGGGAGGCTCAGCACCGTGGCGCACAGCTCCTCCGTCACCGGGCAAGGAATGTACTGCTTCAAGCCGTCGAACGCCTGCTGGGTGTGCATCGGCTTCGGGTAATACACCATGGTGGGGATGCCCTGCGCTTTGAGCTCCGATTGCACGCGGTCGCGCTCCTCCCGGCTGCGCAGCCGGAGCGTATACTGCGCCCAGCTTGAATACCAGCCCTCCGGAACGACCGGCAGGATCGCCGGGATACCGGCGAGTGCTTCGTTGTACATGGCCGCTGCCGCGTTCACGTCCGCGAGCTCGTACTTTTCAAAGGCGTCCATCTTCACGAGCAGGATCGCCGCCTGGATCGTGTCGAGACGGGAGTTCATGCCGATACGGACATTGTCGTATTTAAAAGAGCCCTTGCCGTGGACGCAGAGGGAGCGGATCATGGCCGCCGTTTCGTCGGAGTCGGTGAACACCGCACCGCCGTCGCCGTAGCAGCCGAGGGGCTTCGCGGGGAAGAAGGACGTGCATGCCGCGTCGCCGAAAGCGCCGTTGCGCTTGCCGTGCAGCATGCCGCCGAAGCCCTGCGCCGCGTCCTCCAGGAAGAGCAGGTCGTGCTTTTTGCACACGGCGGCGACCGCCTCATGGTCTGCGGGCAGGCCGAAGAGATCGACGTCCACCACAGCCTTCGGCGTGAGCTTTCCTTCCGCAATAACGGCTTCGATGGCCGCCTCAAGACTTTTCGCGTCCGCATTGAACGTATCGGCGCAGACATCATAGAATACCGGCGTGCCGCCCACGGAGGAGACGACCTCGCCCGAGGCGAAGAACGTGAAGTCCGGCACGAATACGGCGTCGCCGGGGCCGACGCCCCACGCCATCATGCACAGCTCCAGCGCGTCGGTGCCGTTGCCGCAGGTGATGCAGTGCTTCCGCCCGACGTAGGCGGCAAGACGCTCCTCAAGCGTTTTCACCTGCTCGCCGCTGATGAAATGCGCGCCGGACGCCACGGCGATCATGGCCGCGTCCATCTCCGGCTTCAAAACCTCATACTGCTTTTGCAGATCACGAAATTGCATTAGTCCTTTACCTCCGTAAGTCCGTTTTCGCCCTCGCGGTATTTCCGGCCGCATTTGGGGCAGTTCAGTCCATTTTTCAAAAGCTCGCCGCATTCGCACGCCCAGCCGCAGCGCCGCGCCGGGACGCCGAGCATCAGCGCGTGGTCCGGCACATTGTCCGTAACGACCGCGCCCGCGCCGATGAGCGCCCAGCGCCCGACGGTGTGACCGCAGACGATCGTGGCGTTTGCGCCGATGGACGCGCCCTCGCGGATGAGCGTCTTTTCATAACCCGCCGCGCCCTTGGGATACTTCGCGCGCGGCGTGAGATCGTTCGTAAATACGCAGCTCGGGCCGCAGAACACATAGTCCTCCAGCTCCACGCCCTCGTACACCGAGACGTTGTTCTGGAGCTTGCAGCCGTCGCCGATGCGGACATTATTCGATACGTTCACGTTCTGGCCGAGCGAGCAATGTCTGCCGATGAGAGCGCCCTTCTGGATGTGACAGAAATGCCAGATGCGCGTCCCCTCGCCGATCGTGACACCCTCGTCCACCACGCTGGACGGATGTACATAGTATTCGCTCACCGGTCAAACCTCCCAACATAGTCCATCGTCGAGCCGCGAGAGAGCGGGAAGCGCACGGGCTTTCCGCTCGCGGCGGATTCGTATATGCCGAGCACGAGTTCGAGCGCCTTTCGCCCCTCGATACCGGAGCAGACCGGCTCGCGGTCGTGTTCGATCGCGTCGATCATGTCGCGGTAGAGCGGCGTGTGGCCCGTACCCATGTCCGCAACGGCGTATTTTTCGATTGCCCCCGGAAGGGAATCCGTGCCATTTTCAAACTGCCAGCGTTCGACCTGATCGAGATACTTGCCGGACACGGACACTGTGCCGGTCTCGCCGAACACGGCAAGCGCGTCGCTGAGGTTATTGGGATATACGTTCACCGTGCCCTCCACGGTCGCATAGGCGCCATTCTTAAAGCGGATGAGCGCGAGACCCATATCCTCAGCCTCGATGTACGGATGCGTCAGGCGGTCGGTGTAGGCGAATACCTCGTCCGCGTCGCCGAACATCCATTGCAGAAGGTCAGTATAGTGGATGCACTGGTTCATAAGCGTGCCGCCGTCGTTCTTCCACGTGCCGCGCCATTTTCCGGCGTCAAAGTACGCTTTGTTGCGGTTGCGGCGGATCTGCGCCGCGCCGTGCAGGAGACGGCCGAAGCTGCCGTCCGCGACTTCCGCGTGCAGCGCGCGCATCGACGGGCAGAATCGGAGCTGATGGTTCACACAGAGCTTCACGCCGTTTTTCGCGGCCGCTTCGATCATCGCGTCGGCGTCCTCGAGCGAGAGCGCGACCGGCTTTTCCACGATCACGTTCGTCCCGGCTTCGAGACAATCGCAGACGATCTGCCGCTTGATGCCGCTGCCGAGAGCGACCGCCGTGAGAGCGGGGCGCTGCTCGGAGAGCATGGCGCGGTAGTCGGCGTAGAGCTTCACGCCGGAGCGCTTCTCCTCCGGGATCAGCGCGAGCGCCTTTTCTCGGTTTTCCTCCACGAGATCGCAGAGCGCGACGATCTCCAGCCCGGTCTCGAGCGCGGCGCGGATATGGTTGGCGCAGATCATCCCGCAGCCGATGAGAGCATATTTCATAGTTTTGTCTCCCGCAGAATATCGCAGATTTTTTCCGCCGCGTGGCCGTCGCCGAACGGCTGGTAGGCCGGGTCGATGTGCTGCTCGGCAGAGAGCTTTTTCAGAATATCGTTTTTGTCCGGCCGGGCGAGCTGATTGCGGTTATCGACCATTGTCTCCGGCCACACCACATGATCCATAACGAGCAGGCACTGCACACCGGCATAGAATGCTTCGCACTGCAATCCGCCGGAGTCGGTAACGATTTTTTTCGCATGCTGCGTGAGATGCACCGAATCGGAATACCCGACTGGCTGCGTAAGAATGATGTTTTTAAAGCCGTGCCGCTCGCGCAGACGCAGCGCACGGGCATGGTTGCGCGGATGCACCGCGTAGATCGTCGGCGCATCCAGATCGTTCATAGCGGAGAATATCTCCTCGAGCGCTTCGTCGCTGCCGGTGTTTTCCTGCCGGTGGCAGGTCATGAAGTAATACTCCTTCGGCACGGTCACAGCCTTGCCGTCAAAGTCCAGAATGTTGGGGTGCTCCCACGGCTGGTTGGCAAAATGCAGAAACGAATCGTACATAATGTTGCCCACGAGGTGCGCCTTGGCGGCGAGATTTTCCTTCCGGAGATTCTCCATGCAAGACTCCGTCGCCGCGAAAAGTATGCGGGAGCAATGGTCGGTGCAGATTCGATTGATCTCTTCCGGATTATCGTTCGTGCCGAGACGGTTGCCCGCTTCCACATGCAGCACGGGGATCATCAGCTTCACCGCCGCGAGCGCCGCAGCCAGCGTAGAGTTCGTGTCGCCGTACACAAGAAGCGCATCCGGCTTTTCGGCGAGCAGGACCTTTTCGATCTCTATGAGCATGCGCCCGGTCATCTCCCCGTGCGTTCCGCCGGCTATGCCAAGATTATAGTCCGGCCGGGGGATTCCCATCTCCTGAAAGAAGATGTCCGACATATTGGCGTCATAGTGCTGACCGGTGTGGACAAGAATCTCCCGGTGTTCGCGCCGGAGAGCGCGAGAACCGGCCGCAGCTTTGATAAACTGCGGCCTTGCTCCAATAATTGTGACGATTTTCATTTCAATACCTCAATCTTCTTTACAG
>ERZ827512.2542-NODE-2542-length-14434-cov-4.072258_pt1 | contig 14434 bp, 13 predicted proteins | sample MGYA00519916_ERZ827512 | MGnify/ENA primary metagenome ERZ827512 (study PRJEB31778, sample SAMEA3449335) | human gut metagenome | biome: human gut; feature: human-associated habitat; material: faeces | place: United Kingdom | collected 2010/2012 ... | reverse complement strand
GCGGGGGTCGTCCTCGGGGATATGCGCTTCGGTTTTGCCGACCAGGTCGGCGCCCATATCCGCCGCTTTGGTGTAAATGCCGCCGCCGACGCGGTTGAACATCGCGATGATCGAACATCCGAGCGCATAGGACGAGAGCGTCATCGTGAAGCCGGCCTCCAGGCCGAACAGGTTCCAGGTCTCTGCGACGGCGCCGTTGACGACGTCGTCCATCTGCCCGAGCGCGACGCCGAAGATCAGATAAACAAGGAAGATACCGAGCAGCGCAAAGCCGCCGACGCAGAGACCCATGACCGAGCCGCCGCGGAACGCGACCTTGAGCGTTTCGCCCAGCTCGCCCGTCACGCGCGCCTTATTCGAAACGCGGACGTTGGCGTAGGTGGCGATTTTCATGCCGACGTAACCGGCCGCGCCGCTCATCACCGTACCGATGATAAAGGCGGCGGCCGCCTGCCACGAGATCAGCAGCGCGAGAACGACTGCGACGACGAGGACGACGACGATGAGGATCTTGTACTCGTAGCGGATGAAGGTATTCGCGCCGAGGCGGATGGCCGCGGCGATTTCCTGCATCCGGTCCGTGCCCTCCTCGAGCTTTTTGACCTTAAAAAAGGAAAAAGCTGCGTAGCAGAGCGCGGCGAGCGCGGCTATGATGACCAAGCCGAGTGCTACCGAAAGATTCATTGTGTGTTCTGCTCCTTCTTTGAAGAATAGATTTTTTGCTTCGGAGCCCGCGCATCAAACCGACACAAACGCGCCGACACCGAACAACAAATTGTATTTTATCATGTCGAAACAAATATGTCCATATGTTTTTCAAAAAAAGTCGAATTTTTTTCACATGCGTTCTAACACGCCGCAATACAGAGCCGGCGTCTTTCCTCTTCCCTTTTTGCCGCAGATGTGCTATAATAGCCGCATAGAGCAAGCTGGACACGGCATATCGTGCGGCGGCTATTCAAGTTTTCCGCGTCAACGGCGCGGAAAACTCTGGGACTTCACGATAGCCGCGTACGATAATGCTGAACGCTGAACTGCATACAGCCGCCCTTCGCGTCTGTGCGGCTTCGCTGCGCCGGGCTGTACAGAAGGCCGAAAAGGCCCTGCTGTTCTTCTATGCGCAGCCCGTCCGGCGTTTCCGCCGCGCGGCCGCAAGGCGGCTTCCGCACGCAGACAATACGCATCCCGCCAAAGCGGCTGTGCGGATTGCAGCGCACATCCGCCCGCCGCGCAGCCCCTTTTTGCCTCGGCGCAACGCCCAAAAAGCGGGGTGCAAATAAATATCTTCCTATATTTATATATATTACAGAGAGGACACATTATGCAAATATTCGGACTGCAAAAGCTATCCCTGCTCGATTTCCCCGAAAAAACAGCCTGCACGGTCTTTTTGGGCGGCTGCAATTTCCGCTGTCCCTTCTGCCAGAACGGCTCGCTCGTTCTGCCCGGCGCAGGCGAGCCGCAGATGACCGAGGAGGCGTTCTTCGCGTTCCTAAAGAAGCGGACCGGCATCCTTGACGGCGTCTGCATCACCGGCGGCGAGCCAACGCTGCACAAGGACCTGCCCGCGTTCGTCGAGCAAATCCGCGCCCTCGGCTTCGCCGTCAAGCTGGACACCAACGGCTACCGCCCCGACGTGCTGCGCGGAATGGTCGAAGCGGGGCTGGTCGATTACGCCGCGATGGACATTAAGAATTCGCGCGCCAAATACGCGGAAACCTGCGGGCTGGACAAGCCCGACGTCGCCAAAATCGAGCAAAGCGCCGCGTTCCTGATGGAAGGCCGCATCCCCTACGAGTTCCGCACGACGGTGGTGCGCGAGCTGCACAGCTTCGCGGATTTCGAGGCCATCGGCCGCTGGCTCGACGGCGCGCGCGCGTATTATCTGCAAAGCTACGTCGACTCGGAGGACGTACTCGTCCCCGGCTTCACCGCTTACGGCAAGGACGAACTGGAAACCTTCCGCGCGTTGCTGGCGCCGCGCTTCGGCGTGGTCGGCATCCGCGGCGTTTGAGGTCTTCGTCGCTTTGCACAAAAGCCGCGCCTCTTTTGCAGCAGCATGACCAAACCCGCAAAAACACGGCATTTTTCAAAAATATAGTGCCGTCTGCTCTTGACAACCGCTATATATTGTGGTATACTTTTCCCGTAGCCAACACAAGCCGCGTTTGCGCATAGACGCGGCAGCGCATAGAACGCGCGCCCGCAGGGATCGCGGGCGGACAGCGGGGAGGAAGCGGGCGCGCTTCCTTTCAGAAAGAAGAAGGAGAGAACACCCAATGTATCAGGTTGTAAAAAGAGACGGCAAGGTCGTGGATTTCGACCTGTCCAAAATCGGCGCGGCGATCACGAAGGCATTCGAGGCGCAGAACCGGCAGTACACGCAAAGCATCATCGATCTGCTCGCGCTGCGCGCGACGGCCGACTACGAGAAGAAGATCAAGGACGGGCTTGTTCACGTCGAGGACATTCAGGACTCGGTGGAAGCGGTGCTGGAGCAGGCCGGCTACGCCGACGTCGCCAAGGGCTATATCCTTTACCGCAAGCAGCGGGAGAAGATCCGCAATATGAAGTCGACCATTCTGGACTACAAGGAGCTGGTCGACAGCTACGTCAAGGCCTCCGACTGGCGCGTGAAGGAGAATTCGACCGTCACCTACTCGGTGGGCGGGCTGATCCTCTCCAACTCGGGCGCGATCACGGCGAACTACTGGCTGTCGGAGATCTACGACGAGGAAATCGCGCAGGCGCACCGCAACGCGGACATCCACCTGCACGATCTAAGCATGCTGACGGGCTACTGCGCGGGCTGGTCGCTCAAACAACTCATTCAGGAGGGGCTGGGCGGCATTCCGGGCAAGATCACGTCGGCGCCGGCCTCGCATCTGGCCACGCTCTGCAACCAGATGGTCAACTTCCTCGGCATTATGCAGAACGAATGGGCGGGCGCGCAGGCGTTCTCGTCGTTCGACACCTATCTGGCGCCCTTCGTCAAGGCCGACAACCTTTCCTACCGCGAAGTCAAAAAGTGCATCGAATCCTTCATTTTCGGCGTGAACACGCCGTCGCGCTGGGGCACGCAGGCGCCGTTCTCGAACATCACGCTCGACTGGACGGTTCCGAACGACCTCGCCGAACTGCCCGCGATCGTCGGCGGCAAGGAGATGGATTTCAAATACAAGGACTGCGTCGAGGAAATGGCGATGGTCAACAAAGCCTTCATCGAGACGATGATCGAGGGCGACGCGAACGGACGCGGCTTCCAGTACCCGATCCCGACCTATTCGATCACGAAGGACTTCGACTGGTCCGAGACCGAAAACAACCGCCTGCTGTTCGAGATGACGGCGAAATACGGCACGCCTTATTTCTCCAACTACATCAACAGCGATATGGAGCCCTCGGACATCCGCAGCATGTGCTGCCGGCTGCGTCTCGACCTGCGCGAGCTGCGCAAAAAGAGCGGCGGGTTCTTCGGCAGCGGCGAAAGCACCGGCTCGGTCGGCGTGGTGACGATCAATATGCCGCGCATCGCGTATCTGTCCGAAAACGAAGCCGACTTCTACAAGCGGCTGGACAAGATGATGGACCTTTCCGCCCGCAGCTTGAAGACCAAGCGCACGGTCATCTCCAAGCTGATGGAGGAGGGCCTGTATCCCTACACCAAGCGCTACCTCGGCACCTTCGACAACCACTTCTCCACCATCGGACTTGTGGGCATGAACGAAGCCTGCCTGAACGCAAAGTGGCTGCGCGCGGATATGACCGACGAGCGGGCGCAGGCGTTCACGAAGGACGTGCTCAACCATATGCGCGAGCGCCTGTCCGACTATCAGGAGCAGTACGGCGACCTGTACAATCTGGAGGCGACTCCGGCGGAATCGACGGCCTACCGTCTCGCCAAGCATGACGTCGAGCGCTACCCCGACATCATCACCGCCTCCACCGGCACCGACAACGCGCCCTACTACACCAACAGCTCGCACCTCCCCGTCGGCTATACGGAGGACATCTTCGAGGCGCTCGACATTCAGGACGAGCTGCAGACGCTCTACACCTCGGGCACGGTGTTCCACGCCTTCCTCGGCGAGAAGCTGCCCGACTGGAAGTCGACGGCGAAGCTGGTCCGGAAGATTGCGGAGAACTACAAGCTGCCCTACTACACCATCTCCCCGACCTATTCCATCTGCCGCACGCACGGCTACATCGAGGGCGAGCACTACAACTGCCCCACCTGCGGCGCGTCGAGCGAGGTCTATTCCCGCATCACGGGCTACTACCGCCCCGTGCAGAACTGGAACGTCGGCAAGCGCGCCGAGTTCAACGACCGCAATCTGTACGACATCGACAACGCCGTCAACGCGGACATGAGCGGCCACGGCCATGCGCGCGCCGCCAAGGCAGAAAGCGCGCCGGCTTCACCCGCCTGCGGCGAAGCGCTGCTGTTCACGACCAAAACCTGCCCGAACTGCGCCGTCGCCAAGCGGATGCTGGCGGAAGCGGGGATCGGATACAGAACGGTCGACGCGGAGGAAAACGCCGAGCTTGTCGAGCGGTACGGCGTTATGCAGGCGCCGACGCTGATCGTCCCCGGCGAGAACGGCGTCGCCAAATACGCCAACGCCTCCAATATCGGCAAATATGCCGAAAGCGTGAAGAAATAGCCCAAGCGTCTCAACAAATGGCAAAGGCATAAAGACGTATTGTCAAAATACCGCCCTATGCCAAATAAACGGGATGCAGGAAAACTCTATGTGAATGGATCAACCATTTGCATAGAGTTTTTCTTGTGCTTATTCCAAACTTGTTCAGCGTCCGCCGGACGCGCAGCCGCTGCAGAAGCGGCAATCTGGGAGGAGGAGCTTTGGGGGATATCCCCCCGACAAACGTTTTGGCGGGAGCAATACCGTGAAAACCACCGATATGTCAAACATCGGCATATCTTGCCCATTTGCAGCGACTTGCCAAGCGCATAAAAAAGCATCGCTTGCCTATTTTTAGGCTTCCACTTTCGGTAATTGGGTTTTCTGTTTATAAGCATCGCGCTTGAAGATGCGCACTTGTTTTCTTTCCCTTTTCAAAAAACAATTATGAATATGGGCAGCATCAAGTTCTATGCAGAGTGTTCCGGAGCATACGCAGCGTCCTGCATTCTCACAATATCTTCTTCATTACAAGGGTTTTCCAGACCTGCACTGATAAACAGTCGTTCGCCCCATTGGTAAATGGCAAGGATAATCGGCGCGAGCGATCTGCCAAGGTCGGTCAAAGAGTATTCCGTTTTGGGTGGAACGACCGGGTATAATTTTCTGTCGATCAGACCGTCCCTCTCTAATTCCTTTAGCTGCTGCGCCAGCATCTTGGGTGACGCTTGGGGAAGCAGCTTTTGCAATTCGGAATAACGCAAAGTTCGATTGATTAAAAAATACACGATCAATATTTTATACTTGCCGCCGATCATCGCCAGCGTCACTTCCAAGGGGCAGTCAAACCGTTTCAGCTTATCAACATCCATAAGGCTAATACTCTCCTTTTTATAGTTACTTACCAAAATGATACTATGCTACAAAATAGTGCGTTCTTGTTTTTTTGTTTATTGCAGTTATAATTATAGTGTAAGCAGATTTGAAAGTCAAGGTCTGCTTCAATCAAAAAAATTTCTGGAGGTATGTTCAAATGGAAAAAATCAAGGTATCTGATTATGAGGCGGTCATCAACGTGGTAAGCAAGTACACCGAAGGCTGCAAGGTGGGTAAAAGCGAAGTAATGAAGCCCGCTTTTACCGAAAATGCGCTGATGTACGGCTATCTGAACGGCCAGCTTTACGATGGCTCTATTAACGCGCTCTATGGGGCTGTCGATCAGTTCGGCCCCGCCCCGGAGTCCAAAACCCGTATTGATGTGTTGAGCATTGAGGGAACCGCCGCGACGGTACGCGTTGTACTGGAGGACTGGCACGGCATTGCATTTACGGATTTCCACAATCTGCTGAAAATCGACGGCGAGTGGAAGATTGTTGCCAAGGTGTTCCACCAGTATTAAAAACAACGGGAAATGCGGGCGGGCCGGTTTCAGCAGAAGCCCGTCCGCATTTCTTCATTTACGGAGGTAGGGAATGGATTTTTTGGAGTTTTCAAGGAAGCGTTATTCTGTACGCTCTTATTCCGACAGACCCGTTGAACAGGATAAAATAAATAAGATTTTACAGGCGGCTATGATTGCGCCTACGGCTGTGAATTATCAGCCGCAAAAAATATATGTGCTGAAAAGCAAGGAAGCCTTACAAAAAATAAGGCATATTACGAAAAGCACATACAATGCGCCGCTTGTGTTCCTGATCTGTGCGGACACGGAGAGAAGCTGGCACAGCCATTTTGTAGAGGGGTATGACAGCGGAGAAATGGACGGAAGCATTGTATGTACGCATATGATGTTGGAGGCGGAAGATTTGGGGCTTGGCTCCTGCTGGGTATCGTTATTCGACCCGAAGAAGGTTAAGGAAGCCTTTCATTTGCCGAAAAACATCAAACCGCTTTGCCTGCTTCCTGTTGGTTATCCCAGCGAAATGGCACAGCCTTATCGACCGTGGCACGATGTTTTTCGCAAAATGGAAGATATTGCACAGGAATTGTAGGAGGTTATAAAATGGGAAAAAAGATTGTCATTCTAAACGGAAGTCCCCGTAAAAAGGGGAACACATCTGCACTGGTAAAGGCATTTACCGAAGGAGCGGAAAGTGCAGGACATATGGTAACAGAGTTCTTCCTTGACAGCATGGAGATTCACGGCTGCAAAGGTTGCTTCGGCGGACACAGCAGCAAGGAATGTCCCTGCGTGCAAAAGGATGATATGGCTCAGATTTATCCGGCAGTAAAAGAATGTGATGTGGTGGTGCTGGCAACCCCGCTTTATTACTGGAATATGAGCGGCCAGATCAGAACTGCTGTCGACCGTCTGTTTGCTTTAGAGGAAGGTGATGGGAATATGCTTAGAGGGCATGATCGAGCCTGTGCTTTGCTGATGGCCGCAGAGGGAAATGGATTTGAAGATGTACTCACCTATTATAATCATCTGATGGAACATTTACGCTGGAAAAATCTCGGTCATGTGCTTTCTGGCGGGAATATGAATGTGGGTGATATTGCAGGGAAACCGGAACTCGAAAAGGCGAGAGCGTTGGGAGCGTCCATATCATGAAAAAAGAAACTGATTTAAGACTCGTTCCGGGGATAGGCGCAAAAAAAGAACAGGAATTGATTGAACTTGGCTATGATTCTCTCCAATCCTTGAAAAATGCCGACCCCGAAGAATTGTATTTTCAAGCCTGTGCAAAACAAGGCTGGCAGCTTGATAAATGCGTTTTGTATGCTTTTCGCTGCGCCGTAGCTTTTGCCAACGACCCTGTGCCTAATCCCGACAACTATCGGTGGTGGTATTTTTGCGATAAGTCAAAATGATTTTTGTAAAAAGGATTGCCGATATTTTTACCGATATACAGCGGTAAGGCATATATCTCCTGTATAGCGAATCCTCAAAGCTGCAAAACAGGCTTGCGCCGGACGGCGCAAGCCTTTTTTGTATTCATAAAGCCGCCCGTATTTACAGCGCCGCCTGTACGTCGTACTTGTCGTCGATCAGCAGCGGCTCGACACCGTTTGCGCGGCAGCGGGCAAGGAAGTCCGCGTTGTCGGCCAGCACGCCCTCGAGCGTCAGCCCCTCGTCCGCGCCGCGGTTCTCGATCACGCTCGCGTAGGCGCGGACGTCGTCGAAGTGCGCGCGGATATACCGTTCGGTCATCACCAGACAGATGCAGCGAATCGACTGCCGGTAATACGCGTCAAAGCCCTTCGCCCAATCCAGAGGGATATACACGCCCTCCAGAATGAGGTTTTGGCTGTTTTCGACGGCGGTTTATACTTAAACGCAATTAAAACTGTGCAAAAAACGAGCATAATCTCACATATATGGATTATGCGACGTTTTTTGCTTTACAGTTTTATTGCGTTTTAGTATTACGTTTCGCGCAGGATCGGCCAGAGGTATTCGGTCAGTTTGCCGTCGTCTTCGGGCGTCAGGTCGGTATAGCCGCTGCGGATGAGTCCCATCTTCAGCAGGTCGATCGATATGCAGGGATAGCGGTACTTCTCCAGCAGCCGCTGCGCAAGCAGCGTCTTGCCCGTATGCGAAGCGCCGGTGACAAGGATAACCATACCTGTTTACTCCTTTTCTATTTCGCCCTCCAAAAAGATGCGGAAGGCCGTGGGCAGCGCGTAGGTCTCCCGCAGCTCGGCCGGCGACGCCCAGACAAAGCGCGTCGGCGCGCACCGGCAGCGGATGTGGTAGCAGACCATCTCCCAGCGAATATGGGTGAACACATGCGTTCGGCGCAGCTCGCGGCAGAGCTGCGCCGGCTGCGTTTCCAGCGCGGCGGCTTCGGCCATCGCCTCATCCGCCGTGCGCTCGCCCGTCAGGTTGGGAAGCTGCCAGAGGCCGGCCAGCAGGCCGCTCGCGCTGCGCCGCTCGACGGCGAAGCGTCCCTCGCATTCAAGCAGCAGCACCGTGCGCTTCTCCGTCCGCTTTTCCCGCTTCGGCAGGCGGACGGGATAGCGCGCCGTCTCGCCGCGCGCGGCGGCAAGGCAGAAACCGTTCGCCGGACACAGACCGCACTTGGGAGACTTAGGCGTGCAGACGACGGCGCCCAGTTCCATCAGCGCCTGCGTAAAAGCCCCGCAGGCCCCCGCCGGATAGACGGCCTCCAGACGGGCGGCGATGTCCGCGCGCGTCGCGGGCAGGTCGACCGGCGCGCCGTCGGCCGTCAGGCGCGAAAGCACGCGGAGGACGTTGCCGTCGACGGCGGCGCAGGGCCGCTCAAAGCAGATCGACGCGACCGCGCCCGCCGTATAGGGTCCGACGCCGGGCAGCCCTTCCAGCGCCTCGCGGGTGTCGGGGAACACGCCGCCGTATTCGTCGCAGAGCACCCGCGCCGCCTTTTGCAGATTGCGCGCGCGGGAATAATAGCCCAATCCCTCCCACAGCTTCAGCAGCCTTGCCTCGTCGGCCGCGGCAAGGTCGCGCAGGGTGGGAAACGCGTCCAGAAAGCGCAGGTAATACCCCCGCGCCGCCTCGACGCGCGTCTGCTGGAGCATGATTTCCGACAGCCAGACATGATACGGCTCCCGATCGCGCCGCCACGGAAGGTCGCGCGCGTGCGACGCGTACCACGGCAGCAGCGCGCCGGGCAGCGCCGCATAGATTTCTTCCCGCTGCATACGCCCTCCCTACTCTTCTTTCTTGATTTTCACGCGGGCGTAAACCTCGCTTTTGGGCAATCCGCGGTCGGCGGCGACGGCCTTGATGGCGTCCATCTCGGGCATCCCCTGCCCGACGTAGAGCGCGACGTGCGCCTCCACCGACAGCGACTCCCACGATTCGGCGGGCGACGCGCCCTCCACGACGAGCGCCATCTCCCCGCGGATTGTGAACGGGCAGTCCTTCAGCTCGCCCAGCGGCAGCCGCAGAATCTCCTCGTTGCGCTTGGTCAGCTCGCGGCAGAGGGCGGCGCGGCGGTCGCCGAGCGCCCGATACAGGTCGGCCAGATCGCGCTGCGCATCGTGCGGGGCGATATAGAAAACGAGCGTATGCGTATCGCCGCGCAGACCGGCAAGATAGCGCTCGCGCTCGCCCTTTTTATCGGGCAGAAAGCCCTCGAAGGCAAACCGGCGGCTGGGCAGTCCCGCGCCGGACAGCGCGCAGACCGCAGCGCATGCACCGGGCAGCGGCACGACGCGCACGCCCTCCCGCGCGCAGTCGGCGACGAGCTGCTCGCCCGGGTCGGAGACGGCGGGCGTACCCGCGTCGGTGACGAGCGCGCAGCTTTTCCCCGCCTTCAGCGCGGCGAGGATATGTACGCCCGACGCGCGCGCGTTATGCTCGTGATAGGCCACGCACGGCTTCTTCAGCCCCAGCAGCGCCAGCAGCCGGCCGGTGTTGCGCGTGTCCTCCGCCGCGATCAGGTCCACGCCCGCCAGCACGATGCGGGCGCGCTCGGTAACGTCGGCCATATTCCCGATCGGCGTGGGTACGACGTAGAGGACGCCCGGCTCGACGAAGCTTTTGCTTTTCGTATCCTCCGCCATCATCCGTTCTTCTTCGCGCGCTTATGATGGCGCAGCATGCGCAGCTTGAGGTAAAGCGACGGCATATGGTTGACCAGAAAATCGCGCAGCTTATTGCGCCCGCCCATATAGCGGTCGTGCAGCCACACATAGAACTTATGCGGCACAAAGCGGGAAGTCACGCGGAAATCCAAAAAGCGCTCGTAGGGCCTGCCCAGCCAGCGCGGCATCGCAAACGCCCACTTGTAGCGCTTGACGAAGTGCATAAAGTACGCCTCGATGAACAGCACCTCATGCTCGGGGAACTGCTCCTGCTTGAGCGGCACGCGGCAGTCGGGCGGGATGACGTCCGGCAGGTAGCCGGCCTCCTTGGCGATGTCGTAGAGCTTGGTGCCGGGATACGGGTAGAAGATGTTGGGGATGGTGCGGTCGGACTTGATGCGCGCGTTGAGCTTGATGGTCTTGAGCGCGCGGTGGATGTCCTCGTGCGGCAGGCCGATGATGTTGTAGGTAAGCTGCGAGATGCCGTATTTGTGGAACCACCGGCTGCAATTGATGATCATTTCGTCGGTCATATTGCGCTTGAGGTACTTAAAGCGTATCTCGGGGTCGCCGCTTTCCAGCCCCATATCGATGGTATAGCAGCCGGCCTCCTTCATCCTGCGGACGGTGTCCTCGGTGAGAATGTCAAAGCGGATGTTGCCGGTGAAGGGCAGGTGGATCTCCTGCTTGTACAGCTCGATGAACTCGTCGAACCACGCGGGGAACATATTGAAAATGGCGTCGCGGAAGTTGATGAATTTGATGTTCGGATGCTTTTCCAGCAGCGTTTTCAGATAGAGGATGCCGTTCTGCGGGCTGCGGAAGCGCGCGTAAATTTTCTTGTTCGGATACACGTTGCGGAACTGCGAGTTGCCGCAGTAGGTGCAGTTGAAGAAGCAGCCGCGGCTCATCATCACGATGGCCGTGTTGACCTTGGACGACTCGAGGTTGTCATAATCGAACAAGTCGAAATCGGGGATGGGAATGCGGTCAAGGTCGGCAAACAGCGGACGCACGGGGTTTTTGATAAAGCTGCCGTCCTCGTTCTTGAACCAGAGCGACTCGATGGAGGTGTAATCCTCCCCGGCGCTCATTTTGTCGCAGAGCTCCAGCTCGGCGTATTCCCCGTCGCCGATGCAGACGCAGTCGACCTCGGGCACGGCGAGCACTTCGCCGGGCACGAGGGTGCAGTGATAGCTGCCGCAGATGATGAACACATCCGGCCAGACCTCGCGCGTCCAGCGGATATAAAGCTGCGCGTCGGGGAAGGCGGTGGTGCGGATGGAAAAGCCGATGATGTCAAACTTCCCCTTTTCGCGCAGCTTTTCCTTGAACTCGGCTTCCTCGTGCAGATACAGCAGATGCAGCAGTTCCACCTGATGCCCGCCCTGCTTGAGCACGGCGGAAATGGAGGCCAGCCCCTCGCTGTAATTGCCGCCCGAGACCTTGCCCTTCACGTCGCGGTCGGTATAATCGGGGTAGACCAGCAGCATCCGCGCCTTACGTCCGTTCAGATTTACCATATTCCAAGCCCCGCTTCAGCGGGGCGCACATCCTTTCTTATTCAGATTCAGCCCTTTGCGTCGTACCACGTCCGGCCGATATGCGTCTCGGCCGCCAGCGGCACGCGGAGGGAAAACGCGCGCTCCATACACGTTTGCAGCAGCGACGCGGCATGCTCGGCCTCGGATTCCGGCGACTCGACGATCAGCTCGTCGTGAATCTGCAGGATCAGGCGGCTTTGCAGCCCGTTTTCGCGCAGCGTTTTCGCGGTGTCGATCATCGCCTTCTTAATGATGTCGGCGGCCGTCCCCTGAATGGGCGTGTTCATCGCCACGCGCTCGCCGAACGCCTCAAGCTGCTTGCGCTTGGACTGCAGCTCGGGGATATACCGCCGGCGGCCGAACAGCGTGCTCACATAGCCGTCGCTGCGCGCGGCGGCCTTGACGGCGTCCATATACGCGCGGATCCGCGGGTATTTTTCAAAATAGCTCTCGATATACGCCTTCGCCTCGCGCATCGACACGCCGATGTCCTCCGACAGCGAATAGTCGCCGATGCCGTAGATGATGCCGAAGTTGACCGCCTTGGCGCGCTTGCGCATCTCGCCCGTGACCAGCTCCGGAGAGACGCCGAACACCTGCGAGGCGGTGATGGTGTGGATGTCCGCGCCGGCGTTGAAGGCGGCGATGAGCGTTTCGTCCTCCGAGATGTGCGCGAGCACGCGCAGCTCGATCTGCGAGTAATCCGCGTCCACGAGCAGGCAGCCGGGGGCGGCGACAAAAAACTTCCGGAAGGTGCGGCCAAGCCCCGTGCGGACGGGGATGTTCTGTAAGTTCGGCTCGACCGACGACAGGCGGCCCGTCTGCGTGAGCGTTTGGCGGAAGGTGGTGTGGATGCGGCCGTCGGCGGGGTCGATAACCTTCAGCAGCCCGTCGGCATAGGTGCTTTTGAGCTTGGAAAGCTGGCGGTAATAGAGAATCAGTTCGACGACGGGATGCTTGTCCCGCAGCCGCTCGAGCACGTCCGCGTCGGTGGAATAGCCGCTGCGGTTCTTTTTGTAATGCGGCAGGCCCAGCTTTTCAAACAGCACGCTGCCGAGCTGCTTGGGCGAGTTGATGTTAAAGGTCTCGCCCGCAAGGTCGTAGATATGCGCCTCGGCCTCGCGCACGCCCTGCTCAAGCTGCGCGCCGAAGGCCCGCAGGCCGTCCGCATCGACGGCGAACCCGTCGCGCTCCATATCCGCCAGCACATAGGACAACGGTTTTTCGATCTCCTCGTACAGCGAAAGCTGCTCGTTCTGCAGAAGCAGCGGGTAGGCTTTCGCATCCAGCGCCGGCAGCGCCGCCGCGTCGGCCGGCGTGCCCGTGCCGAGGTACTCGCCCGCCGCCTGCGCGAAGGTCCGGCCGCCGCCGGTCGGCGACAGCAGATAGCAGACGAGCGACAGGTCGCGGCAGTCGGCGTTGAGCGCGACGCCGGCTTTCCGCAGCAGGCCGACGGCATCCTTGATGCTCCAGAGAATCAGCCGGCGGGCGGGGTCCTCAAAAAAGCCCTTCAGCCGCGCGTCCAGCGGGCAGCACAGCAGACGGCCGTCCGCGCAGACCGTCACCGCCCCGTCCTCCGGCAGCACGCCCAGCGGCGTTTCGGGCGGCAGCGCGAGCAGCGCGTCGGCGTCGACCGTCTCGACCGTTGCCGGCGCATCCGGCGCGGCGCCCGCGGCGGGCGGGCCGTCGGGCCACAAGCGGGAGACGAGCTGGCGGAAGCCGAGGCGCTCCAGCGTCCGAAGCAGCTCCGCGTCGTCCCGCGGACGCAGCCGATAGTCGGCGGCGGAAGAGGAAATCGGCGCCTCGGTGCAGATTTTGGCAAGAAAATAGGACTGATAGGCGCTTTCCCGCCCGTTTTCGAGCTTGGTCTTCAGCGCACCCTTTTCCGACTCGAGATGGGCGTAAACGCCGTCCAGCGAGCCGTATTTCGCAATCAGCGCCAGCGCGCCCTTTTCGCCGATTCCGCTGACGCCCTTGATGTTGTCCGACGCGTCGCCCATAATCGCCTTCACGTCCACAAGCTGCGCGGGCGCGACCCCGTATTCGGCCGTGATGCGGGCGGGGTCGTAAACCTTCGTCTCGCTGTTGGCGGCAAGGTACACCGAGACATGCGACGAAACAAGCTGGAAGCTGTCGCGGTCGCCGGTGACGAGCACGCACTCGTCGCCCTCGCGCTCGGCGGCTGCGGCGATGGTGCCGAGCAGGTCGTCGGCCTCGTAGCCCTCGCAGGTGACGACGGTATAGCCGAGCAGCCCGCAGACATCCTTGGCAAACGGAAGCTGGACGGCCAGCGCGTCGGGCATCCCCTTGCGGTTGGCCTTGTAGGTCTCGCACGCCTGATGGCGGAAGGTCGGCGCCGGCAGGTCGAAGGCCACCGCGACGGCCGTCGGCGCGACGGCGTCAATGTTTTTCAGCAGGATATTGATAAAGCCGAAAATCGCGTTGGTCGGCAGTCCGTCCGGCGCGGTGAGCGGCCGCACGCCGTAAAAGGCGCGGTTCAAGATGCTGTTGCCGTCAAAAACAAGTATTTTCTCCACGTTGGCCTTCCTTTCGCAGCTTCCCATTTTCTCATCCTCCAGTATACTACCCGCGCACCCTTTTGTCAAGGCAAAAGGACGTGCGGATTTATGTATTTACAAACCGCTGCTCTTGTGTTATAATAACCGCGATACATAATGGCCGCATATATTACGCACAAATTCGGGTTCGTGCGGCGGCCATTCGAGTTTGCCG
>ERZ827512.2539-NODE-2539-length-14447-cov-3.460742_pt1 | contig 14447 bp, 9 predicted proteins | sample MGYA00519916_ERZ827512 | MGnify/ENA primary metagenome ERZ827512 (study PRJEB31778, sample SAMEA3449335) | human gut metagenome | biome: human gut; feature: human-associated habitat; material: faeces | place: United Kingdom | collected 2010/2012 ... | reverse complement strand
ACGAACAAATTCCTAAAGACTTGCTGAAAAAGTTGACCGGCCGCCTGAACGTGGATAAGAATGACACGCGTGTAGCCGGAGGACGCTATCACAATTTCAAGGATTTGATGAAATTTCCGGTTTGCGGTCATCATGAACTGAAATATCCTGTTTGGGAACCTATCTTCAAGCCTGAACTGAATGGCATGGAAAGTCTGCTCACTTTGATTCGTCGGAAAGATCGTTCCTTACATTATCCTTATCATAGTTTCGATACTTTCATCCGTGTGTTGCGAGAAGCCGCTATCAGTAAAGAAGTAAAAAGTATCAAGATGACGCTTTATCGTTTGGCTAAAGACTCCAAAGTGATAAAGGCTTTAATCAGTGCAGCCAAAAACGGAAAAAAAGTCACAGTAGTTATCGAACTGTTGGCACGTTTTGATGAAGCGTCTAATATCAACTGGAGCAAGAAAATGCAGGATGCGGGGATTCATGTTATTTTCGGAGTAGAGGGTTTGAAAATTCATTCTAAATTGCTGCATATCGGCACTCGGCACGGAGATATCGCCTGCATCAGTACAGGAAATTTCCATGAAGGAAATGCACGTATGTATACTGACTATACCATTATGACTGCTCACCGTCCCATTGTCCGGGAAGTCAATGCCGTATTCGATTTTATCGAAAAGCCTTATACTCCTGTTGATTTCAAAGAATTGCTCGTTTCTCCCAATGATATGCGTAAACGATTCATTGCGCTTATCAACAAAGAGATAAAAAATAAGGAACAGGGAAAAGAGGCTTATATCCTTGCTAAAGTAAATCATATTACTGACCGTGCACTTGTTGAAAAGCTATACGAAGCCTCAACAGCGGGTGTTCAAGTGGAACTGGTAGTACGCGGTAACTGTTCTTTAGTGACAGGCGTTCCGGGTATCAGCGAGAATATACACATCAATGGTATTATCGACCGTTATCTCGAACATTCGCGCATTTTCATCTTCGCCAATGGTGGAGAAGAAAAATACTACATTGGTTCTGCCGACTGGATGCCTCGCAACCTGGATAATCGTATTGAGGTGGCGGCACCGGTCTATGATAAAGAAATCCAGGCAGATTTAAAACGAATTGTCTGCTACGGATTCCGGGATACGGCAAAAGGAAGAATTGTGGATGGTACAGGCGAGAACCGGGAAAAAGAACGGGAAGAGAACAGTGTCCCATTCCGCTCACAAGAAAAATTATATAACGAATACAAGAATACATTATGATAAGTATGAAGAAAGTTAATTATGCGGCAATAGATATAGGCTCTAATGCGGTGCGGCTGCTGATAAAATGTGTAAACGAGGAGAATGCGCCCGAATTAATGAGTAAGGTACAGCTCATCCGTATTCCGTTACGGTTGGGAGAAGACGCCTTTACTGTGGGGGTTATCTCTACAGAAAAAGAGAAGAAACTGATTCGGCTGATGAAAGCCTACAAACAATTAATGAAGATATATGATGTGGTAGACTATCGTGCGTGTGCCACCTCTGCCATGCGTGATGCACGTAATGGCAAGGATATCGTTCAGCAGATCGTCAAAAAAACGGGTATCCGTGTAGAAATCATCGACGGGCAGGAAGAGGCGCATATTGTTTACGACAATCATATCGAACAGTTATTTGCTTCAGGACAAAATTACTTGTATGTAGATGTAGGAGGTGGTAGTACGGAAATTAATCTCATCAGCAACGGTGAACTGAAAAATTCCCGTTCATATAATATAGGTACGGTACGTATGCTTAGCGGTATGGTAAAGGAAGAAGAAAAGGAAGCTTTGCGCACTGACCTGATAGGGCTTGCCACAGAATATACCCCTATCAGCATCATCGGTTCGGGAGGAAATATTAATAAGTTATTTCGTTTAGCGGACAAGAAAGACAAAAAAGCGTCTCTCCTACCCATCGAATCACTGCAAGATATATATGAAACATTAAAAGCCCTCTCTACCGAACAACGTATTAAGCAATATAAGTTGAAACCGGACCGGGCCGATGTTATTGTTCCTGCTGCAGAGATATTTCTCGAGATAGCTACTCATGTAAAAGCTAGCGGAATTATTGTACCTACCATCGGACTGTCCGACGGTATTATAGATAGCTTGTACACGCAAAACATGAACAGGCCTGATTCTCCGCAATCTTGATGAATGAATATATAAAAAACTCCTGATACTAAGTCTGGATATACTAGTATCGGGAGTTTTTGTCTCATCTTGCTATAATGTATAGATTCATCTTTAAAAGAGTTAGGTATTCGGATTTTGTTCTTTATATTTGTGCAACTATATATTTGAAACAATATGGATATAAAACTTAGAATTGAGCAATCTTCGGATTATCATGAAACCGAAAACATTACACGGGAAGCATTCTGGAATCATTATTCTCCGGGATGTGACGAACATTACCTCCTTCATATTATGCGTAACCATCCTAAGTTTGTGCCGGAGCTCGATATTGTTGCAGAACATAATAACAAGATTGTCGGTAATGTTGTCTGCCTCAAATCATTTATCATGGCAGATGACGGTAACCAATATGAGGTTTTGAGCCTGGGGCCCATTTCTGTCCTCCCCGAATACCAACAGCAAGGTATCGGAGGAAGAATGATTGCACTTACCAAAAAATTAGCTTCCGAAATGGGATTTCGTGCTATTTTACTTTGTGGTGACCCGGATTATTATCTCCGACAAGGATTCATTCCTGCCGAAACATTAGGGATTCGCACTGAAGACAATATGTATGCTACTGCTCTTCATGTTTGTGAATTATATGATAATGCTTTAGCCAATGCAAAAGGCCGTTATATAGAAGATAAAATATATCAGATTGATAAATCTGCTGCTAATGAGTTCGACAAGCGATTTCCTCCAAAAGAAATTGTAGTTGGTACTCCGTCACAAAAACGGTTTAATCAGATAGTAGTGATGCAGAAAAAAGCGAATTAAGGTTGAATAACCTAAATCGCCTGATTTGTACATCTCTGGAGCTCGGTCCTGCTATGATATTAAGCAACTATCATTCAATATAGTTACCATTCTTCGTATCTTTGCAGTTACAAAACATTCAACATGAGAAATTTGAATTTACAAAAAGATACTACTGACACTTTGTAATTCTTAATCTATCAGGGATCGCTTCTTTCCTCCCTTTGGCTGAAGTAAAATTTTTCTGCCACTGTAGAGGGCTTTATTCAATTCACTATTCTACAATTAAGCATGATATATATACATTTTAATACGCGCACAGCATTTCTACAATCAAACGGGCATCACATGTACTAATAAAGTTTCCTTTTACTTTTTTCTTTTTACCATTATCAAAGCCCCAAATAGAAAAATCAATGGAAAGAAAGTAGGAAATTCTAACAACATTTACGATATAGCGACACTATCCCAATGGTTTGTTTACTTCATCCATAGCTTTTGATGACATTATCCGCATCTTTTACTTACTTTATCCTTATGTTTTTTACAAATATAGCGGCGCTTTTGATGTAAATATGCGGTGCTTTACGCAATAAAGGCATTGTTTTTCAATAAATCATGGGGATTTTCCTGCTAATAGAGAAGAATGATAGAACATGAGAGATAGCAAAACCCTTGATTACACGAACAATCGTCAGAATAATCAGAGATTCTAAAACTTTATGTATTTACTTTGTCATCGAATGGGTAATTACATAAAAAAGGGGAGCATTAAGGCAGCACTTACTTCCTACAATCTCCCCATAATCAATGCACACAAGTTCTTTTCGAATAAAACTGTTTGCAATATTTCTCTTTAATAGTTTTAGTACTGAATCACTTTATCACTACTAACTGTCTTATACCAATCAGTAGTTGAGCTCTGATCGTGTGCCCAATCTGCAAATTTAGAATATGCGTTCGTTATCACTGTTGTTTCTGTTGGATAAGCAAATTTATCAGGAACACACAAAGCCCATGTATTATTAACTGCCTTGATTACCTCAAGCACCTCATTATCCGCCAATTGTCCATTCGCCGTAGCCGAATTAAAATGAGTCAAATGGATTTCTGTTCTCTTTTGACCTATCCCCTGATAAGCAATGAAGAAGTCTAAACCATCTGTCACACTAGGGACGGATATTTCATTTTTAAGTTTGACGTTCACTTCAAGAGTATATATATCTGTAAGAGGAGTGCTAGCATTCCCAGTATTCAACATGGGGCGTTGTGCTCCTGTATATCCATATACATAATGTGCGTCTCCAAATAAAGGAATCACAAGTTCATTGCCATTGGCTTCATAAGATGCATTTTCAAATATACCAGAATTTAATGAGCCGGTACGTTGAGCAGCGCCTGCACCAAAACTTATCTCTTCCACATTATTTTTGTCTATTCCTCGTATTCTCAAACCAGCACCTAATTGTTTCACGGCACCAACTGCCCGAAGGTCAATTTTATATTTTAGTTCTTTCACATCATTACCGGCTGCAGGCAAAGTTACATTCAACACAATATCATTGAAATCGTAATCTCCTGCTTTCGGATAGTTATCTTCGAAAGCATAAGAATAAACTGCATATCGAATTTCTACATCATCCGGTTTTTCATCAGAGTTATACCCTTCTTTAACACAGTCACCGTCAGCAGGAAGTATAAATTCTGCTTTGCCCGGATTACAATAGGTAGCACCTTGCTGTAATCCCTTATTTACTAGCCATGCAAAAGGAGACCAGTTATAATGTGCTTCGCCTTTATATGTTTGATCTGTTATTTCACAAATGATATTATTACTTACTTTAGAAGCAGATTGAGCCAGACCGGAAGTATTATCTATTTCGTGAATTCTTAATAAGGCAGTTCCTTGTGTCGGACCGGTAACTGTTCTGAATAAATTAGCTTTGCCCGTACAAGTCAACATGGATTGTGCTTCCATCACGATATTATTATCATTTCCATTACCCGTCAATTCTTTGCAAATAGCTTCGGAAGTATTTCCCATAACAAGCGTACCAAATTGTAATTTTCCAGCTTTCAGATAACAACCGTTTTTAATATTAGTATTATTGTTGCCATCTATATTTTCGACTTCAATGGTTCCATGATTTATCAATGTCGTACCATTTGTAGAAGCATTATAAGAATTCAGTTTAAGTGTTCCATAATTCACAAAATCAACTCCGTTTCCACTTCCATCAATTTTCAAAAAGTCACAATCAATCGTACCCGCATTATAGTTTGTACGCCCAGCCGAACTATTTGTTATCTGAATACCTCTGTCACCAACAATACTTCCTCCCTGCATCACAGTTATATAAGAAGCCCGCGTTAATATCAGACTCCCATTTTTAGCAATCTCTATCTTTCCACCATTCTCAACGATAATTTCTGTAATATCAGAAAATTGATTACTATTCTCTATAACCCATGTGCTTCCTTGAGGAACGATTACTTTCACAGCACTTATTTCTCCATCTCTATTTCCAGTTGCACTAAATCCAGCTTTAAAAGTTCCTTCCTGAATCTTAAACCAACGCTCACTTTCTGTAAAAACAGGAAATTGACCATAACTTCCACCCCAGCCAGACTTTGCAGAAAGATCCCAATTAGCCTGAATGACAGTAGAAATTGCCTTTTTAGCACTAATAAAATCGGCTGTATAAGGAGCTTCCATGACTGGTATACTAGTCGTCACAGCTCGTGATATAGAACGTGTTGGCGTACCTTTGTCTCCAAAGTGCGCTGTCACTGTACCATTTTCAATCGCTGTCGGTTGGACCAGATAACGTTTGTGTTCATCTATACGCGCAACAAACACTTTATCAAGAGATGTTGCGCAATCCATCACCACATCCAAAGTCATACTTTGAGTGACAGTTCCTTCCGCTAAGAGTTTTGCTGTACTTTCCGGGCTTAATGGATCGGCATCAAATATCTGTATCTTATAATCTACTCCTTGATCCCCATTGATTGACACATGTGCCGTTACACTTCGTGACATTGTCCAATCACCATCAGAGTCGATGTTTTTTACAGGAAAAGTTTCTTCGTAAATTTGTTTCAGTTGATCTGCATTAAACAGATTTTTCTCATTATCAACGCAACTAATAAAACTGATAGAAGATACTAACAACGAAAAAGTGAAGATTTTTACAATGCTTTGTTTCATAATCTTTAAATACTTAAGTTTGCTTTATTTGCACAAAAAATAAAAATCATTACGAATCAACAATCAGCAATGAATGTACAAAGATAGTTGTATTTACAAATAAGAAACGGATAAAGTTGTATTTTTCGACCTACGGTTAACATCTTTTAAAAGATAAGGCTTTAATTACTCCCAATAAAAAACGACCTATTACATTATTGAATATTAAAAGCTTAGAAGTACAAATATGCAATATGCAATCAAAAAAAAGAGTTGCAGATTCTATGCAACTCTCAATTAAACGACAAAGATCCAGTGTTACAAAGCACTACAACTACAAAATACCGAGCTCTTTCATCTCCTTATTAAAAGGATAAAAATTAAAAACTAAAAGGGGAAAATCAATGGTAATACAAAAATCATCACGATTCCCATAATAATCTGCAACGGCAATCCTACTTTTACATAATCCATAAAAGTATATTGACCGGCAGGCATCACCAGGGCGTTAGGCGGTGTAGAGAATGGAGAAGCGAAACACATACTTGCACCTACCGTCACAGCAAACAAGAAGGGAACCGGACTTACTCCGATCTGTATGGCACTTTGCAGAGCAATCGGTGCGAGTAAGACAGCCGTAGCTGTATTGCTGATAAACATCGTCATCAACGAAGTCGTAAAGTAAATACCTGCCATCAACGCAACAGGTCCGTATGATCCCAAGCCGTTAACCAGCGTATTGGAAATGTATTCCGAAGCTCCCGTTTTCTCCAATGCCAGAGACATAGGAAGCATAGCTGCAATCAATACAATACTCTCCCAGTTGATCGTTTTATAAGCTGCTTCTACATTACAGAAACATCCGGTTAATACCATCAATATACCCGCTATCATAACGGCTGTAACCGGAGCAACCGGAATAAAATCGAATACCATCATTACTACCATTAATACCATAATAGCAGCCGCTACCGGAGCTTTATAATCTAATGTAACTTTAGCCGCTTCCGCCAAAGGTTGTCCCAAAACAACCCAATCAGAATCTTCCTTGCTAAGACGAGCTATATTATTCCACGTTCCCTGAACCAGAAGCACATCACCACTATGAATCCGCTCATTTCCCAAATCCTGCAACAAGTATTCCTTTTTACGACGGATTCCTAATACGTTCACATTAAACTTATCACGAAAACCGGCTTCCTTAATTGTTTGGTTTATCAAATTAGAAGCTGGCATCAACACTATTTCAGCAATACCGATGTCATAAAAATCCAGAGAGTTAGTTGCGCTTTGAGTTTCTTCCGTTGCATGGTCACCTAAAATCTCTAGCAGGAAATCTTCTGCAAAAAGCTGTACCTTATCAAATTCTCCTGTCACATACAAAATATCCTCGGCTTGCAACATCGTGTCCGGTGCAGCAAACTTCTGGGTAATCGTTTTCAGAAAACGATGTTGCGATGCATCACCACGACGCACTTCCATGATATTCAAACCATATTTGCGACGAATATCCAAGTCAATAATCGTCTTGCCCAAAAGCCGGGAATCTTTTATTACCTGCAAACGAAACAGATTGCTAGAAAGCCCATATTCATTTACCAACTGTTTCAGTGACTTACCCGAACGTTTATTATCATCTTTCTGGCCTTTTTTAGAAAGAAACCATTTGCTAAGTGGCATCAATACCAGCGTACCGACAATCACACAGACAATGCCGACAGGCAGGAAAGAGAAGAAGGAAAGCGGTTCAAGTCCGGCAGAAGTCAACGTATTTTGTATCACAAGGTTCGGCGGAGTACCGATTAAAGTCATCATACCTCCCATACTACTTGCAAAAGCCAACGGCATCAACAGCCTGCTCGGATTCATACCGGCACTCATTGCCAGACTGACAACAATAGGAAGCATCAGTGCCACCGTTCCTGTGTTACTGACAAACGCACCAATGGCCGAAGTCACCAACATCACCAACAGAAATAACCGGATCTCACTGGTTCCCGCAAGTTTAAGAATACGGGAACTAATCATCTTTGCCAATCCCGTTTGAAAGATAGCCCCTCCCACTACAAACAATCCGATCATCATAATGACTACCGAATTAGAAAAACCGGAAAGTGCTTCATCAGGAGTTAATATCTGAAAAATAAGTAAGGCTATCAGTGCACACAGTGCCACAATATCCGAACGAACCTTGCCGTTCACGAAAAAGACAGCCGAAAGAACGAGAATAATAATGGTTATTAGCATACGTAATTAAATGATTGTTTTATTTTGACTCTATCAAAACTTATTTAGGTGAACAAAAATAGAAAATACTCCAGCGTTATTAAAACAAACTAGAAATGATTTTAGTTCATGAGACATCATTTAATATTTTAATACATTTTCTTTCTGAAAAAAGACTCGAAATCAAGCAAAATATGATACTATACAAGAACTACAAGACACCATACCTCCACTATTTCTTCATCGCATATAATTACAGTCTCACAATATAATGTTGAAAGACAATATATTTATGTATTATTTTTTGAAAGTTAAAGAACAATTCATATCTTTACACCTCATTTATATCAAACATTTTATGGCAAACAATTATTTGTTAAATTATTGGATTAACGAAGTTCATTGGGGTTATAATTATTTACTAGTAGTTATTTTGCTCCTTGTCATCAGCATCTTACTATATAGAATCCGAAAATTGCAAAAAACGATTAAAAAGACCAATCATTCCTACCGTTTCTCCTTTGATATTCTCGATAACCTTCCTTTCCCCATCTTTGTAAAAGATATTACAAACGATTTCCGATACTATTACTGGAATAAAGAATCAGCCGCTCAATCCGGCATTAGCAGTGAAGAGGCCATCGGACATACTGATTATGAAATTTACGGAGAAGAAAGAGGTGAAAAATACCGGCATATCGACAAAGAACTCATACAAGCAGGCAAAGTATATCGCAAAGAAGAGAAATACACCACTCCCGATGGAATCACCCATGATACTATTGCCGTTAAATCTATTATTTCATGGGAAGGAGAAAAGAAATGGCTGTTGGCAACCCGGTGGGATATCACACAACTCAAGAATTATGAAAGAGAATTAGTTGCCGCCAAGGAAGAACTGGAAAAAGCATTGAAGAAGCAAAAACTAGCTCTAAAAAGTATCGACTTCGGCCTTATCTATATTGATAAAAATTACCGGGTACAATGGGAGGAAACAAGACAAATAGCCAGCCTGGTAAAAGGCAGACGATACATACCGGGAAAAATTTGCTATCAGACCAGTGCACTTCGTAATGAACCGTGTGGACAATGTGCTTTCAAGAAAGCTATCGAACAGGGCAAAATTATCCGGCATACCATCAGAGTAGACGATGTAGATTTTGAAGTGACCGCAACACCTGTATTCGGCGATGAAAAGGAAACTGAAATTATTGGAGGATTACTTCGTTTTGAAAACATCACTGAAAAATTAAAGATGGACAAAATGCTGCAGGAAGCAAAGGAAAAAGCCGAAGAATCCAATCGGCTCAAATCTGCCTTTCTCGCTAATATGAGCCATGAAATACGAACCCCGCTAAATGCGATTGTAGGATTCTCCGAAATGGTTTGCCAAACGGAGGAAGAGGAAGAGAGAAAAGAATTTGTAAAAATCATCTCCAGCAACAATATCTTATTATTGCAACTAATAGACGACATCCTCGATCTTTCTAAAATTGAAGCCGGTACTATGGAATTCACATTTGCACAGACTGATATCAACGAATTGATGGAAGGTATTTGCAGACAAATGCAAGAAAAGAATTCTTCCCCAGACATTCAAATCTTATTCACAGAGAAAGCAGATCAATGCATGATGTATACCGACCGCATACGTCTATCACAGGTTATCATCAACTTTACAAATAATGCTTTGAAATTCACCCCTAAAGGTTCTATCGAAATGGGATACCGGATTGAAGAAGCCAAAGATGAAATATACTTTTATGTAAAAGATACAGGTATCGGAATTCCTGCTGACAAGATAGATAAAGTGTTTGAGCGCTTCGTCAAACTGAACTCCTTTATTAAAGGGACAGGACTCGGACTAGCCATCTGCCGTGTCATAGTAGAAAGACTGGGCGGGGTTATCGGAGTGGAATCTAAAGAAGGAGAAGGCTCTCGCTTCTGGTTCAGAATTCCAAGGTCAGAGAAAATTGAGAAATAATAAAAAGAAAAGAGGATATTGTGAAAAGTATGTTCCAATATCCTCTTTATCCTATATTTTTAATGTAAGAGTATGCTTAAAGTGCAGTCTCTAATATCCTGCGGGCAACAGCACCCGTTACATTTCCATTCTCTCCATATTTAGCACCACGTTCATTGAATCGGTGTTCGATTTCCAGAATAGTATCCTGTCCGATGTTCTCTTCATGCAAACGTGTAGTCAGCCCAAGCGAACGAAAGAACTCTTCGGTATGACAAATCGCTTCATCAATCCGTTCTTCTCGCGTACCGGAAGTAATTCCCCAGACTCTTTCACCATACTGCAAAAGTTTATCTCCTTTTTCTTCATGAAGCACCTGTAAAGTGGCAGGAAGAACAATGGCTAACGTATGACCATGTGTCAATCCGTGCAAAGCAGTAATTTCATGACCAATCATGTGAGTTGCCCAGTCTTGCGACACTCCCATAGCAATAAATCCATTCAATGCCATTGTAGCCGAAAGCATAAAATCAGCCATCAGTTGATAATCATGCTGGTTTTCACGGATTTTCGGAGCTATTTCTACCAAAGTTTGTAAAATGCCTTCCGCCCAACGATCCATAATGCGGCTCTGCCCGGGAGTAGTCATATATTGCTCCATCACATGAACAAAGGTATCAGCCAAACCACAGGCCACCTGATGAGGAGGCAAGGTAAAAGTTACTTCCGGGTCAAGAATAGAGAAGATTGGATAGTTAGCATAAAAAGGATATTTCTCTTTTGTTTCACGACGGGAAATAACTGCCCCGTTATTCATCTCCGAACCGGTAGCGGGCAAAGTCAATACAGTGGCAAGAGGTACAGTATGAGTGACTGGACGTCCGGCAAGTACTAAATCCCAGGCATCACCATCATACAGGATTCCTGCGGAAATCAATTTCGTACCGTCAATAACGGAACCACCACCAACAGCCAGCAGATAATCTACTTTCTCTTCTTTTCCCAAAGCAATAGCTTTACGGAGAGTTTCAATGGCAGGATTGGGTTCGATTCCCCAGAATTCTACTGTAAAATGATTCTTCAATGCTTCCTTTACCTGATCGTACACTCCGTTTTTCTTCACGCTTCCACCGCCAAAAGTAATCATAATACGCTTGTCGGACGGTATTTCTTTAGCCAACCGAGCAATCATCCCTTTTCCCATTATCAGTTTCACGGGATTTTGAAAAATAAAATTTTCCATATCTTAGTCTATTGTTATTATTTTGGTTATTAGTCACTATCCTTGCAAAGATATATGATTTATCCGAACCCTGTCAGAATCAAGCGAAGAATTGTTGTGCCACGGAAGGAACCATAGCCGACAACCAGGGTTTCATATCCTCTGCTACCAATAACCAATACAATAATAATATAATGAAAATGGCAATAGCGATACCTACTAAAACTTTTCTCTGTTTCATAATTGTTTTTGTTTAAATATTCAATATTTATAAGAACAGTTCAGGTTGAAAATTGTTCTATATCAGAAAAATGAAGGCAAAAGAGAAAAAAAGTCATTTTTTGTTTGCTGTTTCAAACAAAGTGTCTATATTTGCCCTCATAAAATTACAAAAGACAATGAGAACAATGTTAGTAAATACATATTGGTGGTGGCACCCGTTACAACTCCGACAGTCGTAAGGGAGCAGTGCTCGTATGTATATACCTCATTAAAGATATAACAGATTTGAAAGAGCCCTGTCGCAACTTGCGACAGGGCTCTTTTTATTTGCCCATTTTCGAACAGATTTAGATAATAACATAAAAAATAGATAGGATTATGAAAAGTTTTTTAGTTGACCAGGATGGCTATTACGGAGAATTCGGTGGTGCTTATGTACCGGAAATCCTCCACAAATGTGTTGAGGAACTGACGAACAAGTACCTCGAAGTGATTGAAAGCGAAGAATTTAAAAAGGAATTTGAGCAGTTATTACGCGACTACGTAGGACGTCCTTCCCCACTCTATCTGGCAAAACGCCTTTCCGAAAAGTATGGTTGCAAGTTGTATCTGAAACGGGAAGACCTGAATCATACCGGTGCACACAAAATCAACAACACCATCGGACAAATCTTGCTGGCACGCCGCATGGGAAAGAAACGCATCATCGCCGAAACCGGAGCCGGACAACATGGAGTAGCAACAGCTACCGTATGTGCGTTGATGGATATGGAATGTATCGTTTATATGGGAAAGACGGATGTAGAACGCCAACATATCAATGTGGAGAAAATGAAAATGCTGGGAGCTACCGTTATTCCCGTTACTTCCGGAAACATGACCTTGAAAGACGCAACCAACGAAGCGATCCGCGACTGGTGTTGCCATCCTGCCGACACTTATTATATTATCGGCTCTACCGTAGGCCCTCATCCTTATCCTGATATGGTGGCACGCCTGCAATCTGTTATCAGCGAAGAAATAAAAAAACAACTGCAAGAAAAAGAAGGACGTGACTATCCGGATTATCTGATAGCCTGCGTTGGAGGAGGAAGTAATGCTGCCGGAACGATTTATCATTATATCAATGATGAACGGGTAGGCATCATTCTGGCGGAAGCCGGAGGTAAAGGAATAGAAACCGGAATGACCGCCGCCACCATCCAACTCGGTAAAATGGGAATTATCCACGGAGCGCGTACTTACGTCATCCAAAACGAAGACGGACAGATTGAAGAGCCTTACTCGATTTCCGCCGGACTGGATTATCCGGGCATTGGTCCGATACACGCCAATCTTGCCGCACAAAGACGTGCCAACGTTTTGGCAATCAATGACGACGAAGCAATAGAAGCCGCTTACGAACTGACTAAACTCGAAGGTATTATCCCTGCACTGGAATCCGCCCATGCATTAGGAGCTTTGAGAAAATTGAAGTTCAAACCGGAAGATATCGTTGTATTGACTGTTTCAGGACGAGGAGACAAAGATATTGAAACCTATTTATCGTTTAATGAACAGCAATAAGTAATTAGTAAACCATCATTCGTAATCAATAATCAAGCAATTATAGAAATGAAAACATTTAATTATACAACTCATAGCAAACAAGTGCTCGGAGATATGCATACTCCTGTCAGCATTTACCTGAAAGTGCGCGACATGTATCCGCAATCTGCATTAATGGAAAGTTCCGACTATCATGCCGGAGAAAATTCCTTGTCATTTATAGCCCTCTGTCCCCTGGCAAGTATCGGTATAAATGGCGGCATTGTCACTTCCAACTATCCCGATAACAGCCGCACGGAAGAACCCCTGACAAAAACCTTCCATGTAGAAAAGGCCATGAACCGGTTTATCAATCAATTCCAGGTGACCGGGGATAATAAGAATGTATGTGGACTTTACGGATACACGACGTTCAACGCTGTGAAATACTTCGAGCACATCCCGGTGAAAGAAAGTCACGATGAGCAAAATGACGCTCCGGATTTGCTATACATATTATATAAGTATGTCATTGTTTTCAATCATTTCAAAAATGAATTGACACTCGTTGAAATGTTGTCCGAAGGAGAAGAAAGCGGCTTACCGGAACTGGAAGCAGCCATCGAAAACCGGAATTATGCTTCTTACAACTTCTCTGTAACAGGTCCCGTTACTAGCCCTATCACCGACGAGGAGCATAAAGCCAATGTCCGCAAAGGAATCGCGCACTGTATGCGTGGAGATGTTTTCCAAATCGTACTTTCCAGAAGATTTATCCAACCTTATGCCGGAGATGATTTCAAAGTGTACCGCGCACTCCGCAGCATCAATCCTTCTCCTTATCTTTTCTACTTCGATTTCGGAGGATACCGCATCTTCGGTTCTTCACCGGAAACACACTGCAAGATTGAAAGCAACCATGCTTATATCGATCCGATTGCCGGAACAACACGCCGGAGTGGCGATATCGTGAAAGACCGTGAACTGGCAGAAGCATTACTGGCTGACCCCAAAGAAAATGCGGAGCACGTTATGCTGGTAGACCTTGCCAGAAACGACTTGTCACGTAATTGTCATGATGTACGGGTACTTTTCTATAAAGAGCCACAATATTACAGTCATGTCATCCACTTGGTTAGCCGTG
>ERZ827512.2536-NODE-2536-length-14463-cov-9.628748_pt1 | contig 14463 bp, 12 predicted proteins | sample MGYA00519916_ERZ827512 | MGnify/ENA primary metagenome ERZ827512 (study PRJEB31778, sample SAMEA3449335) | human gut metagenome | biome: human gut; feature: human-associated habitat; material: faeces | place: United Kingdom | collected 2010/2012 ... | reverse complement strand
GCATGAGACGGTTGGCCGTGTCGGTGCGCAGGCGGCTCGCGCCCGCGCCCACGGGATCAAGCAGGACGATGTGCCCCAGCTCGTTTGCCTTCTTCCCGGCGAGGAACATGGAGGGGATGGTGTTTTTGTTGAGCGTGCCGATGTTGATGTTCAGGCCGCCGCAGATGCTCGTGATGTCCTCGACATCGTCTGCGTCGTCGGACATGATCGGCGAGCCGCCGGCCGCCAGCAGGACGTTTGCGACGTCGTTGACGGTGACGTAGTTTGTGATGTTGTGCACGAGCGGCGTTTTCGCGCGCACATTTTCCAGCATGGTCTTGAGGATCTGTTCCATAGTCAAAAGCTCCTTTCGGGGTGTAAAAAACAGCAGCGCCCGTAAAGAGTGCTGCTGTTGCGGTCCGGCAGTATGAATCCCTACGTTGGCATTATCCAAATCAGGTATGCGGGTCTAAGCGGATGCTTACTCTCAGCCGAGCGGCTCCCCGTGTTTGTACACTTCATGATAGGACGAAACCGCCGGCTTGTCAAGGCGGGAATGTAAAATCTTCACCGCTTTGCTGCACGGGAACTTTACATGGCCGCGGTTTTGAACTTTACACGCGCTGTGTAAAACAGAGACGTGAGCTTGTAAGAGCCAAAATCTTGAATACTACAGGAGGAAGAGATGAACCATTCCAAACGCATCGGGTCCCGCCTGCTGTCGCTGCTGCTGGCAGTGGCGCTGGTGCTGGCCCTGAGTGTGCCGGCTTTCGCCGCGCAGGATTCGCACAGCGGCGCGGATACCGGCACGCTGAAGATCGCCGTCATGTCCGACGACCACTATCTGTCGCCGTCCATGATCCGCGATACCGCAGATTATACGACCGCGCTCAACAGTGACCGCAAGATGTTCGCCGAGAGCGACGCCATCCTGCGCACGATGCTCGACGCCGTGCGTCAGGACAAGCCGGACGTGCTTCTGATCTCCGGCGACCTGACCAAGGACGGCGAGCAGGAGTGCCATAAGGCGCTGGCAAAGGCGCTGCAGCAGCTGCAGCGGGACGTTCCCGGCCTGAAGGCCTATGTCATCAACGGCAACCATGACATCCGCAACGCGGACGCGCTGAACTTCAATACCGCCGACGGCAAGGCCGTGCCTGCCACGCGCACGGACCCGGAGGACTTCAAGCGCATCTACGACTTCATTTACTCCGACCCGACCGTCATCGCGACCTATACTCCGCCGGCCGGTAAGGAAGCGGGCGGCCTGTCCTACGTTGCCCGCCCGGCGGACGGCTACACGCTCGTCGTCATCGACACCGGCCGCTACAGCTCGGACAACACCTCCACCGGCAAAAACGAGCACGAGACGAGCGGCGCCATCAGTGCCGATCTCGAGCAGTGGGTCATCGAGCAGACCGCTGCCGCCAAGGCACGCGGCGATGTCGTGCTCGGCATGCAGCATCATGGTCTGGTCGCGCACTTTGACGTGCAGCCTACCATCCTGCCCATGTACCTCGTGAACGATTACGAGCGGCTCTCACAGGAGTATGCCGACGCCGGTATGAGCGTCATGTTCACCGGCCACTCGCACGCGGTCGACATTGCCTCTGCGACCACGGTCGCCGGCAACACCATCTATGACATCGAGACCGGCTCCGGCCTGACCTATCCGTCACCGCTGCGCTTCGTGGAGCTTCGCCGCAGCGCGGACGCGACGGTCGTCTCCACCGGCGTGCGCACGCACTTCGGTCCCATCCACTACACCGACCCCCTGACCGGAACGGCCAAGACGATCGACGATCTCACGGAGTACGGCCGCGCGCACGGCTTTACGACCGACATGCTCAAGACGGTCGCGGGCAGCTTTGTCAAGTCCTTCTTCGGTAAGTTCCTGCCGAACGACACGTGGCCGGTCACGAAGATCATCGCGAATATCGACCAGATCATTGACGATGTGGCAGCCGTCCCGATCGCCGAGGGCAACAACCTGCTCGACTTCGCCAACTGGATCTACCAGTGCAATCTCGCCGGCGAGGACGACGGCAACTACCCCGCATGGGTGCAGTCCGGCGTCGACCAGCTCAAGAGCGGCGCACTGCTCGATCAGGTGCTCGATATCGTCGCCAGGGATACCTTTGGCTGCGGCAGCGTGCTGTTCACGAAGTTCCAGGGCCTGTTCACCAGGTATCTCAAGAGCCAGCTCAACGACCTGCTCGTGAAGATCGTCGTCTCCATGAGCGTGGACAATAACTGCGCGGACGACAATGATATGACCTTCCTTATTGCGAACAGCGGGGATGCGCAGATCCGCCTCCTGCCTGTCAGCGGCAGCAGCGCCGCGACTACGCAGGCATATGTACAGGGCAGCACCGCAACGGTGTTCCTGACCAGCCGCCAGCTCCGTGCGGCCACGGATGCCCAGTTCGACGCGACCGTGACGATCAACGCCACCGATCCCGCAGCCGACACGGTCATCCTCTCCGGCCGGTCGATCATCAACGCACGCAATGCGGGCGTTGCAGCGCTGCAGGTGAAGTTCCGGTCCGGAACGGTCACGCTCGATGCGCGTGCGCTCGCGGCGCTTGACCTGCACAAGGATGTCGCCGTCTCGCTTGCAAGCGGCGCTTCTCTCAACGCCGCACAGCAGCGTGCCCTCGGCTCGCAGGCCGCTACGGCGACGCTTGCCAATGCTTCCGTTCTGGTTGACGGTGCGGCGGCGAGCTGTCCTGCCGGCAGTGTGCGCGCCGCAGTGGCCGTGAACGCGGCGGACGATCTGACCGCGTGGAGCCTCGCGGACGACGGCAGCATCTCCGCCGTCGGCGGCGCTTACGACGCCGGACAGCAGACCTACGCCTTCGATGTGGTCAACGGCGTGACAGCCATCGCGCGTTTCCCGTTCACGGACGTGGTCGCCGGCACGTGGTACTACGGCGCGGCAGCGTATGCCTGCAACAACGGCCTCTTCGCCGGCATGACGCCGACGACCTTCGCGCCGAATGCCACCATGACGCGCGCCATGCTCGTGTCCGTGCTGTGGCGCCTCGCGGGTGAGCCCGCGCCGAAGGCACCCAACACGTTCGTGGATGTGCCGGACGGCGCATGGTATACCGACGCGGTCACCTGGGCTGCGGAAAACGGAGTGGTCTCCGGCATCGGCGGCAGCCGCTTCGATCCCAGCGGCTTCGTCACACGCGAGCAGACGGCCGAGATCCTCTATAACTACGCGCACAGCAAGGGCTATGACGTCAGCGCGCGCGCCGACCTCACGGTGTTCCCGGATGCCGGCAGTGTGTCCGGATGGGCGGAGAAAGCGCTCTCCTGGGCGAATGCCGCCGGCCTCATCAACGGCACCGTGCGCGACGGACAGACGATCCTCGACCCGCAGGGCAGTGCCTCGCGCGCACAGGTCGCCATGATCCTCATGAACTACGTCGAGCACGTGGTCAACGCATAAATCCTCTTTTCAAAGCAATCTCCTCTGCGCGGGCGGCGGCAGCCGCCCGCGCTTTTTCATCGCCTTTGCATATCTGATGAAGGATGCGATGCAAAAAAAGTGCGGATTTGTATAAATTTGCAGTTGACATTTCGCCGCGAAGTTTTTATACTCAAACCATCGAGATCATTTTTACAAGATCGGAGCTATGAATATGAACCGCAGCTTCTATTTTGCATACGCTTATTACTTTACTATGCTGCAATAGTAAGGCTGATTTGTGATGCAAAAAAGAGCTCGGATATCGGGTTTGTTTCATGCGGCACAGGTTGAGCCTGTGCCGCATTTTCTTTTTGATATCCAAGAAATCTGCAACATTGTATCGGAGGTAATCATCATGATCGTCGTACTCAAACATGGCGTGGAAGCAGCAAAGCGCACGCAGCTCATCGACTGGCTCAAGGCTCAGGGGCTGGTCATCCACATTTCCGAGGGCGAATATCAGACCGTGCTCGGTCTCGTCGGCGACACGACCAACGTGGACATGGATCTGATCGCGAGTCTCGGCATCGTCGACAGCGTCAAGCGCGTGAGCGAGCCCTTCAAGTGCTGCAACCGCAAGTTCCACCCGGAGGACACCGTCGTCGAGGTCGGCGACGTGAAGATCGGCGGCGGCAACTTTGTCATGATCGCGGGGCCGTGCTCCGTGGAGTCTGAGGAGCAGATCGTCGCGGTCGCGCAGGCGGTCAAGGCCTCCGGCGCGAACATCCTGCGCGGCGGCGCGTTCAAGCCCCGCACCTCGCCCTACGATTTTCAGGGGCTCAAGGCCACCGGCATCGAGCTGCTCAAAACGGCGCGCGCGGCCACCGGCCTGCCGATCGTGACCGAGATCATGGGCGTGGAGCATCTGCCGCTGTTTGAGGATGTGGACATCATTCAGGTCGGCGCGCGCAATATGCAGAACTTCGACCTCCTGCGTGAGCTTGGCAAGCTGCGCAAGCCCATCCTGCTCAAGCGCGGCCTGGCCAGCACGCTCAAGGAGCTGCTCATGAGCGCCGAGTACATCATGGCCGGCGGCAACGAGCAGGTCATCCTCTGCGAGCGCGGCATCCGCACGTTTGACGACTACACGCGCAATACGCTCGACCTCGCGGCGGTGCCCATGCTCAAGGAACTGACGCACCTGCCGGTCATCGTCGACCCGAGCCACGCGACCGGCATTGCCCGCCTTGTCGAGCCGATGGCGCTCGCCGCGACCGCCTGCGGCGCGGACGGCCTCATCATCGAGGTGCACAACGACCCCATGCATGCCCTGTGCGACGGGGCGCAGTCCCTGCGTCCGGAGGTCTACGACGACCTTGCGCATAAGGTGCGCAGCATCCGTGAGGTGCTTGCCAAATGACGGTCGGGATCGTTGGTCTGGGGCTGATCGGCGGCTCCTTTGCGAAGGCCTATCATGCGGCGGGCGCGACCGTGCTTGCGTGCAACCGCAGCCGCAGCGTGCTGGATTTTGCCATGATGAGCGGCGCGGTCGACGGCGAGCTCACGCAGGACAATGTCTCGGCGTGTGATCTCGTGCTCATTGCGCTCTATCCGGAGGCGACTGTTGACTGGTTCCGCCGCATGGCGGCGCACATCGGCCCGCATCCTGTGGTGATCGACTGCGGCGGCACGAAGCGCACCATCTGTGCCGCGTGCTTTCCGATCGCGCAGGCGCACGGCGTCACGTTCCTCGGCGGCCACCCGATGGCCGGCACGCAGTTTTCCGGCTTCAAGAACGCGAAGGCGGATCTGTTTCACGGCGCGCCGATGGTCATCGTGCCGCCGGACTTTGACGATGTGCTGCTCTTTGACCGCGTCAAGCAGCTGCTCAAGCCCGCGGGCTTTGCGCGTTTCTCGTTCACGACGGCACAGGCGCACGATGAGATGATCGCCTTCACGTCCCAGATGGCGCACGTGGTCTCGAATGCCTACATCAAGAGCCCCACGGCCGCGCAGCACAAGGGCTTTTCCGCCGGGAGCTACAAGGACATGACCCGTGTCGCGTGGCTGAGCCCCGAGATGTGGGCGGAGCTCTTTCTGGAAAACAAGGACAATCTGCTCCATGAGCTGGACATATTTATAGCGCATCTGGGCGAGTACCGCGACGCGATGCAGCGCGATGATCTGCCCACGCTCACGCGCCTGCTCGACGAGGGCCGCCGGCGCAAGGAGGAGGTGGACAGCCGATGACGACCATCCACGTGACCGCCTCGCGCGAATATGACGTGCTGGTGCAGCCGGGACTGCTCGACGATGCCGGGGCGCAGATCGCGCGCACGCTCGGCACCGGGCGCACGGCGGCCGTCGTCGCGGGCGAGACCGTGGCGGGGCTGTATGCCGCGCGGCTGGAGGCATCGCTCACGCGCGCGGGCTTTCGCGTTGTGACGTTTACCTATCCCGGCGGTGAGCACTGCAAGACGCTCGCCACCTATACCGCGCTGCTGGACTTTCTGGCGGCGCACCGCCTGAGCCGCAGTGACCTCATCGTCGCGCTCGGCGGCGGCGTGACCGGCGACCTCGCGGGCTTTGCCGCCGCGACGTATCAGCGCGGCATCCCGTTTGTGCAGGTGCCGACGACGCTGCTGGCCGCGGTGGACTCCTCCGTCGGCGGCAAGACGGCCGTGAATCTCGACAGCGGAAAAAATCAGGTCGGCTGCTTCTACCAGCCGAGCCTTGTGCTCTGCGACCCGGACACGCTGCGCACCCTCCCGCCGGAGGAATACCGCAACGGCTGCGCCGAGGTCATCAAGTATGCCGTGCTGCGCAGCGCGCCGTTTTTTGACGAGCTGCGCGCGCAGCCGGTCAGCGCGCAGGTGGGGCACGTCATTGCGACCTGTGTCGGCATGAAGCGCGATCTGGTCGTGGCGGACGAATTTGACCGCGGCAGCCGTCAGCTTCTGAATCTCGGCCACACGTTCGGCCACGCGGTCGAGGCGTGCAGCGGCTACACCGTGCCGCACGGCTGCGGCGTGGCCATCGGCATGGCCATCATCGCGCGCGCCGCCGCCAGACGCGGCATCTGTACGGACGATACTTGCGCGCAGATCCTCGCGCTCCTGCGGCAGTACGGCCTGCCGACGGAGACGGACTTTTGCCGCGATGCGCTCGCGGATGCCGCGCGCTCGGACAAAAAGATCGCAGACGGCAAGCTGCACCTCATCGTGCCGGAGCGCATCGGCTGCTGCCGCATCGAGACGGTCCCGGCGGCGGGCATCCCCGCATGGCTCGCGGACGGAGGCATCGTATGAATCAGACCGTTTGTCCCGGGGCGCGCACGGGCAGCGTGCGCATCCTGGCTTCAAAATCGCAGGCGCACCGCCTGCTCATCTGTGCCGCGCTCGGCGCGCAGCCGGTGACGCTGCAATGTGACGGCATCTCGGCCGACATTGCCGCCACGGTGCGCTGCCTGCGCGCCCTCGGCGCGGACATCACGGACGACGGCGCGGGCACGCTGCGTGTCGTCCCCATTGCCGGGGAAATGCCGGAGCACGCCGATCTCTTCTGCGGTGAGAGCGGCTCGACGCTGCGTTTTCTGCTGCCGGTCGCGGGGGCGCTCGGCGCAGACGTGATCTTTCACATGCAGGGGCGGCTGCCGCAGCGCCCGCTGGCCCCACTCGACGCGGTGCTCACGGCGCACGGCATGACCCTCCGGCGCGACGGTGCGCTGCTGCACGCCGGCGGGCAGCTTCGCCCCGGGGACTATGTGCTGCCGGGCGACGTGTCCTCGCAGTACATCTCCGGCCTGCTCATGGCGCTGCCGCGTCTGGCGGGGGAGAGCACGCTCACCGTGACGGGCGGGCTCGAATCCGCGGGCTACATCGCCATGACGGAGGATGCGCTGCGCCTGTCCGGCATCCGCCTGCAAAAAGACGCGCGGACGTATACCGTCCCCGGCGGGCAGACGGCGCAGCTCCCGGCACAGTGCCGTGTGGAGGGCGACTGGTCAAACGCTGCGTTTTTCCTGTGCATGGGTGCGCTCTCACCCGCGGGCATCACGGTCACGGGGTTGGCTGCAGCATCGTCTCAGGGGGACCGTGCGGTGCTGGAGATTTTGCGCCGCTTCGGCGCGGATGTGCACGCGCAGCCGGATGCCGTCACCGTCCGACGCGGCGCGCTGCACGGCATCACGATTGATGCTGCGCCCATCCCGGATCTGATCCCGGTGCTGAGCGTCGTTGCCGCGCTCGCAGACGGAGAGACGCAGATCGTCAACGCCGCCCGTCTGCGGCTCAAGGAATCCGACCGCCTCGAGAGTACGGCCGCCATGCTGCGCGCGCTCGGCGCGCAGGTGACGGTGCGCGCAGACGCCCTGACCGTGTGCGGACGTCCGGCGCTCACCGGCGGCACGGTCGACCCGCAGCATGACCACCGCATCGCCATGGCGGCGGCCGCCGCAGCCTGCGGCTGCACGGCGCCCGTCACGGTGCAGGACCGTGCCTGTACCGACAAATCCTATCCCCGCTTCTGGGCGGATCTGGCCGCATTGACCGCCGTCCCCGCAGCGGAAACCACGAAACCAGACGAAGGAGCATGACCATGGAACTTAGTGACTATCGCCGCCAGATCGACGACATTGACAGTCAGCTGCTTGCGCTGTTTTACCGGCGCATGGACGTCGCGGCGCAGATCGGCGGCTACAAGAAGGCGCACAACCTGCCGGCGCTGGACGCCGGGCGTGAGCGCGCGAAGCTGCAGCAGATCGCCGACAGCGCGCCGGAGGCACTGCGTGATTACACGGTGTCGCTCTATTCGCTCATTTTCGAGCTCAGCCGCAGCTGCCAGAACCGGCTGCTCGGCATCACGAGTCCGCTGACGGCCGAGATCGAGCACGCCATCGCGCACACGCCGCCGCTGTTTCCGGAGCACCCCGCCGTCGCCTGTCAGGGCGTGGAGGGCGCGTACTCGCAGCTCGCGTGCGACCGGCTGTTCACACTGCCGAACGTGTTTTACTGTGCGACGTTTGATGCGGTGTTCTCCGCCATTGAGAAGGGCCTGTGCCGCTACGGTGTCATCCCGGTGGAAAACAGCACGGCGGGCTCGGTGAACGCGGTGTACGATCTCATGATGCGCCACAACTTCCGCATCGTGCGCAGCGTGCGCCTGAAGATCGACCACTGCCTGCTGGCGAGACCCGGCGCACAGCTGTCGGATATCAAGGAGATCTACTCCCACGAGCAGGCCATCAGCCAGTGCAGCCGCTTTTTGCAGGGGCTGCCGGGCGTGACGGTCGTGCGCTGCGAGAATACCGCCGCGGCCGCAAAGCGCGTGGCCGAGTCGGGGCGCACGGACGTCGCGGCGCTCGCCTCGCGCGCCTGCATCGGGCTCTACGGGCTGGAGAGCCTTGCCGCCTCCGTGCAGGATCAGGGCAACAACTACACGCGCTTTGTCTGCATCGCCAAGGACCTCGAGATCTATCCCGGCGCCGACCGCACGAGCCTGATGATGGTGCTGCCGCACAAGCCGGGTTCGCTCTACAAGGTGCTCTCGCGGTTTTATGCGCTCGGCATCAACCTCAACAAGCTTGAGAGCCGCCCGCTGCCGGAGCGCGACTTTGAGTTCATGTTTTATTTCGACCTCGAGACCTCGGTCTATTCGCCGCAGTTTCGCCAGCTCATGGGCGAACTGCCGGGCCTGTGTGAGGAATTTTCCTATCTCGGCAGCTATCAGGAGGTGGTATGATGCGGTGCGGACTTCTGGGCGAAAAGCTCGGCCACAGCTATTCTCCGGCCATCCACGCAGAGCTTGCGGACTATGCCTATAAGCTCTATGAGGTCGCGCCGGACGCGCTTGCGGCGTTTTTGACCGGCGGCGATTTTGACGCGCTCAACGTGACCATCCCGTATAAGAAGGCGGTCATCCCGTATTGTGCCGCGCTCTCACCGATCGCACAAAAGCTGGGCAGCGTGAACGTGCTCGTCCGCCGGCCGGACGGCACGCTCTACGGCGACAATGCCGACGCCTTCGGCTTTGAATACCTCGTGCGTCACAGCGGCGTGGACATTGCCGGGAAGAAGGCGCTCGTGCTCGGAAACGGCGGCGCGTCCGCGACCGTTCAGGCCGTGCTCGCGCAGCTTGGCGCGCGCGTGACGGTCATCTCCCGCAGCGGTGAGGATAACTACGCGAATCTCGGGCGCCACGCCGATGCGCAGGTGATCGTCAACACCACACCCGTCGGTATGTATCCGAACACCGGCAAGGCCGCCGTCGACCTGCGGCAGTTCCCGCAGTGCGCGCTCGTGCTCGACGTGGTGTATAACCCCGCGCGCACGGCGCTGCTGCTGCAGGCGGAGGCACTCGGCATTCCGTGTGCGGGCGGACTGTATATGCTCGTGGCGCAGGCAAAGCGCAGCTGCGAGGTGTTCACCGGCACGACTATTGATGACGGTGAGATCCTGCGCATCTACCGCCGCATGCGGCAGGAGATGGAGAACATCGTCCTTATCGGCATGCCCGGCAGCGGCAAGAGCACGATCGCGGCGCTGCTCGCCGAGCGGCTGCACCGGCCGCTGCTCGACAGTGATGCGCAGGTCGTCGAGACGGCGGGGCGTCCCATCCCGGATATCTTCGCCGCCGACGGCGAGGACGCCTTCCGCACGCTGGAGACGGCCGCGCTCGCCGAGCTCGGCAAGCGCTCGGGCGCGATCCTTGCAACGGGCGGCGGCAGCGTCTGCCGCGCGGAAAATTACCCGCTCCTGCACCAGAACGGCACGATCTTCTGGCTGCGGCGCGACCTTGCGCTGCTGCCGAAGGACGGGCGCCCCATCTCCCAGCGCAGCGACCTCGCCGAGCTCTATGCGCAGCGTGAGCCGCTGTACGCCCGCTTTGCCGACGCCGTCATCGACAACAACGGCACACCGGAGCAGACGGTGCAGCAGATCCTGGAGGTGCTGGCATGAAATTTCTCGTCATCAACGGGCCGAACCTGAACCTGCTCGGTCTGCGTGAGCCCGCCATCTACGGCAGCCGGGACTTTGCCGCGCTGCAGGATTTCATCCGCGCAGCGGCGCGCGAAGCGGGCGTGGAGGTCGAGCTGTTCCAGTCCAACCACGAGGGCGCGATCGTCGATGCGATCCAGGCGGCCTACGGCACGGCGGACGGCATCGTCATCAACCCCGCGGCTTACACGCACACGAGCGTCGCCATTCTCGACGCGCTCAAGGCTGTGGCGCTTCCGGCGGTGGAGGTGCACCTGTCGGACGTCAGCACGCGCGAGCCCTTCCGCCAGATCTCCTACGCCGGCATGGCGTGCGTGAAAACGTACATGGGGCTCGGTTTTGAGGGCTACCGGCAGGCCATCTTGTATCTCAGGCAGTATCTGGAGGAGGCAAACGCATGATCTCAAAACAGCTCATCGACTGGGGCGCAAACGGCAATTCCATCCGCGAGATCGCGGCCTACGGCGAGCGCCGCGCGGCCGAGATCGGCGCGGAAAATGTCTATAACTTTTCCATCGGCAGTCCGAGCATCGACCCGCCGGACTGCGTGCACGCGGCCGTTGAGCACCTGCTGCATACCGTGCCGCCCACGCAGCTGCACGCCTATGCGCCCGCGCCGGGCATGGCATCGGTGCGTGAAAAGGTTGCGGCCTACCTCACGCAGACGTTCGGCGAGACGTACCGCGCGCAGGATATCTACATGACTGACGGTGCGTCGAGTGCGCTGGCGATCCTGACGCGCGCGCTCCTCTGCCCGGGGGACGAGGCCATCGTGCTCGCGCCGTATTTCCCGGAGTACGCCGTCTATGCCGAGGCGGCGGGCGGCAGTGTGCGCGTCGTGCCGTGCAAGGCGGATACGTTCGCGCTCGATCTTGAGGCGCTCTCCGCCGCTGTGACGGAAAAGACCGCGCTGCTCATCCTCAACTCCCCGAACAATCCCTCCGGTGTCGTCATCTCGCGTCCGGAGCTTGCGGCGCTGAGCGCCATGCTGCGCGAAAAGCAGGCGCGCTACGGGCACCCGATCTACATCATCGCCGACGAGCCGTACCGCGAGCTGGTCTACGGCGGGGTGGAGGTGCCGTTCCTGCCTGCGCTCTATCCCAACGCGATCTACTGCTATTCCTACAGCAAGACGCTGTCCCTGCCCGGCGAGCGCGTGGGCTTTCTCGCCCTGCACCCGGCCATGGACGACTACGACGCCGTGCACGCCGCCGTGCTCGGCGCGGGGCGCGCATTGGGGTACATCTGCGTGTCGTCGCTGTTCCAGCTTGCCGTGGCGGAGTGTCTCGGAAAGACGGCGGACATCGCGGCCTATGCCGAAAACCGCGAGCTGATCTACGGTGCACTCACGGCCATGGGCTATCGCTGCGCGCGGCCGGACGGCGCGTTTTACCTCTTCCTCAAGTCGCCCGAGCCGGATTCGCGCGCGTTTTGCCGCCGCGCGATGGACTATGACATCCTGCTCGTTCCGGGCGATGATTTTGGCTGCCCGGGCTATGCGCGCCTTGCCTACTGCGTGGCGCGCTCACAGATCGAGCGCTCGCTCCCGGCGTTCCGGAAGCTGGCCGAGAGCTACGGGCTCTGCAAGTGATCTCCGCAGACAGAAAGCGACGCCCCCGAGGGTTCGGGGGCGCCGCTTTTGCGTGGATGGTGTCAGGCGTACATGGCGTTTGCGGCCATGTAGTCATAGATGACCTTGCCGTGGTGCTGCTCCTGCGCTTGAATGTCGTTGAGCACGCTGCGTGCGTCTGCATCACGAAATTCGAACACGCACGTGTCGTACAGGTGCGAGGCGTGCTTTTCCATCGTGAGCACGTCCGAGCAGAGGTAGCAGTCGTTTTGCTTTTGCGGTGAGTCTGCGCTGCTGTACGCGGCTGTGAACGTGCCCGGCACGGTCGCGGAGTCCGCGGGCTTGCAGACCGTGCCCTGCATCATCTGCGCGATCGCGTCGAGATGCTGCTGCTCGACCTGGGCGAGCTGTTCAAACAGGTTTTTGAGCTGCGGGTCGTTGGCGCTGGCGGCGTGGCGGCGGTATTTGTCCACGCACAGCTGCTCCTGATCTTTGAGATCCTTGAGCAGGCCGGCTTCTTTTTGCGTTGGTTGCATTCCGATCACCTCACAGGCAGTATGCCCGGGCGTGCGTGTGCGCATACACCGGCGGGAAAAATACAGTGGCGTGCGCGTGAAAAATCGGGTATAATGAGCTGACCTTATCGAAAAGAGAGATGCAGCCATGGCAAAGATCTATGACATCACGGACTTCTCCGCGCCGGAGCTGGACGTGTACGCCCGCCTGACGGAAAACCAGCTCGTCAACCGTGCCGACCCGGCAAACGCCCTCTTCATTGCCGAGAGCCCGCTCGTGATCGGTCGCGCGCTCGATGCGGGGTGCGAGCCGGTGTCGTTTCTGATGGAGCGCCGCCACATAGAAGGGAAGGCGTCTGATATCCTCGCGCGCTGCCCGGACGATATTCCGGTCTACGCGGCCGAGCTCGGGGTGCTCACGCAGCTGACAGGCTTTCACCTCACGCGCGGTATGCTCTGCGCCATGCGCCGCCCGGCGCTGCCCGCCGCAGCAGAGCTGTGCGCGAATGCCGCGCGTGTGGCCGTGCTGGAAAATGTGATGAACCCGACGAACATCGGCGCGATCTTCCGCTCGGCGGCGGCGCTCGGCGTCGATGCCGTGCTGCTCACGTCAGCGGGCAGCGATCCGCTCTACCGCCGCGCCGTGCGTGTGAGCATGGGCACGGTCTTTCAGGTGCCGTGGACGTATTTGCCCGCGGACACCGACTGGCAGGAGACGCTGCACACGCTCGGCTTTCGCACGGCGGCCATGGCGCTGCGTGACGATTCGCTGCGCATTGACGATGCGCGCCTGCGCGCCTTGCCGCGCCTTGCCATCGTGCTCGGCACGGAGGGCGACGGTCTGGCCGGCAGCACGATCGCCGCGTGCGATTACACCGTGCGCATCCCCATGACGCACGGGGTCGACTCGCTCAATGTCGCCGCGGCGAGCGCCGTCGCGTTTTATCAGCTTGCGCTGCTGCGCGGCTGAGACTGCCAAAAAGTGTTACTTTTTGGCAAAGAGGCTGCAGTCTGCTGCGCGCATAATTTGTGCGCCGGCGGCGAAACTCTACGAGGTTTTGGATAAACTGAACTCCGGCTTCCGTTCTGGAAGCCGGAGTTTTTTGTTGTTCTCAGACGTCGAAGCGGTCGTAGCTTCCGGCGCAGTCGAGACAGAGCGTCTGCCCGTCGACCAGACGGATCCAGTTGGCGCCGGCCGTCTCGCCGCAGCACGCGCAGCGGTACGAGTCGAAGAGCTTCGCCTTCTCCGGCAGCGCGATGGTCGCGGGCTTGACATCGAACAGGTCAGCCGGCTCCTGCGCCTGGAAGTAGTCGAACGACTCCTCGCGCGTCATCCCCTCCGGACGGTCGCGCAGCACCAGACGCACGGACTTGCCCGTGGCGCGGTTATAAAACGAAAACGCCTGCTTGCCGCGCATATGAAACAGCAGGTTGCCCTTTCCGACGCTGCAGCCGAGCAGCGCCTGAATGGCATCGATGCCGCAGGCGTCGTTTTCCGCGATGCACACAAGCTGCTCATCACCGGAGAAGTCCAGCTCCAGCAGCTCGGCGGCGTAGCACGCGGCCTTGTAGCCGATCGTCAGACCGCCGCAGGCATGGCCGTGAAAGGCAACGCATTTTTCCCAATTGGTCATGATAGTTTCTCCTTTTCTTCATCGTCAATGAGTACGAGCGACTGACCCTGCACCTGCACGATGCTGCCCCTGACACCGTAGACATCGCGCAGCGCGTCGGCATCGAAGATCTCCGCGCCGCCGTAGCGGTACACCTCGCCCTCGCGCAGCAGCAAAAAGCGGTCGCAAAAGCGCAGGGCAAGGTTCAGGTCGTGGATGACGATCATCGCCGTCAGATTCTGCTCACGGCAGAGGTCGCGCGTGATCTGCAGCACCTGATACTGGTTGCGGATGTCGAGGCTGCTGGTCGGCTCGTCGAGCAGCAGGAGCGTCGGCTCCTGCGCCAGCGCGCGGGCGAGCATGACCTTCTGCC
>ERZ827512.2530-NODE-2530-length-14478-cov-6.731887_pt1 | contig 14478 bp, 11 predicted proteins | sample MGYA00519916_ERZ827512 | MGnify/ENA primary metagenome ERZ827512 (study PRJEB31778, sample SAMEA3449335) | human gut metagenome | biome: human gut; feature: human-associated habitat; material: faeces | place: United Kingdom | collected 2010/2012 ... | reverse complement strand
GGCAATATCGGCCAGCTTGGATTTCAATCCACGCTCCCCACGAGGGGGAGCGACTTACAGCGCATGGGCGGAGGACACCATAACGGCATTTCAATCCACGCTCCCCGCAAGGGGGAGCGACTTGTACACAAAGTGCTTTTTGGTCAGCCCGCAATATTTCAATCCACGCTCCCCGCAAGGGGGAGCGACGGATAAGTCCGTGCGGACAATCCCCATGCCGCGCATTTCAATCCACGCTCCCCGCAAGGGGGAGCGACGCGCACAGAATTTTCCCACACCGTTGACCGCTTGGACATTTCAATCCACGCTCCCCGCAAGGGGGAGCGACTAGTCGCAAAGCAAGGAGGACAAAATGGGAGCAAAATTTCAATCCACGCTCCCCGCAAGGGGGAGCGACGTCAAGTATGTGTCAGGCCGGACTAAAAAAGAGCTTATTTCAATCCACGCTCCCCACGAGGGGGAGCGACATGGAGCGGGGCGGCTGGAAAACGGATTCTACAATATTTCAATCCACGCTCCCCACGAGGGGGAGCGACAAAGCAGAAGGCGTTTTTGGAGCGACCTGAGTACATTTCAATCCACGCTCCCCACGAGGGGGAGCGACGCTTGTACCGTCTGATACGGCGATGTATCGGGACTAGCATTTCAATCCACGCTCCCCACGAGGGGGAGCGACTTTGACGATGGTGATAAGGTCATAAGCGCACAGCAGATTTCAATCCACGCTCCCCACGAGGGGGAGCGACCAACCAAAAGCAAAAGAAAGCAAAAAAAAGCAAACATTTCAATCCACGCTCCCCACGAGGGGGAGCGACCGCTGTGCCTAAGACTTCCGTGCAAATAGACAAGATTTCAATCCACGCTCCCCACGAGGGGGAGCGACGGAGCTAACGAAGGAGGAAAGCTAATGGCAAAGTGGATTTCAATCCACGCTCCCCACGAGGGGGAGCGACTCTTTCACTGGATAAATCCGGTTATGTAATTGATATTTCAATCCACGCTCCCCACGAGGGGGAGCGACCGAGTTTTCTACTGGTGAAACGGTTGCACTGGTTGATTTCAATCCACGCTCCCCACGAGGGGGAGCGACAGGACGTATGAAAATAAACATATCAAATAGTACCATTTCAATCCACGCTCCCCACGAGGGGGAGCGACGGCGTGGGCGCGTCTTATGCCGCGGCGTGGTAGTATTTCAATCCACGCTCCCCACGAGGGGGAGCGACACATGTGCTTATACTATGGCGCGCAGGATATGACATTTCAATCCACGCTCCCCACGAGGGGGAGCGACCTTATATCTTTCTTATAGCCCGCTGCCCAGATGATATTTCAATCCACGCTCCCCACGAGGGGGAGCGACCACAAGCCCCCCGCCATAAAGGCAGGGGGCAGTTATTTCAATCCACGCTCCCCACGAGGGGGAGCGACGTTATTCGGCGCACAAGGTGGGTTGCCGAGCAGCTTATTTCAATCCACGCTCCCCACGAGGGGGAGCGACCCGAGGGCAGATTATACGCGGAGGGCAAGCTTGCCATTTCAATCCACGCTCCCCACGAGGGGGAGCGACCATGACCCGCCAGTCCGTATCCCACTGGACAGGCGGATTTCAATCCACGCTCCCCACGAGGGGGAGCGACGCGGGGGGCTTTGCCGCAGTGGCCGCGGCGGTTGTAATTTCAATCCACGCTCCCCACGAGGGGGAGCGACGGTCAAGCTGCCTATGGTCACGGTATCCCCACTTATGATTTCAATCCACGCTCCCCACGAGGGGGAGCGACCATATCTTAACAACTTTTTCACGGAGGATAAACATTTCAATCCACGCTCCCCACGAGGGGGAGCGACCGCGCGTCGAATGCCGACCGGTCTGCGGCATGGAGATTTCAATCCACGCTCCCCACGAGGGGGAGCGACCATCCGTTGTTTGCTTCGGCTTGAATTTTTCAACATTTCAATCCACGCTCCCCACGAGGGGGAGCGACGGTGACATTGAACAAATAACAATAGTCGTATTAAACATTTCAATCCACGCTCCCCACGAGGGGGAGCGACCAGATACAACAAACGCAGCGCTGGCGGAACAGCGCATTTCAATCCACGCTCCCCACGAGGGGGAGCGACTACAGCGCAGAGGACAGCCGCAACATGGGCAACACATTTCAATCCACGCTCCCCACGAGGGGGAGCGACGCTTGCGCACATCCTACCCCAGCAATCGGGGCAATTTCAATCCACGCTCCCCACGAGGGGGAGCGACGTATGGCTTGTGGGCAACTCCGCACGGGACGGTATTTCAATCCACGCTCCCCACGAGGGGGAGCGACTTTGCCCGCCTTAAAATCAAGGGCTCATAAGATATTTCAATCCACGCTCCCCACGAGGGGGAGCGACTGCTGACATTGACCGTGAAAAATGTCCCCGCAGCAATTTCAATCCACGCTCCCCACGAGGGGGAGCGACTTGATGGCGGCACGCGCAAACGCGGGTGAGATGCATTTCAATCCACGCTCCCCACGAGGGGGAGCGACCCAGCGCTTCAAAATCCTCGCGCGGGCAGATATATTTCAATCCACGCTCCCCACGAGGGGGAGCGACCGGCAGCGTCAGATCCTTGTGCATGGGCAGCGTTCCATTTCAATCCACGCTCCCCACGAGGGGGAGCGACCCTTGTCACCATCCTGAATCACAGACGTATCAACATTTCAATCCACGCTCCCCACGAGGGGGAGCGACGGGAAGCTTTGCCCGCATTGCGGACAGTGCAACCAATTTCAATCCACGCTCCCCACGAGGGGGAGCGACGGATTTGTGGCACTGATAAATCACGAGATTGACGATTTCAATCCACGCTCCCCACGAGGGGGAGCGACAAAAATCCAAGTAGCTGCCGGATACCAAACAAGTATTTCAATCCACGCTCCCCACGAGGGGGAGCGACGGCAATGGTGTCCTCCGCACCCTCGATGTTAGCGCATTTCAATCCACGCTCCCCACGAGGGGGAGCGACCAATCAGGCAAAAACAGCCGCCGCAGGGCATGCATTTCAATCCACGCTCCCCACGAGGGGGAGCGACTTCCCGATGGCACAAAAATTTGAGGGGGGGAGCGAATTTCAATCCACGCTCCCCACGAGGGGGAGCGACGCGATTCCGCCGCAACGTACAGCCCCGAATCATGCATTTCAATCCACGCTCCCCACGAGGGGGAGCGACTTACGCTTGAAATATATTCACACCTTTCAGCGCAATTTCAATCCACGCTCCCCACGAGGGGGAGCGACACACGCGGCGCAAGGCGAACATATCATCACTATTATTTCAATCCACGCTCCCCACGAGGGGGAGCGACTGCGTGATAAATGCCGTGGTGGTATCCCTTGCCGCATTTCAATCCACGCTCCCCACGAGGGGGAGCGACAGGCTGACCTCGCCCATGATGCGCGGCGAAAACGTATTTCAATCCACGCTCCCCACGAGGGGGAGCGACTATAAAAGTATGGTTGTATAATATAGCCATAAAGATTTCAATCCACGCTCCCCACGAGGGGGAGCGACAATAAAGCCACGATAAAGCAAGGGGCAACAAGCCCCATTTCAATCCACGCTCCCCACGAGGGGGAGCGACCGCGTGACATCACGGTCGGGCTTACAATCCCGTCATTTCAATCCACGCTCCCCACGAGGGGGAGCGACGCTACGATATGCAGGGCAATATCGGCCAGCTTGGATTTCAATCCACGCTCCCCACGAGGGGGAGCGACTGGCGGACAGAATGAAGGACAGGCTACGCGGACAATTTCAATCCACGCTCCCCACGAGGGGGAGCGACGTCCGGGACGCATGTCACCCGCTTGCGGGTGTGGATATTTCAATCCACGCTCCCCACGAGGGGGAGCGACCCTTTCCTTTGTACCGTGCGGCTGCAATCCGCACGATTTCAATCCACGCTCCCCACGAGGGGGAGCGACCCACCAGACCGGAGACGGCTGACGGCAATATATGCATTTCAATCCACGCTCCCCACGAGGGGGAGCGACCAGGCCGTCGCCGTCGCAAATCATGTAGCCCGTCCTATTTCAATCCACGCTCCCCACGAGGGGGAGCGACCATCCGCCGTAGCCGCGCGGACTTCGTTGCGGGGATTTCAATCCACGCTCCCCACGAGGGGGAGCGACTCAGCCACGGCAATATGGTTTCCCATATCGGTTATTTCAATCCACGCTCCCCACGAGGGGGAGCGACGTTTCAGCGATATCCATTGATTCAGCCGTAGCCAGCGATTTCAATCCACGCTCCCCACGAGGGGGAGCGACGGCAGCGGGCTATAAGAAAGATATAAGCCAACGTATTTCAATCCACGCTCCCCACGAGGGGGAGCGACGCTCACATTGACGGTGAAAAACTGCCCAGCAAAGATTTCAATCCACGCTCCCCACGAGGGGGAGCGACCTTATTCCAAATCAAGAATAAAAGTTCCATGGACGATTTCAATCCACGCTCCCCACGAGGGGGAGCGACGGAAATGGAAGATCCCGCGGTGGGCACCATGGAGATTTCAATCCACGCTCCCCACGAGGGGGAGCGACCGCAAACGCGGACAAGTATTTTGCCCGCTATAAATTTCAATCCACGCTCCCCACGAGGGGGAGCGACGCTTCGCCTGTCGATGCGTATTGCAGCATCGACATATTTCAATCCACGCTCCCCACGAGGGGGAGCGACTAGGCGCAGGCGTATGTGATGTGCTTTGACCGTAATTTCAATCCACGCTCCCCACGAGGGGGAGCGACTCACCCTCGAAATTTATTCACACCTTTCTGTCGAATTTCAATCCACGCTCCCCACGAGGGGGAGCGACGTCTATGAGGCGGGCTTTTCGCCCATCTGCCCCACGATTTCAATCCACGCTCCCCACGAGGGGGAGCGACTCGCAGCGCATACAGCCGGAAGAAAACTGATAGTATTTCAATCCACGCTCCCCACGAGGGGGAGCGACCGCAGAAAATAACCGCATTGACGGACGCGGCAGGAAATTTCAATCCACGCTCCCCACGAGGGGGAGCGACCGTTCAAAGCGCGCGGAAAGAGAGCTGCTATGATATTTCAATCCACGCTCCCCACGAGGGGGAGCGACCGGTTGGACATCATGAGCCGCTCGGTCTGGGTGAATTTCAATCCACGCTCCCCACGAGGGGGAGCGACGAAACCCCAACTGCAACTACACAGCCGGAGAATACATTTCAATCCACGCTCCCCACGAGGGGGAGCGACTCGGGGCGGATTGTAGCGGTAGTCCGTGCCAAACAAATTTCAATCCACGCTCCCCACGAGGGGGAGCGACCTTTCGGCGCAACGATATTTAGGCCACGCTAACGCATTTCAATCCACGCTCCCCACGAGGGGGAGCGACGCCAATGGCGCATATGATGCGATAGCCCGCGACAAATTTCAATCCACGCTCCCCACGAGGGGGAGCGACGTGGTCGCGGTCGTCCATCGTGCAATCCACCGTAGTGATTTCAATCCACGCTCCCCACGAGGGGGAGCGACGGCTACAAGATTATTATTTTGCAACGAAGCCGATATTTCAATCCACGCTCCCCACGAGGGGGAGCGACGGCGGAAAAGTGCATTTGTATGCAGCATTTCCGCGAATTTACTGAATATTATCCATTGCGGCACGGTGACGCGCGCTGTATCGCGCCGCAGGATTGCATTATTCAGGCTTTTTTCGGTGCGAAGAAGCGATGTTTTTATGTACGCTTATGCTTCGCACTAAAGAATAAAGGTGTCCGTGGGTAAATATGAGCTTTTCGCGCCAAAGTGCTCTATCTTATTCTCGAAATTGTTGCCGAGGTAATAGAACCTTAGACTATCTTTCTCTTTATCCATTATAGCACACAATCGCGCTTTTAGCATACGGCATTGTGCGGAATCGAGCATACATTCAAACACCGAATTCTGCACGCGCTGACCGTAGTCTACGCATTGCTTGGCTATCTGGCGCAGCCTCCGCTTGCCGTCGGCATCTTCTGTATTAACATCATATGTTATCAGCACAAGCATTTTCACTCCCCCGTAGCTTTATTTCCACAGAAACGGCGGATAGTCGTCCAAGTCGCCGTGGAGATAACGTCCGAGCAGCTGCGCCTGAATATACGGTATCAGGCCCCATTTAAGCTTTTCACCAAGGTATGGATGCTTTAGTTCTTCCCTTTTCTTATCCTGCCAAGCCTTTATGAAGCTCTTTCTGCCCTCATCGGTAAGCAACACCGCGCCGCTGTCCTGCATCACAAAATCCGTCTTTTTCACCATGCGGTTGTTTATCAGCTTCAGCACAAATCTGTCCGCCATGCACGGCCGCAGTTCTTCCATCAAGTCAAGCGCAAGTGATTCCCGCCCCGGCCTGTCCCTGTGCAAAAAGCCAACGTATGGGTCAAGTCCGCTGCTTTCAAGCGCCGATGCACAATCATGCGCAAGCAGGCTGTATGCAAAGGACAGCATTGCGTTCACCCGGTCAAGCGGAGGCCGTCTGCTCCTTGAATTGAAGTAAAACACATCCTTCGCGTTGAGTATCATTTCGTCAAACGCGCCGAAGTATGTATTCGCGCCGTTGCCCTCTATCCCGCGCAGGCTTTCCATATTTTCCGCCGAAATCGCCTGCGGCAGGAGTGCCTTTATGCTCTGCGATGCCTCCGCCAGCTTCGTATCGTCAACGCGCATGCCGTGGTCTCTGCGCGTGCGTTCTATGCTCCACCTTGAGTTATACAGCTTTGCAAATATCATCGTCCGCGCAATTTTGCAGCTTGCGTGCATATCGTCCGCCGTTCTGTATTGAGTGCGCCGCAGCAGTACATTTCCGCTTATTTCGCCGGATACCCGCGCAAGGAACCGCCCGTTCGGCGTGCAGAGTGCGAACCCCACACCGCGCTTGGCGCATGCACCCATAAGCGCTGGTGATGCGCCGGCATATGAAAACGATACTATGCCCTGCAATGTGTGCAGCGGATATCTGGCAACCTCCTGCTTGTCCCGCATTGCAACCACGTTTTCACCTTCAAGCGACAGGTATATGTCCTCCGAAAGCACATAAAACGTATTAAGAAACCTTTTCATGTGATCTCCTCCATCGCCGCCTTAATATATGCACCGACCGAGCGCTTTTTCATGAGCGAAGGCAAGCACAGATCATTCAGCGAACATGCCGCGCAGGACTTTGTCGGCTTTACCTTCGGCGTATAGCCGCGGCTATACATATCGTGCATTTCGGCTATCGCCTCAAGCACCTCCTTGCGCAGTTCGTCCGTGAAGGTTATTTCCATGCGCCGCCTCGGCATGCCGTAAAACAATGCACCGCGCTCTATTTTACAGCACAGCATATGCTCAAGGCACATAGCCTGCGCGCAAAGCTGTAATGTGTCCCCCGTGTCCGTCCTGAATTCGCCGCGCTTGTATTCCACGGGATACGGCTGCCACAGCCCTTCTTTACCGCGCATTGGTACTCCGATGCTGCCTTTATGGAATTCCAATGCGTCGCATTGACCGGATATGCCAAGCTCTGCCGAGTGCACATATACACCGCGCCGTATAATAACATCGCCGCGGCTTTCGTTAAATTCCGCGTCATGCACATGCTCGTGCATCAGTTCGCCGTCCACCGTGCGGTAGTTCTCCGCCCACAGCTTTTCTATGTGTATCAGCGCCCATTGCCTTCGGCAGAACCTGAAATGCTGTAGCCCCGATATCTGGAGATAATCCTCCTCACGATAGTCGGTTATATTCTTATGCATTCAACGCCCGAGGGGAGTGCTGCTTCATCAACCGAAACATTGTAATCCGAATACGCGCGCGGCGTATCCACTCCTTCTCTGCGCTCAGCCTTTACCAAATCGAAAAGCTTATATGCCGGCGCGTTGCCAAGCTCCGAATCATGCTTGAACACAATAAGTTCCCTTGTGGCCATTTTCCCGCGCGCAGCTGCATGGTCAACTTCAAACATATTCATTATCGCCTGCCACAGCAGTTCAAGATCCTCCTCAGAAAATCCGGTGGTCTTGCGCGCAAGGTTGGCCGAAACGTAACCCTCCGCCCTGTATAGCGCATAAGGTACAATGTATTTGCGGCCCATTTCCGTGCCCTTCTTTTCGGCGTCCGCCTCCGTTGTTATGGCAACGCGGGTTATTGTCACTTCCTGCGGCATTATCGGGTCCACGCTTTTTGCAAAGCTTAGTTGTACGGGGCCGCGCACCTGGCCGCAGTTTAGCTTGTCCTTCACAAATGTTGTCATCACGGCGCCGAACGTGCGGATATCATAGAAGTTTTTGCACATGAAGTCCCGTATTTCAAGGTCAAGGTTTTCTTTCTTTTTCTTCGCGTCCGCAACCTTTGCCGGCTCTATTCCAAGATAGTCGTATGCTTCGCGGTCGCTCCTGTTCAGCGGCACGTTATCCTTTATATATATGCGGTAGCCGCTTTCGCCTTCCTTTACCGTTTCCACATAGTTGCGTATTTTGCGCTTCAGGCAAACGTCTGTAACCAGCCCGTAGCCGGTTTCCGGATCTATGCGCGGCATGTTTCCGGAATCGGGATCGCCGTTGGGATTGCCGTTCTCCACGTCAAACAGTATCACGAAATCGTAGCGGTTCTTAATAGCTTCCATTGTTATCTGTCCTCCTTTTTAGTATACAACCATTGTTTTTGATGATAATAGCCAAGATCGAACGAACCCTGTTCCGGCAGCGTAAGCCTTACAGGATACTCTTCGCCAAGCACGCTTTTCAGTTTCATTACTTCACTGTCTATAAACCACGCCGTTTTATCATTCAGCTTATTCAGGTGCTTTGGATAAAGCTTGTTCAGAATGGGGAATATATGCGCCGGCGCAGCCTCGGCAGAGTTAAGGTATTTATCCTTTATCGTTGCGTTTATTCCCGGGTTTGCACCATCCTGCGCAAATTCATAAAATGCAAACAGCCTTCCGAGCGTATATGGTATGTTTGTGCTTTGTTCATTAAGGCTCACCGTCAATACCTCCTTTGGACAGCCCTTATTTGTGTTTTTCAGATAATATGCCTTGATTATCGCCGCGCGGCCGCGGGTTATGTTCCGTTCGGCCCTTATGCGCAGCATTGCCCCGTTCAAAAGCGCCGCCGGATATGCCGTGCCTGCGAATATCGCCCGCGCCGTGGACTTTGCAAGCACGGAGCTTGGCTTTTTATCCTGGGATTTCGGGTTCACGGTTTCATTCAGCATGGCCCATATGGGCAGGGTGTCGAATTTATCGAACTTGCTTTTAACTATCTCCATGCGCTCGTAATGCTCGTTCACGTTGCGTATGAAGCTGCCGAACTCATTGCGCAGGAAAAAGCTTACGGACAACCGCGCTGCGTTCGGCGCAAGCCCGAGCACATAATACGGTCGTTTCGGGTCTATTTTCAGTTCATTGCAATACTTGCCTTCCGTTATTCGCTTTACCGCCGCGTAAAGGTCGGCGTCGCTCAGTCCGGTGTTGTTATCGTCCCCGAACATCCACATATTGGTCAGCCCGTTATACTGTTCCTCCGCTCCTTCAGCCCAGCATACAACGGTAGTATCGCCTATGCGGTGCACGTTTTCCTTATCGGACAGCAGATAATTCAGCGCGGATGTGTACGCAAACGCCGCGTACTTGCCGACAGGTGCATTGTAGTTCTGCTCCTTCCCGTATGAACAGAATGCGGACGCATTGAACGATACCAGCGCCGCGCCGCTCGACTGCGCATCCGCAACGCCCTTTATTGCCGGATGAGTTGGTACAATAACGTCATCTTTCCCCGTAACAAGGCATTGCATCCGTTCTCCGTCGCTGCTGTCATAATATTTCTGCCATGCGGCCTTTATCTCCGCGTCCTCGGCAGCAAGGCGGCCTTTTACAAAAAACGTTACATTGCCGCCTTTGTACAATTCATTCAGATTTTCGGCTATCAGCGGATGCTCGGCAGCCGACGCGGGCTCCCACCCATCAAAGAAGTTAAGTATCGCCCTTGCCGCCGCGGTGTCTATACCGTCAAGCAGCTCACGGTGAAAGCCTTTGCATGCTTCAAAGCATTCCTTAGCGCGTTCAGGTTTACCCTTGCCGTCTATACCCAGCATATATGCGGAATTATCCCAAAGAAAATTCGACGCAATGCCGGAGGAACGTTTCACAGCTGCGGGCAATATTTTCTCCATAGGCACGGATTGCGTCTTTTTGCCGGAAATAATCTCCTTGAACTGAGGGATAAAGCCAAGCAGCGTGCCGTCCTCGTCAATCTCCAGCAGATAGCTTATCTTCACTGCGTTCCAGCCTTCGCGCGCTATTTTGCCCTGCTCCGCCAAATCTTCATATAATTTAGTCAGCGCCTGAAGTATCATGACTTCACCCCCTCGCTGCCTATCGGCGGAACGGTTATGACCCCGTCCTTCATGCTCGCCCTGAAGAACATCGGCCTGATTTCGTCATCGTTTGAATAATCCATATCCAGCAGCATCCAGCCAAGATCCCTTTCGCCTTTCAGCTCATCGGGGCAATACGGCATCTCCTCGCAAAGGCCAAACCGTGCAGGAAATTCACGCGTACCCAAATACGGCTGATGATAGCACTGGCCTTTTCCCGCGCGCCGCTTTACCATCTGCTGAAATTTGGCGGGGTTATCGCTCGCGCTGGCCTGCTCGGTCATGTCAAAATGCGCCTCTATCACATAGTGCACATCCTTCAGCACCATTGCCGCACGCTGCTGAATGCTTTCGGGCGTTGCAATGTACGCTTCGCCGCTGCCTTTTTCCATTATTGTTTTAAGCTTGCGGCCGCTCACAACGTCCTTTACCTCGTTACGCCTTATATTTGTAAAGCGTATAGGCGCACGCACATAGATTTTGTCTATGTGCCATCTCAGCCCCGGGTGCCACAGTATTGCTTCAACTATGCCCCGCGCTGCCGAAGGAGTCATCACATCGTAACTCACACGCTCCGTTTTAAGCTCGGGTCTGCTGAAGCAGGCGTAGTCGCCCCATACTTCTATCCTTACAGACAAGATATCACTCCTTTCGCTGTTTATCATTGTTATGTTAACCATATATTACCATCGCCGTTGCGATTTATCAACTTCATTTGTTTTTATGTTTTATTTCATTTGAATTTACGTTTGTATTCACACAGCATCCATGCTATACTGTGTTGTCGAGTTTTGCCTCGGGGATTGAAACATTTGTCTTTATGTTTTAGCAACAGGGTCAATGGCGCAAGTTTTCTTGCGCCATTGGCTTATATCATAAAATTTGCGTCGCTGCTCTCCTCTATCCTCAGCCCCATCTTTTCATCATAAATGCCCGTGTTTATCAGCACGGCGTTTTCATCGTCTATCATTTCTATGCAGCCCGAATAATAGAGCGTTTCAAACTGGTTTTCGTATATAGTCACTCCGTAGCGGCCCGCCTCCCTGAATAGCTTACGGGACTTTTCGCCGCGCCTCAGCCGCGCAATGCTCTCCACGCCTTTCCCAAGCGGTATGTATACCGTCCGCGTGTTCTGGTCAATTATGCGGAACTTCTCGGCAACCGTTTTGAACGGCATCATGCCGTAAACCTTGTCCTTTTCAAACGCCTCCACCACGCGCGCCTTGTCCGTCCCGTCGCCGAGATAAGCCCTGTATGTGTTGAAATACTTGCGCACAACCTCCGGCGAATCTATGTCCTCCTCCCCGCGCATGGCGCTGTTAGCCGCAGATATGTTCATTTTCAGCATTCTCGGCGCACGGTGTTCGCCCGTAAATACGGTAACCATGCTCTCCTCGCGGTTACGCTTGCCTTCGCGGTTGCATCGCCCCGCTGCCTGAAGTATGGAGTCAAGCCCGGCCATTTCCCTATATACCGTCGGGAAGTCTATGTCCACGCCCGCCTCTATAAGCGACGTTGAAACAACCCTGCATACCTCGCCGTCCGTCAGCCTTTGCCTGATAATGTCTATGGTTTTTTGCCTGTGTTCGGGGTACATCAGCGTGGACAGATGAAACCTGCCTTCCTTGGGCAGCTTATTAAACACGGCCTGCGCCGCCTTGCGCGTATTGACTATGCATAGCACCTGCTCATGCCCGCCAAGACGCGCCGCCAGCGCCACATCATCCAGCTCACCTGCCTGTTCAAATGTAACCCGTTTGAACTGCTCATATGTCCGCCTAACTTCCGGACATATCTCTTTTATGGCAATGTTTGGCGCGTATTTTACAATATAATCGTCCACCACCGGCTGTGTTGCCGTGCATAACACGGCGGTGGAGTTGAAATGCGCACACAGCGTGCTTATTGCCGCAACGCAAGGCAGCAGATTTTCGCTCGGCATCATCTGCGCTTCGTCAAATATAATTACGCTGTTTGTTACATTGTGCAGCTTTCGGCATTTTGAGGAGCGGTTGGCATAAAACGATTCAAAGAACTGCACCGCCGTGGTCACCACCACCGGCGCATCCCAGTTTTCCGCCGCAAGCGCGCTTTTGTAGTCCGCCGAATCGAAATCCTTATCTTCCTTATCGAATACTATGCCGCTGTGATGCTCCAGCACGTTTTTATCATGCAGTATTTCCCTGAACACCTTGGCATTTTGGTCTATTATGGATGTGTATGGAATTACGTATATTATGCGCTGCATGTTATGTTTCACTGCATGCTTCAGCGCAAACGCGAGCGATGCCGTGGTTTTGCCGCTGCCGGTTGGTGCGCTCAGCGTGTATATTCCCCTTGGACCTTCGCCCGCAGCAAGACATGCGGAAAGTATTTCCCACCGCTTTTTATTCAGTTCACCCTGCGGGTCAGCCCACGGCGCAATATGCTTCTCAAAATATGCCAACAGCGTTGCCATATCGTCGTATTCTTCGCGTGCCGCCTTTCCGCCGGACATGAAGTTTTCCGTGTCCAAATAGTCTGCGTCAACAAGGCATGAGTACAGCATTCTTATCCATACGGATTCATAGAACCTGTCACCGCAAAAATTCGGCCTTTGTGGGGCTATTATCGGCCTATCCATGCCGCGCGGCTCTTCTATACCGCCGTTTATTGCCTTTTTCATTCGGCCGCAGAATGTGCTGTCCTCCGGCGTGTCCATTTTAGCATTACCCACGTCCGGTAATCCGCCGTGATGCCCCGCAATGCATATAGCTTCATGCACGGCGTTAGCCCTGAAGCATTCAAATGCGCCCGCCGTTGAATGGTCAACTGCCGGCCCGCCGCGCAGCCTTCGCTGAAAGCCCTGAGTGTTTTTGCCGTCATCATGCCGCATCGCTTCAAGCTTGGCGTGTTCTTCCGCGCCAAACTGCGCCGCAAACTTTGCGCACAGTTCCGCCGTGCCGCGCTCATGTTCATCAACCGTTTGTTCTCTTCCGTCTTCCGCAATATGCGCCAGAAATACCGTTTCATCCATATGCTGTTATCTCCCGGCCTATGCGGCCATGCTCCGCTTGTTCAACTGTGCCTTAGAGTTCAAATACTGTGCCTGTGTTATATTGTTATTATATCAACATTATTTATTGTTAGCAATGCCAATCTTTATTATATTCCCGCCATTTTGATAAATTCTGATATTTATTTTGCCAATGTTATACGGACGTAATTGGACAAATACAATAAAAATCCCCCCGCATAGCTGGGTGTCCGTAAAACAGTTAATCCTCCGTATGGCTTAGACCATGCGGAGGATTTGTTTATGTCTAATCTTCAAACTTGCTGGCGGCAAGTCCACAGGGGATAGCCGCTTTAGCAGCGCAAGGGGGTGTAGCCACCTTGACGGAACGAAGTGACGCAACATTCTCGGTCATGCAGTATCCTCCTGCTGACGGAGAATGAAGCTCCGCAGGACGCACGATACTCCCGTTAGGAGAGTATAGAAGTGCGCCCTTTAGTTCCTAAAGGGTTTTTATCAGTTCGACAAACTGGAATTTATAGCTGTAATTCTTCTATAAATTTCTGCATACGTTCGGTCACTAATTCACTCTTTTTCAAAGAGACCAATTCACTTCTGCTTACCCACTTATATGCAATGGTTTCTCCATCCTGCAAGGTAATACAGTCTTTATTACAGTTCGTAACGCACAAAAACTCTACATAAATTGTGTCATTACTTCTCTCTCGTCCTACTTCGACTAAGTTATCAGTCCGAATCCCCGTTTCCTCTTGGAGTTCTCTGATTGCACAATCTAAAGGAGACTCGTTCTGCAATGCTGAACCTCCTGCTGTGGCTTCCCACATGCCACCAAACTGCTTACATCTATCCCGTTGCATTAGTAAATAGCTTCCATCCGTATGTTTCACAATAATATCGCAAACCAAATGGAATAGTCCCTCTGGAATTGCTTCTCCTCTTATCAATGTTGCATTATGAACCTTATTAAAATCTTTATCATAGGCATCCCAAGTTTCCATGCGACTATACCTCCTCAAATTCCGATTTGTTGCTCAATTTTTGTATTCA
>ERZ827512.2524-NODE-2524-length-14531-cov-19.075297_pt1 | contig 14531 bp, 9 predicted proteins | sample MGYA00519916_ERZ827512 | MGnify/ENA primary metagenome ERZ827512 (study PRJEB31778, sample SAMEA3449335) | human gut metagenome | biome: human gut; feature: human-associated habitat; material: faeces | place: United Kingdom | collected 2010/2012 ... | reverse complement strand
GACTTCATTCAGCCGGAGCCTGCAAATAAATTTGCGCATAAATCTTGACGGCACCGAAATTCAAGATTTTCTTACGTAAAAGCGCCGAAAGCAAAAGAAAACCTCTGAAACCCGAAGGTTTCAGAGGCTTTGTGTCTGTTCAACACTTTAGATGCAGATGTTTTGGGCTACCTCTGCCTATAAATCCTCGAAAAAACATACAACTTTTGTTCGCAAGTTTCGACATTATATCCTTTGGTTATTTTTGCTGGTTCCATTTTTGAATTAAGGAATACAGTTTTTCAATTTGCTTTTTTAAATCCAGAATATCCTTAGAATTCTCAGAAGTTATGTGTTCCACGATTCCTTTGGAAAATGATACTTTTTTCGACGAAAAGCCCCTAAACTTAGAATCAATATATTCAGGGAACAAATCATACTGACCAAGTGCCGGCAAGCTCTCACCATACATTGCCCGTAATGCTTGTGTGGGAATATAGTTCTCTATTTCCTTGCCTTTCGTTATCCAGCAGAAACCGCCAATAGCATCAAACTCTTTTCGGATTCTAGCCTTTGTTGAGTTAATTCTGGCATTTTCTTGTCTCTTGTCGGAATCTATAACAATAGCCGCATTTTTATTGGTTTTCAGAATACTTATTAGGTCATCCAATTTATCATCTACCGTAAAATGAGATAACGTCTTACCGCCATAATACAAAAACTGATAATGTGACCCTTCAATGTATTCTGAATCGCAAAAAACTTTCAACCATCTATTGATATACACTCTATCAGAGGGGCCCTCCACCCAAATAATCCCGTTAGATTGAAACAAGTCACTAGCACGCACATCCAGATCAGACAACACATCCAACCGGGCAGTTCTGTCTTTTATAGGGGTAATGCTGGATTCACCATTGCTTTTCTGTACATGGTAGAGTACCGTATTCTCTTTCTCAAAATACGTATTAATAGCAATGTGCGAATGAGTTGTAATAAAAATGTGCACTTTCTTTTTTACTGCATAGTCGTAAATGTACTCAAACACTTTTCTTTGCAAAGCAGGGTGAAGATTATTTTCTAGCTCTTCAAACGCATAAACAATCTCTCTATCTTTGTATTTCTTGGTTTCTGGAATGATATATAAGTTGACAAGCATGAGAATAATTGTTTTTAGGCCACTTCCTGATTTTGAAAGTGCAAATCTTCTGCCATCGCCTTCTTCCAAAAAAACCTCCCATTTTGTTGACTCTCCATCATCAATCTGTTGAACTCTAATACTCTGGAAATGTGCATCAGGTGCCATTATTTTATTGAGTTCACCAAGCAGACATTCTTCAACTAACTTTTCATCATATAGACTATAGTTAATATACTTACGCAACAAGTTCGTAGCTCCCTCACCGTTGAAGCGCACCCATTCGTTAGAAGATTCAGCTTCAGGCACAATATCTCTATCTGCATTAATACGGCGGAACTCAATTTCTAATTGAAAGTCATTATATGCTCGAACTACTGTCTCCCACTCCTTTTGCCCTTCTGGTAGTTTAAGATCAGGTTGTTTTCTATTTAAAGTCAGTGTCGTATAACAATCTCTTCCCGATGTAGTCACAGTCATATCTGTAACAATCTTTTTCCCGATAAATTGGCTTCCATATGTATAATGGTTAGATCCTATTGTGTCAGGAACATCGCCGCCACCCCTATGCTCACTGAATCCATAGCCCACTCTGTCTTTATCTAGCACAAAAGAGGGAGAGACTCTTGTAAATAGCTTGCCTTCAGTCAAATAGTAATGCGGTTCAAAAACACATTCGAGTGCATCTAAACAGCTTGACTTTCCACAATTGTTTTTTCCTATAAGCACAGAAACATACGGCGATATCTCCACTTCATTCTCAATGCCTGAAGGAAAGCTTTTATACCCTTCGAATTGAATAGAATAGACCTTTGCTCCGACCACAAAAAACATCTCCATCCCGTCTTTATGTATATTTAAGCACATTAGTGGCAAAAAAGCAATATCATTGGTAATGCATTTTCCCACCTACACTTAATAGATTAGGGGTAAGCAATATAATAACGCTGCTTTTCCTTCATCGTACTTTCTGTGATTCGTGACACCTCAGATGGATTCTACTGCATAGTGCACCATCGTCGTCTGCCTTCTTTCCATATTAACCGCTATTGTCCAATCTTACAAATGGGCTTCACATCTCATTATTCACTGCCGCAATTTTAGTTCGCTATTTTGCGAAGTTTTCCCTAACACGCTAGTAACAACCTGTCTCCACATAAAAAAGCGCCCCCTTTTTGATATGGTATGTACCAAGTCTTCTGGGCACTGTCATTTAGCCCCACGGCAATCTGCCCTCGATAGTGGAATAATCCGCTAATCAATTGCATAGCTTCTCCTTATCCTGACCGCATTTATTAGTGACTTTGCTGTTGACGTGCCACATACTATCCAACATGCGCTCTCAATAATTGCCAAACCCGTTCCGAACAAAATAAATGTTAAAACAACCATAGCACCTAGAACCACAAGTGTTCAGCGTACTATGGTCGTTTCATGCTTCTTGGAATTAGCAATTTTTGAACTGTGCTTTCCTTTGCTTATTGCAAATTCCGTTCATTAATAAATGCTACCACCCAAGGCGGGTCATATCTGTAACATAGCCGTTACCCTTTGCTAGGAAAGCAGTCACTATATGCTACCATGCTGTATCATATTCCCTAGGATTTGGTCATCCTTCAAATGATAACATCCGCTCCAACGACTCCACTGTTGCCTGTAATCGCCCGGGAAATACTGCTTCTCTCCAACACACGCCCAGAACATTATAAGGTTGTTTGATAGTAGAAAATGCTTAATCAATTCACCCCGAATCAAAAGCCCGTCAAAAATTCCTTCTATGCTACCATCAAAGCAAGCCAGCATTCCGTCTTCCGCGTAGTAATAACCATCGTGCTCTTTTTGATGTAAATGAAGATCTTCGATTAGTTTTCTGCAAGGAATATAGAACGCTGTGGTCTCTCTCTGTGAGGCATCATACTCCGATTCCCAGAGCACACGGGAATATGATGGCATAATCGGAATAGAAATAACATCCCCCGGGACTTGCCGCTCATATGATTTTTCAACAAACTTAAGCTGCACATTGCCTTCATCATATTCAATATTTTCGAAGTCCGGCACCTCATAGACTTCTGTTACCGTTTGATATTCTCCCACCTCAATCTCATGCTTAAGCCACAACTCCCTAAACACGCTTTTAACCCCGGGCGACCAAGCATATTCCCGGTTGAACAGTTGATACACATCGCTCCCTTCCGGGAAATCTTGTGACGAAAAATCTGGCGATTCAATGTGCTCCTTCATAAACTGAAAGTGGACTGGCCTCATAAAGTAAGCCTGAGCTTTGTACCAAATCTCTTGTGTCCCACTAGGTATTCCAAAACAATCATCAGCCTTTTCTGGATTTTTCTTAGCACATTCATAAATCATTAATGCAATCCAATCACTCCCAGATGTGTCCTGAATTTTCAATCTTGCAGGAATTTCGTCAAAAGACTCTGGTACAGCTTCTTTCCATCGATTAATATCCATTTCGCTTGGAAATGGATCTAAAAATGTTACATCTTCAGAAATAAGCTCAAATGCAGGAACGTTCGGGCATTGTAAGAAATGCACATTCAGCGTCGGATCAAAATCTCTGATGTAAGGTTCCCACGGCCCCTCAAATGAATAGGGTTCACCTTCCCAGCTCTTGACGAGGTGCGTATCTGACACTCTGGCAAGTATGTTGTACAATGCAATCCATTGATACTTCTTTCCAATGCGTTCAACTTTTCTGGTATCATGCCGACTATATCCATGATACTGAGACAAGCCATCGCAATTGCTGAGTTTCTCATCATACCCCAGCTCATCAAATATATATTGCATAGCATAGTGATACAGATTTACGATATCCACTCCATCAAAACGCTCAAGAGCAGATTGAAAAATGTATCTGCCAAAATCACCATACATGCCAGGACAATCCGCATGATTGACCTGCATAGAAAAATACAACCTACTGAACCCGCCACCAAGTGATTCATCGTTTTTGTATATTTGCTTTTCAACAGCAGGAATTGCTTCAGATTTATAGGGTGGTTTTATTCTATCCGCCAAAATACAGCTGCTGTCATCCGGCCTCTCATAAAGCCACCGTTCCACGATTAATCTGGCATAATCTCGAAGCAGAATATCTGGATAGACATACTCCTTGTCAAAGATATGTGAGTATACATATTCCGCAAGCTCTTTGAAAACCTCTGGCTGTGGTTCTGTCCTCTTAACACACGCACCAAATACGATTCCATACAGGCGCTGTAGAACATAAGGATCGTTAACCGCCTCAAACATCTGCAAAATTGACTTACAAAGCCCAAAGTTTCGCTTAAGCAACTCAATTGCTGCCTTTGATGCCCTATCCCTTAAGACTCGATTCGATGATGTGAGCAGCCACGCCAGCACGATCAAAATGAGCTTGATATTATCAGTAGACAATCCATCAAGCAGATGTCCTTCATCGAAATAAGTAATCAACTGGAATAACCGTTCTTCATCATCAACAAGATCATTTATAAATGTGGTCCACAGGTAATCACGGTCTGCCAGCGTTCTGTTAATCAGAAGCTTATGTAGAAAGAGTGCATTTAAGGGGTGATGCTCCTTCGTGCTGTTCTCAATCAACACGCGGTATACAACATCTTGTCTAACAACATGATTACTGATGAAATGCTGGAAGTCATCCTCATTAACTGAAGACGCTTTTCTCCATAAGAACGATTTAAGATATCTGTCGTCAAGATCACATCTATCATTATCATCAGTAATATTCAATTCAATATCCTCGAAACACTCCTCACGATTTGTATCGGCATAAAGGCTGCATACAATGACCGCGATATCAATATTGCTATAGCAGGTAATGGAGCCGTTTCCGGCCTGTAGCAATTCATTACACAGATATGGTATAAGATTTTCCTTCCGTAAGTATTTTCGCAAAATAAATTTTGCGCACACAAAGTCTTCCAGCAGATTGTAACTGAGAGAATACCACTCCGTACCTTCAAACGGTGTCACAATTAAAAAACCTGATCGGATCAAGGAGGCAACGTATTTTAACTTTTTATCTGCCAATCCATACCTATTCCAAAAGCCAAGGTCGAATAGATCAGATTGCGAGATCTGAATTGAATTACTTGTCAGACGAATACCTGCCATTTCGTCAATCAAATACTGCAAGAGCGGAATAGAATCATCAATTTCTACTGCTTCTTGCGCTTCTCTATCAGCCTTATCAATCACACGTTCAAATAGAGAATACATATCGAAGTTTTCACCTGTGTAGTTTTTGCAGTACAAGGATAAAAACAATGGGTTTGTCATCTCCGCCTGAAGAAAATAGGATGGCAAAAATGGAATACCATAGTAATTGAGAAAAGTCAGTGTAGCATTAATCGACTCCTCCCTAAAGCCATGGTGTACAATGTTACCAATTTCCCCGTTATTCATACCCTCTTTCACCGAATCATTGAGTACGGCTTTTTCGTAACCCGTTCGAATGGATACTACCAGCTTGGTATGCGGAAAATTTTTCATCTTGGTAATCAACGCCGGAAGCCCAGGTTTCCAAATGTTCTTATATGTGCTCTCATTTATTGCATCAATAAAAATGTACGAATATGTTTTATTCTGAATTGCAAGTGCTTCAAGCTTGTAAAGCAACGCTTCCAATGACAAATTAATGCCAAGGATTTCTGGAGTCTGTGCTTGAATTGTGTTGTTACCTAGATAATCCATTCCCAAGAGCAATATTGCGCCATAACCACAGCCGACGAGCTTTTCAGCAGCCACGGCAAACATTTGAGATTTACCGACGCCTGCATCTCCGCGTACGACTAACACCTGACAATTCATCAAATCGCAGGGAAAGCTCGCAGGCATGATGCGTTCTGGCGTACGTAGCAACGTCTGACATTCATAAATTTCCTTCGTTACTTTGCCGCTCACTTCAAAGTTATTCTCATTATGGGCTAATGCTCTTTCTTTTTCCTTAGCCTTAACCAATTCCGAAATAGCTTCAAACTCCGCAGCGCAGGCAGCTTTTATCATGTCCGGCCAAGTAAAGCAATCATGTATATTGTCCAAAGAAATATCTGAAATGGTTTCGATGGTTGAAATTAATTTCTTTCGCAATGACTGGCAGTCCGCATAAACCCAATAACTCTTCTTGAGTGACCATAATTGTTCATTTTTGATACGATTAATTTCCGACACAGCATCTGCATTGCAAAGGAAATAATTCAGGTACTTCTCCGTACTTGTTTGAACGTTGAATTCACCGTTATATCTTGGGCCTAGGGATACCAGGCTTTCCTCAAGACGACTCTTTAACCACTCATGAGAAAGAGCGAAATAATCGAAGAAGTGCCATGCAATCGTTTCATTCTTCATTACCTGCGTAAGAATCTCCTGATTCGTAATAGGCACAATTTCGATTCCATGGGGTTTCAAAATACCCTCAATTGCTTTATATCCTTGGCTGCTGATTGTCATATCTTTGTTGCAGTAAAGATAAATAACATCCAGTTGTCCCGCATAATGGCTGACCGCAGTTCTTGCAGAATGCTTAATTTGTTCATAATCCATTGCAGAGAAATATTTTGCCTGAAAGCTAATCCGCTTCTCGCTCTCCGAATGACGCACGGGTACTACCTCAACACCTGGATTGTTCGGGTCTGAGTGCAACAGCGCCTTTCCGTCAAAAAAGAACTCATTGAACAACCAGCGACACATATTCTCAAATGCAGTTTGTGGGTTTTCATTGCATAGTTCGAATTGCGTCCAAGAAATATCAAACTGTTTTCCTGGCAACATAATGCGGTACTCCCCTTTCTCTCTTTAATGCACATATTTGAAAAAATCTTGTCCCGGCAGATACAGATTCCTCCAAAAGTATACTACATTTCCATCTTCTATACAACCCATCTCTTTTCATTAAACGGAGTGTAAATATAAATTGAGCCTTGATTTACTCTTTAATATTCTCTACTGATTGCGTTGCGGTAGAGATTATCCTCGTCTTTTTCGGGAAAAGCAGCATCTTTTGCGCAGTATCTTGTTCCTCTATTAGCGTGTCTTTTCTATTCATAGCCACACCCGAGGTGATCTTCGCATATCCACATGCCATCACCATGTCACGTACGCTCTGGGTGACATGTCATATATTCTTTCTTCCGCACAAATAATTCTCTCTGACAGGATATTTCATTCTCCCACGCAGCTAAACACTCAGGCTGTCCATCTACTCGCAATCGGACTATTCTTCCTCTCCCCCGCCTCCTGCGTCCAGCCCGTAGGGCAATTGCAATTCCCCGCATAACGTACTCCACGCAGGGGATCGCCACACTGTTGCCCAGGGCTTTGTAACGGGCGGAATCTGACGCCCCTGGGATGTTTGTCCAACCGTCTGGGAAACCCTGCAAGCGCTCGCACTCAAGGGGCGACAGGCGGCGAATCAGGTTATGGCTCTCCACAATGCACTTATCGTCGCCGACATACTGATTGCTGATGCCCTTATGATCCGACCGAACCAGCGTGCCAACCGCATCCTGATAAGGCTGCGCTACCAGATCTGTGGCATCCTTGTGCTGCCGGGCGCTTTCCGTGCTGACCACTTCGTTCTCTGTGAACACATCCACCCGTTGGCGGCTGAAGACTGCGTGGTGATCTGTTGCCGTCAGGGTATAGGCAATGTCTTTCTGATACCCGATCCCATTACCGCCGTTCTGAGGCTGACGGTCAATGGCATTTCCGACAATACAGTAAACGGACGTATCTTGTTGCTCCACCAACGGCACATTATTGCCACCCGTGCCATACCGTGCGGACATGGTAGGTGCCACACTGTGAGGGCCGGTATAGCGGGCGTCAATGCCGTGGTTCTCATAAACCAGCGGCTGGTGTCCATGCTCCTGAGCACGGAGCGTCCCGCTCACGTCTTCGGAACAATCCATGACGCTGCCGCCCTGATCGTTTAGGCATAAAACGCTCGGTACCATATTTGTGCCGCTGTCAGACGCCTTCAGGGTTGGGGAGCATTCCTCCTGATAGCCAACTCCCCCGGCTTTGCTCCCCTGCCCCGCGGAAAAGCCAGCAGCAATAAATGTCTGCTGCTTCATCCCCGGCTGCGCGCCTAGCGCCCCGGCAACATCGTGCAGATCCCGAACCTCGTCTCTCTGGTTCGCTGCGAACGCAATGGGCTGAATTGCCCCGTCGCAGCCTTCATTCTCCTCCCCATCCGGCTGGGTGACGAAGGTTTGCATCTGCATATTGCTGGCCGCCATCAACGCTCCGGATACGCCGTGAAGATCGCTCCCCTCGTCTCTCTGGTTGATATGGTAGGCTTCCAGTTTCGTGGGCCTGCCATCCGGCAAAACGAGACCGGCTTGAATCTCCAGCGCCCGCTTCAGCTTTTCAGGAAGTTCCTTTCCCCGTTCAGCAGCTCTACGCAGGATACCCAAGCAGGCTTTCCTGGTCAAATAATATCTTTTCGGCGGATCGTCCTGCAAAATCCGCGACAAGGAAGATCCGTTTTCTTCTCTGGGGGACACCCCAGTATTGAGCGTCGAGGCATCTCCACGCCAGGGAGAAATCAGCTCCCAGTATGATTCGCCCAGCAGATTGCCATGGCCAGGGGTAAGGTCGAGGGATTGAAACACCACCGACTTTAATTCGGGCGATCTCCTTGAGAACACACCGGAAGTCTTCTCCTTTTGGTGTTCCGCTGGAGAAGGCTCCGGGAACATTTTCCCACACCATGAATCGAGGTCGTATATCGATAGCTGCTCTGCCTCGTAATTCGTCTGCATTTCTCATCTCCTTTGTAAGTCTGACCTGTTCCATAAAAAGACCGGAACGCGCACCGGCCAGACCGGCTCTGGCTCCGGCCACTGAGAGATCCTGACATGGGCTGCCCCCACATATGATATTTACTGGCGGCAGCTCCGCTCCGTTTAGTTTTGTGATATCCCCAGCATGAACCATGTTGGGGAATCGCAGCTTTGTCACCTCGATAGGAAAGGCTTCAATCTCACTTGCCCACACCGGTCGGATGCCATTCCGCACCGCCGCCAGAGGAAAGCCGCCGATCCCATCGAATAGGCTGCCCATGGTTAATTCGTTTGTCTCCTGATTCGGTACACACCTCCAAAAGCAAAAAGCCAGCCGTGAAAACAGCTGGCATATCGAAAATATGTTTTGACTTCTATGTCACATTTTGGTAGAATAAACGTGGTTCTTTCGAGAACCGGGCGTTGCCATAACACGGTAGGCGGTTATCCCCCTCTTTCAGGGGGTGATCCTTCTTTGCCCCCTGTCCTGACTGGAAGGGGGTGGTAGGTGTGAATGTTGTTACATATGAGGAACTGTTCCAGCTGCTCATGGTTCTCATCACCTTTGCCAGTTTGATCATTACGATCATAAAAAAGAAGTAAACCGCCCCAAGTCCCCACTCGTGCGGTTTACTTCATCGCAATACTAGGGGGCTAACCGTCTATCGGCAGCGCCCTTTTCTATGTCTATTATACCACGATTCCGCAGTCTGTCAAGGGCTGACTGTGCAGGGTGTTATTTGCATTGATTGGCTCTTCCGTACCATCTCCTGTTTCGGGTCGTAGACAACCAAGCCAATCTTATCATAGTCATAACCAGCAGGATTTAAGATCTGATCCCGCACAGTTTTGATGAGGTACTCCGTATCCAGTTTTCCCTCCAAAAACAGCCCTTCGTCAATCATGACAGGTACGTTCATCCCCTTTGGACTACCGCTGAGAAGTGGGCGCAATCTGCCCGCTACCAAGTCACGGAGCCGCACCATCCGGTCATGTCTGATCGGGTCTTTGTTGCATTCCCGCAGGATTTCCAGAATGGCTTGCCGCCAATTCTGCACAGTCGCTATCCTGCCATCCGGGAATAACAGCCTAGATGGCTTCAGTCCCTTGAACCGTACTGGATCTGCCGCCAGTGACAACAGTTGTTCACCGTCGCCCATTGTCAACCGTTTCCCCTCCGTAAGAATCTTTTGAACCAGCTCGTCATACAGATCATCGATCTTCTGATGCATCTGTTCCCGGCTCTGTTCGACCCGAGCCAGGCTTACGTCGCCGATGGGAGCACTGTTTTTCTCCATCAAATTCTCTCCTTCTTTCCCGTCTTTCGTTTTTAGACAATGGTACTGTTGCCATGCCCGACCGTCTGATCAATTTCCGTTCCGTCATACAGGAACACCTTGATGTGATCAGCAGATATCACTTTTACCGTATGTACCAGTTGCCGGATCATTTCCTCGTCCCATTGCTGCATGTGGTGGCTCATTCCGTCTAGCGCCGCTTCCATCGAATGCACATGTAACTGTACCGTCTGGTCTTTTCGGAGCCGAGCGGCAATTTTTTCGCGTTGTTCTTTCAGCGACGCCATCTCATTGGCAATACTACCAAACCTTACCGCGTTCTTCGCCGCACTGTCAGGCTGTTGGAGCAATATGTTGAATTCCGCTTCCAGCTCCTCACGCCTTCGGTTGATTTCTCCCAGTGTCATGGTGGAGTTCGGGAGAATCCCTGTTTCTTCCACTGCCGCTTCTGTGATCTGACTGCAGATTATCCCTTTGGAATCCATTACGGAATTGATTGCCGCCATGATCGTCTGCTGCAGAGGTTCTTCGTCCATGGTCGGTGACTGATGGCAGTATTTTGTTCCATAGTCCAACCGGCTGACACAGCGCCAGACGATTCTTGTCTTTCCGTTCCGCTTCCATGTACACCTTCGATACAGGGTGCCGCACTCCCCGCACACCAGTCTCTCAGATAGGGCAAACTTGCTGGCATAACAGGAACGGCCTGTGGAGGATGTCTTTTTTGATGGGCTGGCCGATGCCGATCTTCTGGTCTTTTCTGCCTGAACCGCCTGATATATTTCCCTGCTGACGATTGCCGGGTGATTATTCTGGATCAGATACATGGGAAGCTGTCCTGTGTTCTTTATGACCTTTTTGTTGATACAATCCTGCGTAAAGGTCTTCTGCATCAGAACGTCCCCACAGTATTTTTCGTTTCCCAGGATGCTTCTGATCTGGGAAATATCCCACTTTGCCCCACCTGTCGGATTCGGCACCGCCTTTCCTTCCAAACTCAGCTTGATCATTCTTAAACTAGCTCCCTGCAGATACTGATCATAGATGCTGCGGACAGCCTCTGCCTGATCTGAATTTACCTGCGGATTTCCTTCGTCATCCAGATAATACCCATAGAGCTTCTTGAAATTAACGGAAGCTTTTCCCTCTTTCATAGACTGTCTCTTACCCCATCGGACATTGGCACTGATGGATTCGCTTTCCGACTGGGCAAAGGCACTCATGAAGGTGATAATCAATTCCGTGTCCGTTTCCAGCGTATTGATATTCTCCTTCTCAAAGATGATGCCGATTCCCATACCTTTCAATGCACGAATGTATTTCAGGCTGTCCAGCGTATTTCTCGCAAACCGGGAAATGGACTTTGTCAGAATCAGGTCGATTTTCTTCTGGCGGCACCTGCGGATCATTCGGTTGAAATCATCCCGGTTTTTGGTAGATGTCCCCGAAATACCCTCATCCGCAAAAATGCCCGCCATTGTCCACTCGGGATTGGTCATGATTTTGTCCGTATAGTAAGTACATTGCGCCTCATAGCTGGACTGCTGTTCTTCCTCCTCTGTGGATACCCGGCAGTAAGCTGCCACCCGCAGCTGTCGCATGACCGTCCGCTGATCCATCTGCGGCTTTGCCGGTATGACCGTTACTGTCCTGCGAATATCATCCATTTTGCTCACCCCTTTCCACGATCTGGTCGTTTTTCAGTCTGATCTTTACATTCCCATTGCCGTCCACCAGAACGGCGGATACGCTCATTGCAATAAGATTGGCATCCAGCTCTGAGCGCGGCGCTTCCTTTTGAAACAGCCTTCGCAGCCGCTGGGTTTCGTACTCTCTGGGATCAATGTCCGCATACATTTCTGCGGCGATTTCCCGCAGCACCTCACGGGTGCAATCCTCATCCACCGGAAGTTGACCGATGAGTCCCTCCAGCTTGGATTTCAGCGCATCCAGTCTCTTGGAGTGCGCACGGTGTATTTGTGGTGTTACAATGCGCTCTGGATTCTGGGTAAGGCAATTCAGCAGATACAACACCTCGTGCTCGATATGGGGTGTAATCCGGAATCCGCACTTCCTTCTCAGTACGGTCTGTGCTTCCGTCTTCTGCACAGCAGGCGCTTTTCTCTTTCGTTTTTCCTCTGTGTTCAGGAATACCGAGGCGTCCACCAAAACCGGAAATCCGCTTTCCCCAAGATATCGGGTATCCGCAAGGATCCTCGCTACCATGTTCTTGTTCCACGGTTTATTGGGATCATACCGTACTGCGGTATCATTCATAAAATTCGCCAGTTCCTGAACACTGACTCCCATATTGTATCTGGAAAACAGGTGGGTGACCCAATGGCTTTCTGCAGTGTCAACAGCGATTCTCCCTGATTCCATTTTGTAGCCAAATGGCAGTTTCCGTTTCGTACCCATCACCTCACCGTCCTTTCTATGGATTCCGTCAGCTCCAGCCCGTTTTTCAGCCGGAAGCGGACTTGCGTATTACTCTGCACTGTGATTCTGTCAATCAGCTCGCAGAACAGTTCCTCATCGAAGGCATCCAGAATATCCGACCCCGTCAGCAGCGTTTCCTGTAACTGCTGCGTTTGATCGATGACTTGATCGTGCTCCAAATTATGGAGTTTCTCTTTCTGCTGCTTAGCTTTGCGGAGCCGTTCTGACAGCTGATTGTTTTTGCTTATAAAAATATCAGGGTCAACCATCCTCTTCCTGTTCAGCAAGGATAGTGCATGACTCTGATCTAAAATATCGGATATTTCCTTGTTCAATTCAATGGCTGCAGAACACCAAAGTATCCGGCGGTTCCTAATTCTTTGTTCCTGTTTCAGCAGGAAAGAAAGCACTTCCGGGTGGTTTCTCAGCTTAAAGTGAAGCCGAAGGAAAGCGCCAAATATTTCAGCCTCGGAAACCGGGAGCAGAGGACACGTTTTGATAGATTCCTCATGCGTCCTGCAAACCCAGTACCATATTCCTCTGACCTGCTTTGATCTAAATAAGCTGCCACAGCAGTCACAACGCAATTTTCTTGCGAGAAATCTGGCTTGTCCCTGAACCGCTGGATTTCTGCGAGCCTTTCGCAATTCTGTTGCCTGGTCAAATAACTCCTGTTCAATAATTGCAGAGTTGCTGTTTGCCACAAAGTAGCTGTTGCGCACACGCATCAGGTAAGCAGCCGCCTGCCGGACATCCCGGTAGTCCGAGCGCTTCCGGAGGGATGTTTTTAGCTTCTCTGCTTCTTCCATCAGAGAGGTCGGCGTCGTTCTGTCGATGATCTCCAGCTGATCCGCCAAATGGATGTTGGGTTCATTGCTACCGTCGTGGAAGTGGAGCCAGCTGGTAAACTCCTCTCTTGAATTCAGGGGCAGCAGATCCAACTCCAATAGCAGCTCTGCCGGACGGTTCTTCACTACCCGGAAGAAATTCACCAGTTCCCCCTCGATATCGTTGTAAACCTCAAATTTGCTGGGTTCCTTCCCCAGCAGCACAGCCCCGCTTCCGCCGAAGATTTCAATATAGCGTCCGAATTCCCTGGGGAACACGGACAGGATGATCGGAAGCAGGTTTGTCTTGTTTCCAATGCGGGTTATGGGTGTTCTGATAGGTCATCTCACGCTCCATTCATAATAGAAAAGGCCGGTACAGTGCCTGCGGTCAAGCTGCTGTATCGGCCGTTGGGTTTGGTTTTCTTCCTGTATTCAGGGCACCTGTCCTTCAATTTGCGTTGCTCTTTCAGATTCATCACCCCCTTCATGGTTTTGAAGCATCGCACCTTGATAGCAAGGTTTTAGAAAAAGTCAAGTCTTGTTCTTTCACTTATTTCATGGTATCATCTCAACCGGTGCGCACAGCAAAAGGAGATACTTACAATGGGTACTACAGCCATTTCTCACACAATGCAGGAGCTTCTGCAGCGAGAGGAAGCATTTTTCCGCCGCATTCCCGGCATCAGCGCCCTGCGCCATGCCGCGCCTGAAAGCATTCCCGAACTGGAAGCCAAATACCCGGACGCTGCCTTTGCCCTGATGATCTCTGACAACCTTTTTGTCGGTGACCGGGAGCTTAATGAAATCCACCAAAAGGCATACACTGCCATTCTCCGCGGCGAGTCAATTTCTGGAGTTCGCTTCCGATATGACTATGATACGGAATCCTACCTGAGAAGGCATATGTGGGACTGATATCTTCTGCAGAAGCAAAAAAGCCGTTATGGTTTCCTCTTGGATTCCATATCCTCTTTGAAAGGAAACAGCATACAGGTCAGCCCGTCATGCCGGAATGTATAGGCTTCTTCGAAGCCAG
>ERZ827512.2505-NODE-2505-length-14595-cov-2.674966_pt1 | contig 14595 bp, 12 predicted proteins | sample MGYA00519916_ERZ827512 | MGnify/ENA primary metagenome ERZ827512 (study PRJEB31778, sample SAMEA3449335) | human gut metagenome | biome: human gut; feature: human-associated habitat; material: faeces | place: United Kingdom | collected 2010/2012 ... | reverse complement strand
ATTATCTATATAATGGCCAATACACTTGGACGCTGTCTCCGTCTATTTTCTATTCTAGCGACTCACATGCGTACGTTTGGTCTGTCCTTCCTTCGGGTGGCCTTGAAGCTTGGCATTACGTCACTAGTTCCTTCGGGGCCCGTCCAGTTATCAACCTAAAGGCTGATACACAAATTACTAAAGGTGATGGAACAGCATTAAATCCATATGTAGTTCAGTTTTAGATACAATCTAATGTGCTAGTGCACACTAGATTTTTTCTTTATTGTGTGATAGAATACAGCTTAAAAGAAAGGGGCTATGATTGATGAATATAATTATTGTTGGAGCAGGTGTTAGTGGACTTACTGCTGGTATATCTCTATTAAGAAATGGTAATGATGTAACAATATTAGAAAGAAATAATATGAGTGGTAAGAAACTGTTATTAACTGGTGCTGGTAGATGTAATTACTTTAATGATTCACAATCTATAAATCATTACCATATTAGTAATGATTCCTTATTAACTAGCATTATAACTAAAAGTAATATCAAATTAGTAGAAAGTTTTATTAAATCTCTTGGAATTGTTCCGAAGATAAAAGATGGATATTACTATCCGTTTTCTAATCAAGCGATTAATATGAAAGAACTTTTAGAAACTACTTATTTAGATTTAGGTGGTAAGTTTAAATTTAATTATTTAGTAGAAAAAATAGAAAAGAAAGATGACTTATTTATTATTAATGATAATATAACTTGTGATAAATTAATACTTGCTACAGGTGGTAAATCTTATAAAATGACTGGTAGTGATGGAATAGGATATTTCCTTGCTAATAGTTTTCATCATAAAATAATAGATGTTTATCCCTCTCTTACTTCCTTAGTTACAAAAGAAAAACATAACTTAAAAGGAGTAAGACTTGATGCTAGAGTTAGTCTTTATGAAGATAATAAAAAAATTAAAGAAGAACTAGGTCAAGTACAATTTACCGACTATGGACTTAGTGGTATTTGTATTTTTAATCTTAGTTATTATGCTATTAAAGGATTAAATGATAAGAGAAAAGTAACAATTAAACTGGATTTAATGCCTTTTGATGATACTGTTAATTTTTTAGGAAGAAGAGTAAGAGATACCTTACTTGGTTTTTTACCAATTAAAGTAATTAATTATATTATGTTAAAACTAGATATTTCTTCTGCTACTTATTATGAAGAACTTTCCTCTTTAAAGAAAAAAGAACTAACTAATATGTTAAAAGAAATGCCTTTTGCAGTTACTTCCTATAAAGGTTTTGACTTTGCTCAAGTATGTAGTGGTGGTGTAAGTTTAGAAGAAATAAATCCGTTAACAATGGAATCCCTTCTTGTTAAAAACCTTTATATAACAGGTGAATTATTAGATGTTAATGGTGACTGTGGTGGTTATAACTTGACTTTTGCTTTTCTATCAGGAATATTAACTAGTATGGAGGATTATAATGCTTAGAGTAGAAATTAATTTAAAAGTAGATAATGATAATTATCAAGAAGAAGTACTAAAATTATTAAAAGTTAAAGCTAGTGATATAAAAACTATAAGTATTAATAAAAAATCAATCGATGCCAGACGTCGTGATGAGATACATTATCACTATAGCATTGATGTAGAACTTGAACTTAAAGTAGAAGAAAAGCTATTAAAGAATAAGAAATTAAAACTTAAGAAAGTAGTAAAAGAAGAGTATCAACTACCTAATTCAGGTACTATAAAACTTCCTAATCGTCCAGTTATTGTTGGGAGTGGACCAGCTGGCTTATTTGCTGCTTATATCTTAGCAAGTAAAGGTTTTAAACCACTAGTAATTGATAGAGGGGAAGAGATGACTAAAAGAGTAGCAAGTGTAAATAAATTCTTCGCTAAAGGATTACTTAATGAAGAAAGTAATGTTTCTTTCGGGGAAGGAGGAGCAGGAACTTTCTCTGATGGTAAGTTAAAAACAATGATTAGAGATAAGGAACATCGTGGTAAGAAAGTATTTGATATCTTTATAGAAAATGGTGCTAATAGTGATATTTTATATTTACAACATCCCCATCTTGGAACAGATAAATTAAGAGAAATAATTCCTAATATTAGAGAAAAGATAATAAAGATGGGAGGAGAGTTTAGATTTAATACTAAACTTACTGATATTAAAACTAAAGATAAAAAGGTAGTAAGTATTACGTTAAATGATAAAGAGATTATTCCTTGTGATGTATTAGTGTTAGCGATAGGTCATAGTGCCAGAGATACTTTTCATCTATTAGATAATGTTGGGTTAAAGATGGAATCTAAACCATTTGCTGTAGGAGTTAGAGTGATGCATTATCAAGAAATGATCGATAAAGAACAGTATCATAATAAAATAAAAAAAGCTCCTTATAAATTAACTTATCAAACAAAGGAACATCGAGGAGTTTACTCATTTTGTATGTGCCCTGGAGGTTATGTTTTAAATGCTACTAATCTTAATAATCATTTAGTAGTAAATGGGATGAGTAATTATTTAAGAGATAGTAATACTGCTAATAGTGCTATTATAGTAACTGTTTCTAAAAAAGATTATGGAGAAGATTTATTTGCTGGTGTTACTTATCAAGAAGAGTTAGAAAAGAAAGCTTTTAAATTAGGTAAGGGAAAGATACCTGTAGAATATTATCAAGACTTTGTAAATAAAAACATTACTAAAAAAGAAACAGATTTTGCTATTATGGGTGGTTATACTTTTGTTGATTTAAATAGTATTTTACCAGAATACATTTCATCTTCCTTAAAAGAAGCTATGGAAGAGTTTAATAAAAAGATAAAAGGATTTAGTGATGGTAATCCTTTACTAGCAGGAGTAGAAACAAGAACTTCATCACCAATTAGAATTATTAGAGATGACTTATTAGAATCTAATATTAAAGGCATATATCCCTGTGGTGAAGGAAGTGGTTATGCTGGAGGAATTACTTCATCTGCTATAGATGGTATAAAAGTAGCAGAAGAGATAATTAAAAAATATACTTTGTGAAAGGAACTAATGATGATAAAAGTTGTAGCTGCATTAATTTGCAAAGATAATAAAATATTAATTGCTAGACGAGCTACTGGGGACCCTAATGTCTTAGGAAAATGGGAATTTCCTGGGGGAAAAGTTGAAGCTAATGAGTCAGAAGAAGCTGCTATTGAAAGAGAAATAAAAGAAGAATTTGAATTGACTGTGAAAGCAAAAAGATTTTTGATTAATAATATCTGTGAGTATCCAGAAAAAAAGATTGATTTAAGATTATATGAGTGTGAGTATTTGTCTGGAGAATTTTGTCTACATGATCACTTTGAATATAAGTGGGTTGAAATTACTAAGTTGATTGATTTTGATTTAGCACCAGCAGATGTGTTACTAGCTAGATATGTTATGGAGGAATATAAATGAAATATTGGTTTGTAAATCAAGGTGAAACTTATGAAGAGGAACGAAAATATAACTTTCTATATGCTCCTAGCTCTAATAAAGAAGGTGCTCATCGTTCGTACTGGACTAATGTTATGAACATTAAGATAGGTGATATCATCTTTTGTAATTATAAGAGCAAAATAGTATCAATTGGGAAAGCCTTAACAGATGGTTATGATTCTCCAATTCCAAAATGTATAGAAAAAAAATGGAATTCTGATGGTTATAAAGTTGATGTAGAATATATTGATTTGAACACCAAGTTTAAATTTAGTAATTACAAAGAGATATATTTAAATAATATTAACTATGAAAAAACTTTTACCTGTTTAGGAACTGCTAAGCAAGGTTATTTATTTTCTCTTGATGAAGAAATAGTAAAATTGTTTATCGATGAAATTGGTGAACAAAAAATAAGAAATTTTATTTATAATACAAACTCTATTGTTAATGAAGAAGTTTTAGAAGAACAAGAAGAAAAAGAACAATTTGAAAAAATAAATAATGGTTCAATAAAAACATATAGTGAACAGGAATTAGAAGCTATAGAATCTAAGAAGTATGAATATAACTCATCTAAAAATAAAAATAACAGAAAAAGTTCAAGAGAAAAAACAGATGTTAGATTAAAGGCTACAAGACTGGAACTTGCTAATTATCTATGTGAAGTTAATCATGAACATAAGACTTTTACTAATGCAACTGGAAAGCATCAATATTTAGAATGTCACCATATTATTCCTATTAATGCGCAAAAAGATTTTCCAGATATGAAATTAGATAGTATGTTTAACATTATTGCACTATGTCCAACTTGTCATAGAAAAGTTCATCATGCAGTTTCTACAGAAAAAAGAGAAATTTTTCTTAAGCTGTATGAACTAAGAAAAGAAGAAATGATGAAACATGGTTTCGATGAAGAAGAAATTCAAAAAATACTAAACAAATATTATTTAAAGAAGAAAAGACAAGGATTTCAACTGCTATAGACGGTGTAAAATTAGCTGAAAAGATAAAATACTATTTATAAAATTCATTTCCAGAAGTTACTAAAATTAACAAGCTTTGGAAAAATATTTCCAAAACTTGACTTTGCCGCTTATTTTGCATATACTTTATTTAGAGGTGAGAAAACTATGATAGAAAGAAAAGAGTATTTAGAAAAATTAAAAAACTTTAAGGATAAGGATTTAATCAAAGTGATTACTGGAATAAGAAGATGTGGAAAGTCTACCTTATTTGATCTTTTTATTAATTATTTAAAAGAAACTGGGATAAGTGATAATCAAATAATAAAAGTAAATCTTGAAGATGCAGATTATAACTTTGAAAGTTATAAAGAATTATATGATTATATAAATAAAAAAATAGATTCTAAAAAACAATATTATGTATTTATAGACGAAGTTCAAAATGTACCATTATTTCAAAAAGCAGTTGATAGTTTATATATAAAGAAAAATGTAGATGTTTATATAACTGGTTCAAATGCCTATTTATTGTCGGGAGAACTGGCAACGCTATTATCTGGTAGATATGTAGAAATTAAAATGCTACCCTTATCATTTAAAGAATATTTGAGTGCATTTACTGATAAAACTAAAAGTAATTACGAGTATTTCTTAGACTATATGCGAAATGGTGGAATGCCTGGTAACTTATCAATAATTAAAGACAATCCTAATGACTTAGATATGTATTTAGAAGGAATATTTACAACTGTAATCTACAAAGATATTATAACAAGAAATAATATAACGGATAAAATGTTACTAGAAAGTATCTTAAGGTTTGTCTTTGATAGTATAGGTAGTCCAATATCAACCAAAAAGATAAGCGATACTCTAACAAGTAAAGGAATGTCAACAAGTAATCATACAGTAGAGAACTACCTTTCCGCATTTATTGATAGCTTTTTAATATATAAAGCTGAAAGATTTGATGTTAAGGGTAAAAATCTTTTAGTAAGGGACTATAAATATTATGTTGTAGACCAAGGACTTAGAAGCTATCTGCTAGGTAAAAAAGCTGATAGTGATATGGGACATATACTAGAAAATATTGTTTATTTAGAATTGCTTAGAAGAGGGTATAAGGTATATGTAGGAAAAGTAGATGATTTAGAAGTTGACTTTGTAGCTGAAAACAGAAACGGTTTAAAATATTATCAAGTAGCTTTAACGGTTAGAGATGAAAAAGTCTTAGAGCGTGAACTTAAATCACTACAAAGAACTGGTGACCATTATCCTAAATATTTATTGACACTTGATATGGATTTAGAAGCTGATTATGATGGTATAACTAAGATAAATGTTATTGATTGGTTATTAAACAAAGAATAAAAAGTAGAAACGGCAATATTTAATTATATTGTTTTTTTCATTAAAATCTAAAAAAAACTTCTCAAAAAAGTTTTGATAAGTTATAATAGGTAATTAGAAGTGGGTGATGGTCGTGCGTAGAGTTCCAGTTATGATTGTTAATGAAACAGTCTTATTCCCTAATTTTGAATACCGAATTGAAACAGAAGATGAGAAAACGGAAAGCTTAATTAATATAGTAGAACAAAGCAGTGAAAAGCAAGTTATAATGATTCACTCTTTAGATGGCTTTTCCACTGATAATGTAATTGAATTTCCATCACTCGGGGTTTTGTCAACCTTAACTTTAAAACTATTAGTTCCTAATTCTAGAACAAGAGCGGTTTTTCAGTGCCATAGTAGAGTAAATGTTACTAATTATGAATTTGAAAAAGGCATTTGGTATGTTGATATAGAAGATGTTGAAACAAGAGAAATACCAAAGGAAAAAAACACTTTGTATGTAGATATGTTACTAAGAGCTTATGAGAAGTATAGTAACTTAGTATCAAATACCAGTAATGCTATGCTTCATCAGTTGTCATTTATCGAAAGTTTAGCAGACTTAACTGATTCTTTAGCAGCAATTTTACCATTTTCTATTGAATTAAAGAAAAAATATCTTTATGAAGAAGACCCAATAAAAAGAGCTATCTCTTTATTAGAACAATTAAAAGAAGAAATAGCTCTTGCTAGAATAGAAAATGAAATAGATGAAAAAGTAAGAAAAGAAGTAATTGATAGTCAAAAGAAATTTTACCTAGAAGCAAAACTCAAAGTAATTAAAGAGGAGTTAGGAGAAGAAAATAGTAAGAATAGTGAAATAGAAAACTATAAGAAACGTTTAAAGAATTTAAAAGCTAATAACAAAATTAAAGAAAGAATTAAAGAAGAAATAAAAAGGTATGAAACATCTGCTCCTATTTCTCCAGAAGTAGTAATGATGAAAGATTATATTGAGTGGATGTTATCGCTTCCTTTTGAAATAGAAACTAAAGATATAACTGATTTAAATAAAATAAAAGTAGTCTTAGATAATAATCACTATGGAATGAGTGATGTAAAAGAAAGAATCTTAGAGTATATTGCTGTTAAACAAAATTCTAAGAAAGAGAAAAGTCCAATTCTATGTTTGATAGGTCCTCCAGGAGTAGGTAAAACCTCTCTTGCTTATTCTATTGCTAAGAGTTTAAATAGAAATGTTGCTACTATCTCTGTGGGTGGTATTAATGATGAAGCAGAAATTGTTGGCCATCGAAGAACTTATGTTGGAGCCCTTCCTGGAAGAATTATTCAAGGAATGAAGAAGGCGCATAGTTCTAATCCAGTTTTTATTATAGATGAGATAGATAAAATGACCAAGGGAGTCAAAGGGGATCCCGCTAGTAGTTTACTAGAAGTTCTTGATAAAGAACAAAATACTCACTTTTCTGATCATTATATTGAAGAAGATTTTGATTTATCGAAAGTGTTATTTATTGCTACTGCTAATTATGAAGAACAAATACCATTAGAGTTAAAAGATAGATTAGAGGTTATTCATATTCCTTCTTATACAGAATATGAAAAAAAAGATATCGCTTTAAACTATTTGATACCTAAATTAATGGATGAAGTTGGTTTGACGCCTTTTGAAGTAGAGTTTAGTGAAGAAGCAATTTTAGAAATAATTAGAAGTTATACTAAAGAAGCTGGTGTCAGGGAACTTAACCGAATGATATCAAAGATACTACGAAAGATAGTTAAAGATATGTTAATTAATAATAATGCTGCTTTAGTAACAGTTACCGTTGATTCTTTAGAGTCTTATTTAGGAAAGAAAGTTTATCCGTTTTATTCTCAGAAAGATTTACGTCAGGTAGGAGTAGTTAATGGACTTGCTTATACACCTTTTGGTGGAGATGTTTTAAAAGTTGAAACGACTTATTATAAGGGAAAAGGTGAATTAATACTAACTGGTTCCTTAGGAGAAGTAATGATAGAGTCTGCTCAGATTGCCCTTAGCTACATTAAAGCTAATTATGAAAAATTTTTAGTTGGTGAAAAAATTTTTACTAATGATACCCATATTCACTTGCCCGAAGGAGCAGTTAGTAAGGAAGGACCATCAGCTGGTATTGCTTTAACTACTTCAATAATAAGTGCTTTTACTGGTATTAAAATATCTTCAAAGATAGCAATGACTGGAGAAATAACTTTACAAGGGAGAGTACTCCCAATCGGCGGAGTTAGAGAAAAAGTTCTAGGAGCTTACCGAGCAGGAGTTAAAAAGATTTATTTACCAAAAGAGAATAAAGCTGATTTAGATGAAGTTCCTAAAGATATTAGAAAAGAAATAGTTTTCAAATTTGTTTCTAATTATCAAGAGTTAGCAACAGAATTATTTAAGATTGAAAAGTGAACTGGTTTTCACTTTTTTCTTTGAATATCTATCTCAAGCTTGATTTTTAATATAAATATGATAGTATATAAGACACTTGCCAAAAGATAACTGTGATATAGGAGGATACTATGCCAAAGAAAAAAAGAATAATTAAAAAATATGAAGATCAAATTGCACAGCTTGAAGAATTAAAGAAACAGGCAGAAACTTTAAAGATAAAAATTTCTAAACAAAAGTTAGATAATCTCAAACAATTTAATGTTAGAAATATAAGAGTAGTTGGTAAAACATTTAACTTTCTTCTTCCTTTTGCCTTTGCTTCCGGTTTAACTGTTGCTGGTGGTGTATTGATTGATCTTGGACATCCATTCATTAAAGATAAAATAGTTGAATATAAAGAATATGATTTAGACTATAAGACAGATGGCTATGTGTCGCTAGAAGAATTTTACAAGAAAAATAGTTGGTGTAATGTCTCTAGCTCTAAAGGTGAGTTACTCGTCTATACTCCCTGGGAGCAAGAAGATGATCATTATACTAGAAAAAAACTAAACTATTCTCTTGCTGAAAGCAACATGATGGAGTTAATGAATGCCGTTTTAGAAGAAAATTTTAATTACATAGATGAAAATCTTGATGTTTCTGATGAAGAGATTCAAATTACTAATAGTATTGAAAGTTATAAAGACCAAGAATACTTTATAGATGCTAATTTACATACACTAAATAAAAATGACACTTTCAATTATGACGAGTCAGGAAAGAGAAATGCCCTTGTAACTATCGGAGAGTTAGTTCTTGCTTTAGGAGCTGGATTTATCTTGGATAGATATAGAAACTTTGATTACCGAACAGAAATAAATTCGATTAATAATGATTATTCTTCCTCAAAAGAAGAACTTTTGGCAAGTAAAAAACAATTAAATGATACTAATAAAAAAATATTAACTCTTTCTAGAAAAAAGGTTGTATAAATAATGCAAAATAGTAATAAGATTTTTAATAAACTTAATAGAAATGTACATAGCTTGGAAAGACAAATAAAACATCTGGAAATGTATAATATTCGTAACTTAGCAATTAGGCTAGCACTAAAAAATGGTATGGTACTTAGACATACATTACCTTTTGTTACATCATTTTTAATACTTGCTAACTCGCCAGGCTTTAAGGGCAATCTTCCTTTTCATAAAGATGAAATAATGGCTACTTATGATTTTGAAACGATAGATACTTCTAATGGAATTCATTTAAAACATTTATCTAATGATTATAAGTATGAAGATGAAGCAATTGAATACTCGACGGGCTGGGAACTTGACAATATGGGCCTTTATGAAAGAACAGTAACCTCTTATAGAGTGAGTGGTGTGCTTGATTTGAATAATCAAGAAAAGATATTATCTATGTCTAAAGAGGAGATCGAACAATCACTAGTAACTACTAATATTCGAACTATAAGAAAAAATGCTTTGACTCCAGAAGATGATATTTATAATTCGGCTGCTCTTATAGTTGTAAATCATAAGACTTCTGAAGATAAAATGCTAAGATCAGAAACTTTAAAAGAAAATTTGGTATATTCTGCTATTTATATGTCACTAGTTTTAGGACTGGGGATAGGTTTAAAAAAAGTAAAGAAAATTTTGGTAAAGGAAGATACGAAGGATAAATATGAAAGACTTGCAGTCTCATTTAAGATAATTGAAGAAGATGACATAGAAGATGCTAAAAAGATTCTTGATCTACGCAAGAAAAATTTGCAGTTATTAGCAGAAGAACCACGAGAAAATGAAGGTTACTCTTATCAATTCAAGAAAAGAAAAAGGTGATATAATAGTGAAATATACATTTATAGATTATGACAAAAATGATACTTTCTCATCTTTAAGAGGAATAGATTTAAGAGAGCTACTAGCTGAGACAGAGAATTATCTGTTGGAGTATCGTGACAAACTAAATTTACCAAGTAAGCTAACCTTTGGAATAGAATTAGAATATGAACGATTTTCAGAAACTGAGGTAACTGAGTTTATCAATAGTAGTTTAAGGGGCTGGACTTCTAAATATGATGGTTCTCTAGATTCAGGAGGTGAGATCAATTCACCAATTATGAAGGATAAAAATAAAAGCTGGCGAGATTTAAAAAAGATATGTAATTATCTTTCTTCAGCTAGGGCTGATACAGCTCATCATGCCGGAGGACATATTCATATTGGTGCTTCCATCTTGGCTCAAGATGCTGATGCTTGGCGGAAGTTTCTAAAATTGTATACTGCTTATGAAAATGTAACTTTTAGATTTGCATTTGGAGATAAAATCAGTGGTAGAAGAGAGATAATTAAATATGCAACTCCAGTTGCTGATGAGTTGTATGCTGTTATTGATGATATTAATCAAGATAGTTCACTATCGACTATTCATGAAAAGTTGCCTAATGTCAGAAACCGTGCTTTAAACTTTACTAATGTTTGTTTTGATAAATCAGAAACAAAAAACACCTTGGAATTCAGATGCCCTAATGCTACTACTAACGAAGTTGTATGGCAAAATAACATAAATACCTTTGCTAACATGTTGATAGTTTGTGGGGATAAAGTAGTGGATGAAGAATTCTTAGATTATAAATTAAATAATGAATACTTATCATATGGGAGTAATAGACATCTTTATAATGAGATTAATTTAAAGAACGCATTAGAATTTGTTGATCTAGTATTTGATAACAATTTAGATAAAGTTTATTTTTTAAGACAATACTTGCGAGACTTTCAAGAAAATTATGGTCTAAAAGGAGCAGTAAAAGCTAAAAAGTTTGTGAAGCAAAATATATCTAGGAAAACTTAAAAAGCAAAAAGTCCTTTATTTTTTAGGTAATATTTAGTAAAATAAACTCGAGGTGAAGAAATATGTTACACGATATATTGATGATTTTAATAGGAATCGTTATCGGAGCATTTATTGGATTCTTTATTGCTAGAAAGTTTACTAAAAAATATATGGAACAAAATCCACCTATCAATGAAGAAATGATTAAAGCATTGATGATGCAAATGGGAAGAAAACCGAGTCAAAAACAAGTGAATCAAATGATGAAATCAATGCAAAAATATATGTAAGAATAGTTGCTATTTTGCTATTCCTATATTATAATACCAATAAATACGTTGACTGTTGAGGAGTACATATTATTTTATTTTTAGAGAGTTAAGGTCTGGTGAAACTTAACAATAAAAGATATTGAAGGTAGCAACAAGAGTAGGATTTTTGAACTAATAGTAGGAAATCCCGGTAATTCCGTTAAAAAGATAAGGTATGTTTACATACGAATTAAGGTGGTACCACGAACTTCTCGTCCTTTGGATAGAGGAGTTTTTATTTTTAGAAAGGGTGATATTATGTTAGATAAGAAGTATAATCACAAATTAGTAGAAGAAGAAAAGTATGATTACTGGTTGAAGAAAGGTTATTTTGAGAGTGGTGATATGTCTAAAAAGCCTTACTGTATAGTTTTACCACCACCAAATGTTACAGGAAAACTTCACCTAGGTCATGCTTGGGATGTAACACTTCAAGATATAATTATTAGATATAAAAGAATGGAAGGCTATGACTGTTTATGGCTTCCAGGAATGGATCATGCAGCGATTGCAACAGAAGCTAAAGTAGTAGCAAGATTAAAAGAGAATGGTCGCAATAAATATGAAGTTGGTCGTGATGAGTTCTTAGAAGAATGCTGGAAGTGGACTAATGAACACGCTTCTATTATTAGAAGTCAATGGGCAAAACTTGGTATTTCTCTAGACTATTCTAAAGAAAGATTTACTCTTGATAAAGGCTTAGAAAAAGCTGTTAAAAAAGTATTTGTTGATTACTATAACAAAGGTTTAATCTATCGTGGAGAGAAAATTATCAACTGGGACCCAGTGGCAAAAACTGCTTTATCTAATGAAGAAGTAATCTATAAAGAAGAAAAAGGTGCTTTCTATCATTTGAAATATCAATTAGAAGATAGTGATAAGTATATTGATGTAGCAACTACTAGACCAGAAACTCTATTTGGTGATATGGCTGTAGCTGTTAATGAAAATGATGAAAGATATAAAGGCTTCGTTGGTAAGAATGTAATTTTACCAATCGTTAATCGAAAGATACCAGTAATAACTGATCCACATGCTGATATGGAAAAAGGAACGGGAGCAGTAAAAATAACTCCTGCTCATGATCCTAACGACTATGAAGTTGGTTTAAGACATAATCTTACTAAACTAGTTATTATGAATGATGATGCAACAATGAATGAAAATTGTGGTAGTGCTTATGCTGGTCTTTCAAGAGAGGAAGCGCGTGATAAAGTAATAGAAGAATTAGAAAAATCTAATCTATTATTAAAAGTTGAACCAATAACACACGAAGTAGGTCATAGTGAAAGAACTGATGCTATCATTGAACCAATGATTAAGAAACAATGGTTTGTTAAGATGCGAGGTTTAGCTGATCAAGTTCTTGTTAATCAAAAAGACAGTAAAACAAAAGTTCATTTCGTTCCTTCTAGATATGAAAAAACAATGAATCATTGGATGGAGATAACTTATGATTGGTGTATTTCTCGCCAGTTATGGTGGGGACACAGAATACCAGCTTGGTATAAAGATGATGAAGTTTATGTTGGTGTTAATCCTCCAAAAGAAAAAGGTTGGGTTCAAGATGAAGACGTTCTAGATACTTGGTTTTCTAGTGCTTTATGGCCATTTGCTACTCTTGGTTGGCCAGAGAATACAGAACTATTAAAGAGATATTATCCTAACAACTGTTTAGTAACAGGATATGATATCATACCGTTCTGGGTTAATAGAATGACTTTCCAAGGTGAAGAACTACTTGGACAAAGACCATTTGAAGACTGTTTAATTCATGGCTTAATTCGTGATAAGCAAGGAAGAAAATTTAGTAAAAGTCTAGGTAATGGAATAGATCCATTTGATATGATTGAAAAGTATGGAGCAGATTCTTTAAGATATTATCTAGCAACAGATGTATCAGCTGGTACTGATATGCGTTTTGATGAAGATAAGATTAAAGCTACTTGGAATTATATTAATAAAATTTGGAATGCATCAAGATTTGTTTTAACTAATATTAGTGATTTAACTAGTATTAAACTTGAAAATTTAAAACCAGAAGATAAATGGATTTTAACTAAGTTTGAGAAAATGCTTCATACTGCTAAGAAGTTTATGGAAAAGTATCAGTTTAATAATGCATCAAGTGTTATTTATGACTTTGTTTGGACATCTTTCTGTGATAGTTATATTGAAATGGCTAAATATAGTTTAGAAGATGATACTCATTCTGATACTAGTTATAATTTTCCATTTGCAGTAAAAGCATATATCACAGAGAATACTGAAATAATAGGAAATTTACAAAAAGGAAAAATTGTAAAAGTACAATATGAAAATTCAAATATACCTTTGGATGAATTAAAAATAAAATCAATAGAAGTAATTGAAGATTAGTGCAACAACTTACAATTTAGGAGTTTAGTAGGAAAATAGAAATTTGAAAGTGAGTTTTGTTTTATGAAAGGGAAAAGATTTTTTGATTTTATAAAAATAATATTGATTATTTCTCCAATTATTATTTTTGGTATTGATTTTTGTGCTACTTTTTGGGGAGTAAACTATGAATTAAATGTTGATCAAAATAATATAGCTGTTATTGAAGAAAATTTACAAAAAGATAATATAAAGATTGAAAAATCGAAGGATATAAGAAAAATTGAAATTAGTGGTGCAGGGTTAAATGATTATTCAGTTCTTTCTTTACATTATGATGATAATTCAATTAAATCTACTAATTTATATTTAAATGAAAAATCTTATTACATATATCAATATTTAAGCAAACATCATAAATTCAATTATAATGATATGGTTGAAATTTCTATATTTATAAGTTTTACGACAATAGTTTTTACTATATATGCTGGAAGAAAAAAACTGGTAGACAATAAAAAATAGTAACTTATTAGAAAACAATAGTTAGAAGGAGAAGAGTTTATGAAAAAGAAAATTAAATTAACAATAGCATTTTTAGTTAGTTTATTACCAATGTTATTAAATCAATATGGAGGAAAGAAAGGTGTACAGGAGATTAGTGGATTGATTAACTTGCTTAACCCAATTGGAATTATATCTGTACTATTATTTATTATTGGGGTATGGGGATTATTTAAAAATAAAAAGACAAATAAAATATTAGGTGCATTAGGAACAATTGGGATTGTAATTTCAGAAATATATCAATTTTTTACCTGGCACATAATGAATATAACAGGAAAAATGAGTATTCATAATAGTATAGAATTTGCTTTTCCTGAACTCTATATTGGATTAGT
>ERZ827512.2501-NODE-2501-length-14612-cov-2.524627_pt1 | contig 14612 bp, 9 predicted proteins | sample MGYA00519916_ERZ827512 | MGnify/ENA primary metagenome ERZ827512 (study PRJEB31778, sample SAMEA3449335) | human gut metagenome | biome: human gut; feature: human-associated habitat; material: faeces | place: United Kingdom | collected 2010/2012 ... | reverse complement strand
TCCTTCGTTCGCTGGATGTTTCGCGGACGATTCTAGCAGAGGCATCCGGGCCGGGCTTCGCGACGAGCAGGCGCAGGCCGCCGACGGGCGGCCATGCGAGCTTCGCAGGCGCTGCTTCGAGCGGCCTTGCGCGCCGTCGGCCCGGTGGACCTTACGCGTTCCAGAGGTAGCCCACGCCGCGCACGGTCTCGAGGTGCTGCGCGAGCTCGGGGCCGAGCTTCGCCCTCACGCGGCGCACGTGGACGTCGACCGTGCGGGAGCCGCCGTAGTAGTCGAAACCCCACACGCGGCGCAGGAGCGCGTCGCGCGAGTACGTGCGCCCTGGGTGCGTGGCAAGGAATGCGAGCAGCGCGTACTCAAGGTACGTGAAGTCGATGGGCTCGCCGGCGATCTTCACCTGGTAGGTGGCCAGGTTGATGGTCATGTCGTCCACCTGGATGAAATCGGACGCGGCGCTCTCGTTGCCGGGCCAGAGCAGCTGGCGGATGCGCGCGGCGCACTCGTCGGCGCTCGCGCCGTGCACCACGAAGTCGCTCTTCGTGCGCACGGGCGGGCGGAACTCGGCCAGCTGGTCCTCGCGCACGATGACGAGCAGCGCCACGCTGCCGTCTTCGGCGAGCGCCTGCTCGGCCTGCGCCACGCCACGCTGCACGTCGCCCGTCGCCTCGAAGATGACAAGGTCGCACTGCGGGTTCTGCGACAGGAGCTTTTTGAACTGCATGGACGACCCGGCGCTCACGTCCACTTCCATGCCGGAGAGGACCGATTGGAAGCGATGGGCGTTGTCCAAGCTATCGGCGATGAATATGACCTGTTTCCGTTGCGGCATCGTTCTCTCCCGGTCTTACAGCACGTGCAGGTAGCGCTCGGTCTCCCATGCGGAGACGGTGCCCAGGTACTCGCTCCATTCGGCGCGCTTCGCGTCCACCAGGAAGCGGTGGATGTGGTCGCCGAGCACCTCGCGCATGAGCTCCGAGCCCTCGAACAGCTCGATGGCCTCGCCGAGGTTCAGCGGCAGCATGCGAATGCCGCGCTCGGCGAGCTCTTCACGGCTGAGCTGGTAGAGGTCCTCGCTGCCCACGGGCGCGGGCGGCTCAAGGCCGTCTTCGATGCCCTTGAGGCCGGCGGCCAGCATGCACGCGAACGCCAGGTAGGGGTTCGCGGCGGCGTCGGGGCTGCGCATCTCCAGGCGGCAGGCGCTTTCCTTGTTCGGCTTGTAGCCCGGCACGCGCACAAGCGCCGTGCGGTTCGAGCGGCCCCAGGCGAGGTGCAGCGGCGTCTCGAAGCCGCCCGCCAGGCGCTTGTACGAGTTCACGTACTGGTTCGTGACGAGCGTGAACTCCGGCGCGTACTTGAGCAGGCCCGCCAGGTAGCTCTTCGCCACCTTCGAGAGGTTGTAGCCGGACGGGTCCCCTTCGTCGAAGAAGACGTTGTTGCCGTCGTAGTCGAAGAGGCTCTGGTGCACGTGCATGCCGCTGCCCGGCTTGCCCGCCATGGGCTTGGGCATGAACGAGGCGTAGACGCCGTACTTCATGGCGATCTCTTTGACGACCAGCTTGTAGGTCATGACGGCGTCCGCCATGGAGACGGCGTCGTTAAAGCGCAGGTCGATCTCATGCTGGGACGGGCCGCTCTCATGGTGGGAGTACTCCACCGGGATGCCCATCTTCTCGAGCGTGAGCACCGTGTCGCGGCGCAGATCGCTCGCGTAATCGAGCGAGGTGAGGTCGAAGTAGCCGCCGCGGTCGAGCACCTCGGTGCCCTTGTCGTCTTTGAAATAGTAGTACTCGAGCTCGGGGCCGACGTTCATAACGTAGCCCCGGTCCGCTGCGCGGTCGACCACCCGCTGCAGCACCTGGCGGGAGTCGCCTTCGAAGAAACGCCCGTCGGGCGTCTTGATGGTGCAGAACATGCGGGCTACGGCGTTGGCCTCGGGACGCCACGGCAGCACCTGGAACGTGGACGGGTCCGGGAAGGCCACCATGTCCGACTCCTCGGTGCTGCAGAAACCACGCACCGAGCTGCCATCGAAGCCCATGCCCTCTACGAAGGCGTTGTCGATCTCGCTCGGGATGACGGCGAAGGACTTCATAGACCCCAGCACGTCGGTGAACCAGAAGCGGACGAAGTGGACGTCACGGCTCTTGATGGTCTTCAGAACGAAATCCTGCTGCGGGGTCGGGGTCATCGTGCCTCCTGACATGCTGCTTGGCGCGTTATGCGCCGCTCTTTCCGAGGCACTATACCGCACCTTTGTTTCAGCGGGCAAAATTAATGAAGTGCCGCGATCCAGTGCCCGATGCGAGCTGGTCGGCAGCATGAACGGGATACGCGCCTCTTACCGCCGCCCTTGAGAGGGCGCGGGCACCCCGCCCTGCTCGGCCGACCGGCGGAAACGGAATCGCACGACGCATAACGCAAAACGGCCGGCCTCCGGGTAGGAGGCCGGCCGTTGGGCAGTCGGTTCTATGATGCGAAAACCGTTAGACAAGAACTCCGAGTTCGAAAGCGTTGTTCAGAACCATTGCCGCACGAGCGCGCGAAACACCCTCGCCTGGAAGGATATAGCCGTCGCTACCACTGACAAGGCCCTTTGAGACCGCCCATGCCATAGAATCCACCGCCCAATCGGACACCTGGTCACGATCGGCAAACCGATCAAGCACCGAGTCGTTTACAACTTCGCCATTACCAAGCAGGTTGTACAGGATGCGAATAAGTTGCTCGAACGAGACAGGATCATTCGGGCCAAAAGCGTAGTACACGCCATTCGCGTCGGCAAAACCGTTAATGACATTATTGCTTACGGCCCAATTCGCCGCAGCGGTGTACCAAACATAGCCCTCGACGTCCGACAAGCCGGTTCCATTCGGCGTGACCGCCGCCACCGCGTCGTCGTACACCATGGCTGACGCAGGATCGGAATAGCGCCACAAAATCATTGCGAACTGCGCGCGAGACAAAACATCATTAACGCCGTATATATTTGTCCCGCTGTATCCCGAAATCAACCCCTTGCCCGCAATACTGCTGATTGCCTTCGTGTACCATTCCCCGTTCGGAACGTCCGAGAACGGACTTTCCTGCGACGCCGGAATGTACGGAGCGGCCTCCGTCCTCTGGTATGTCGTTGCAAAGTTGCTATACGAGCCCGGGATGTTCTCCGGCAAAAGCCACGCGCCGAGCGCCGTTGAGTACCAGTCGTTGTACCACCAGTAATCAGCCCGGTTTCCTTCCGGGAAAACGCACCACGTCGAACCGTTGCCAACAAACGAGAAGGACGGGCCGACATCAAGCTGCATAAGGCGAATGCACCCTTCGAACATTCGATCCATGGACGTACATGCGTGCGTGTTGAAGCTCGAAAGATTGATGCGCTGCGTGAACGTGCACCAGTCAAACATCCCTGTCATGTCGCGCACGTTCCTTGTGTCGAACGAAGAGAGATCGAAATACGTCACATAAGGACAAGCGAAGAACATCTCTCGCATGTTCGTCACGTTGGAAGTATTCCATCCCGACACATTGACCGTACGCAAGTTCTCAGCACCCCGGAACATGTTCGAGAGGTCGGTGACATTGCGCGTGTCGAACGAAGAGAGATCGAGCACTGTCAATGATTCACAACCACAGAACATGTAGCTCAACGTCGTAGCGCTGCGCGTGTCCAGGTTCGAAGCGTCGAACACACGCAAAGACTTACAGCCGTTGAACATGTCTTTGAAGTTTACGACGCGAGAGGTATCCAAACCGGAAAAATCAATCGATTCAAGGCTTTCGCAGCCGTTGAACATGCCGTCCATTGCGGTAACCGACGACAGATTCAATCCTTTGAGATTCACCGACTTGAGAGAAGTGCAATAAGCGAACATTTCAGCAAGCGAAGTGTTCTTCGACATGTCAAGCGGCGAGAGGTCAACGTAACGAAGGCTTGAGCATCCATAGAACATGTAGCCCATCTTCGTTGCATTCGATGTGTCTAAGCCCCTTAGGTCAATTTGTTGGAGACTTATGCAGTTTTGAAACATCTCGTCCATCTGACGCAAGCTTGATGTATCGAGTTGCGACAGATCAATCTCGGTCAACGACCGACAACCTGAAAACATATTATTCGTATTAATGACCTTGCCCGTATCAAGTGGCGACAAGTCGACTGACGATAGACTGCCGCACCCGTAGAAGAAATAGTTCAATACTTCAGTTCTCGATACGTCAAGCCCACGCAAATCAATGCTTTCAACGTTCGCCAAATCTCTGAACATGCCGCACGCCACGACTGGCGCAATAACGCGACCTTCAAAGGATACGTGTTTTATATGCTCTCGATAGGCATGCCATGGCGCGCGATCGTCTTCATACAAATATGCACCCGAACCCGTTGATACGACGAGCGTCCCTTCATCATCAAGAGCCCATGGGCAGCTCCCCCACATGCCACTGGCGGTCACGTCGCCAGGCTCAATCGGAGAACCGGGATGAGGGTCCTCTTCGTAGGAAACAGGGTATTTTGCATACACCGCATACACACGATTCTGCGTGCGCGCAATATCGCCTGCCGTCATCCATCCTTGAGTCGTAGAGGAAAACCAGTTCTCGTGCCCATTCACGCTTGAAGAAGGAAGTTCGGCAAGTACGCTCGAACCCGAGCCCGTAAACGAAAACTGATTTCCGATACGTATGTGCTCGAGCGCATTGCACGATGCAAACATTCCCTCCATGTTGACGGCGGAGGTGGTGTTCAAATTGGAAATATCAAGCGTTTTAAGCGAAACGCAATCGGCAAACATATTTTGAAAATAGCTACAATAATCCGAGTTAAGAACGGAGGCATCCAGGTCAACAAGCGACGTGCACCCTTGGAACATATTCTCCATATGCGTTGCGGAGCTCGTGTCAATCCCAGAGAGACCAACAGACCGCAGGGATTCACACCCCTGGAACATCGCCTCGAAGCGCATTCCCTTGCTGGTGTCCAAGCTGCTTACATCAATCGAGACAAGGGAGCGGCAGTTCCGAAACAACGCGTCAAATAACGTTACGTTTTTCGTGTCGACAGCGGCAAGGTTCACTTCTGTCAGCTCATAGCAATCCTCGAACAGTGCATGCACATCAGTGGTCTTAGACGTATTGAAGCCTGTCAAATCGACAGATTTGAGACGATACAGGCCGCGAAATAAGCCGGAGATGTCGCCCGGAGCGTTGACGAGACCCGAGAACGACACTGACGTGATGCGATCGGCGTACGCGCTCCATGGACAACTATTGTCAACGCTTGCGCCAGTACCGGCATCAATGATAAGCGCGCCCGCACCATCCACGGTCCATCGGCACGACCCCCAGGTGCCGCTTGCCACTGCCTGTGCGGTAGCGGTGGAGGCCGAATCCCGCTCCGGCAATGCGTCGTTATTCGGCACCGCATGAGCAGCGACAGGAAAACTGAGTGTTGTCGCGAGGACGGTGCTCAGCCCTATGCCAGCGACTTTCTGTAGATTGGACATGATGTTCCTCCTTGTTCGAAACACACGCCCAGTATACGCACCGCAGGCCAGCCGTCGAGATGCAGCCCGCTTAGTGGGCGCATTGCAAAACAAATGGGCAGGCATCCGATAACGGAGCCTGCCCATTTCGCGCAATTCAAATGCTTCTCGCGATCGAATCGTCGCCGCCTTTGATTTTTAGAAGCACGGCACGACGGCGTCGCCGTAGTTCTCCTCGATGAACTGCTTGACGGTGTCGGAGGTGAGCGCGCTCACGAGCGCCTTGGTCTTCTCAGACTCCTCGTCGCCCGAGCGGACGGCAACACAGTTCGGATAGGTGCTCTCAGCCTCGGGGTTCTGCTCGGTGGCGACCACGAGGGACTGATCCAGGCCGGAGGACAGCGCGTAGTTGCCGTTGATCACAGCCATGTCGGCGTCCTCGAGCATGCGCGGCAGCGCAGCGGCCTCAGCCTCGACAATCTGAACGTTCTTCGGGTTGTCCACGATGTCGTTCGGGGTAGCCTCCAGGCCGGCACCCTCGGCAAGCGTGATGATGCCCTGCTCTTCGAGCACGAGCAGCGCGCGGGCCTCGTTGGACGGGTCGGACGGAACGGCAATCTGCGCGCCGTCGGGCAGCTCGTCGACCGAGGCGGTCTTGCCGGCGTAGAGCGTCATGGGCTCGAAATGGATGTTGGCGGCGTTCACCAGGTCGGTGCCGTTCTCGGCGTTGTAGTTCTCCAGGTACTGGTTGTGCTGGAAGTAGTTGGCGTCAAGTTCGCCGCCCTCCAGCGCCACGTTCGGCTGGATGTAGTCGGAGTACTCGACGATCTCGAGCGTCCAGCCCTCTTCCGCCAGCACGTCCTCGGCAGCGGCCAGGATCTCCGCGTGCGGGGACGCGCCGACGACGATGGTCTTGTCGTCGCCCGAGGCTGCCGCGGAGCTGCTGCCCTCGGAGGCGGTGTCGGTGGAGCCCTGCGTGGCACCGCAGCCAGCCAGGGCGGCGACCATGACGAAAGCGAATGCCGCCGTCAGGACCGCTTTCAGGATGTTCTTTGCTTTCATAATCCCTCCTTGGTGTCTTGAACGGAGATGGATTTTACCCCGTTATCCCTTTTGCGATGCCGTGAAAATCGCGCGTGCGCCCGCCTGCGCGACGAAACGCAGGGCGAACGGCGAGAAAATGGAGGCTTTTGACCTCCGCTGCGCAGCTCGTCCTCGTAGGAGCCGTATTATCCTCACGTTAGAAAACAGGACGCCCGCGAGCGCCTCGATGGGCGCCCGCGGGCGAATGGCACCATGAGTTACGGGCGCTACTTGCGCTTGTCGACCTTGCGGGCGAGGAAGTCGCCGAACGTCTGGACGACCTGCACGAGCACGATGCACAGGACGACCGACGCGATCATGACGTCGCCCTGGAAGCGCTGGTAGCCGTAGCGGATGGCGATGTCGCCCAGGCCGCCGGCACCGACGGTGCCCGCGATGGCGGCATAGCCGAACAGCGTCACGAACGTGATGGACGCGCCGCGGACAAGCGACGGAAGGCTCTCGCGCAGCAGGACCTTCGTCACGACCTGCCAGGTGGAGGCGCCGAAGCTGTGCGCCGCCTCGACCAGACCGCCGTCGACTTCCGCCAGGCTCTGCTCAACCATGCGGCCCACGAAGGGGGCGGCCGCCACGACGAGCGGCACGATGGCGCCCGGGACGCCGAGCGAAGTGCCTACGACGAAGCGCGTGAACGGGATGATGGCGACGAGCAGGATGACGAACGGGATGGAGCGGCCGATGTTGATAATCCAGCCGAGCACCATATTTACGATGCGATGCGGACGCATGCCGTCCGGCGCCGTGATGGACACCGCCACACCGAGCGGAATGCCAATGACGTAAGCGAACAGCGTGGAAAGCGTGGTCATGACGAGCGTGTCCCACGTTCCTTCCGCCAGCAGGAGGCCGTACTTTTCGATGAACTCTTGCAGGAACTCCATTTAGCGCACCCCCTCTTCGCCATGCGCGAAGTTCATGCCGATAAGCTCGCGCGTCACGGGGCTTTGCGGGTTCTTGAGCACCTGCGTCGTGGGGCCCTGCTCCACCACCGCGCCGTCATCGATGACCGCGACCTTGTTGCAAATCTGCTCGGCAACAGCAAGCGAGTGCGTAATGACGACCATCGTCACGCCCATCTCGCGGTTGATGTCGCGCAGCAGGTTCAGCACTTGCGCCGTGGTGCGCGTGTCGAGCGCGCTCGTGGCCTCGTCGCAGAGCATGACCTTCGGGTCGTTGGCAAGAGCGCGCGCGATGGCAACGCGCTGCTGCTGGCCGCCGGAAAGCTGGCTGGGGTAATTGTTCGCCTTGTTCTCCAGGCCGACGAGCTCCAGGAGCTTCTTCGCGCGAGATTCCGCCTTCTGCTTGCTCTCGTGGCGCAGCTCGAGCGGGAACATGACGTTCCGCAGCACGGTGCGCTGCTGGAACAGGCTGAAGTTCTGGAAAATCATGCCGATGCTGCTACGCAGGTCAAGCAGCTCTTTGCCCTTGAGGCCTGTGATATCGCGGCCGTTGATGAGGACCTTGCCACTCGTGGGATGCTCAAGCAGGTTGATGCAGCGCACGAGCGTGGACTTGCCGGCGCCGGACTGGCCGATGATGCCGAAGACGTCGCCGTCCTCGATGGTCAGGTTGATGTCACGAAGCGCGGTGTGGGACGCCTCCCCCGCACCGAACGTCTTCGTGAGGTTCTGTATCTCGATCATATGTGGATGCACCTCGTACTGAACTGCAATGACAAAGGGCGCGGCGAAGCCGCAGGTAAGCTAGGCCTGAGCGTCAGCGCACATGCCGACAAACCCAGGCTTGGGCATGCACCTCATCATCGCGGTATGTACGGCTTCAAGACACATAGCATGAACATGGTACGGAATCATGGGAGGATGTCAAGAAAAGAGGTTCTGAACAACGTGGAGCAGGTAGTCGGTTGGTTCCGACTACCTGCTGGTCGCTGTCGCTTTGACCGCTATCACCCACGCAACGTCCTAATACTCACCAGTAATACGACGAAGGAAGCTGCTCTGTATAAACCGCTGAGCCATCTTTGTAGTAAATTCGCTCGGCAGCCGCAGAAGAGCTACTCGTGTACCATGAAATTGGCTCGATATAGTCATACCATTCCGGCTGAATGCCCCATATTTCGCATGTCAGCACGTTGTCGTAAGTATACGTGCGAATCTTCGCAGGGTGATCGGTGGTGTTACGAACCACGAGGTCGGAGTACCCCCAACTCACCATCGCGTCAAGACCAATAGGAACGTAAACTGAAGGAACGGAGTGATTCTGCCGGTCAACAATCTCAAAACCAGCACGTATGGCGGCTCCATAAATCGTGGTCGAAGCTTGACATATCCCGCCACCGTACCCGATTCCACCAACAACCCCCGCAGGCAAATACCCTTCGGCAGCTCCACAGCGCCCGGTTATGCCATAAAATGACATGCTTTCTCCCGGCTGGAGAACGACGCCGTCGAATGCATCAAGGGCTTTCTGCATGTTGTATGTGCCATTCCAGGTATTCTGCGAATACGTAGTAAAGGAGCCCAGGCAGTCTTCAAAGTCCTCGGGAACGTATGTTGTTGGAATAAGACGCCATTCTTGAGCCGTCGTGAAGTTGGCGCTGTAAATCTGTACATTAGCGCCGTCGTAGCCGCCTCCGTCAGCAGCGTCCAGGGCGCAATCGCCGTCCGAGGACACGAACGAATACGAACCGTCTTCATTCGCTACCACGTACCATTTCTGAGCGTTTGACCAGTTTCGCTCGTACTGCTGGACGTTCGTTTGGGGCAACCACACTCCGTCAGCAACATCGAGTGCCTTTCCCGAACGAGCATTGATGAGATGGTAATACCCACCGCCTATGCCTTCAATAATCCACGCCTGGGACCCAGAGCCATCACGCGTCGAAAGCTCCACATTCGCACCGTTTTGGCGCGAACGATCGGCAACGGTAAGAACACGGCCATCGTTCACGCACTGAACGATATAGGTTCCCTGATCGATTGGGTCAACGATATCAGCGTAATAAGCTTGGCCAGCGGTATCGTTTGAAGGATAGGTCCCAATCAGGCAACCGTCGTAAGTGCCCGCATCGGAGACATCAAGCATCTCGCCCGTTTGGACGTTCTCGAATGCCACGCCACCGCCAACAGCCGCCATCGGAACCCATAGCTGACGCAAGAATGCCCCTTCAGAGTACCGCTCGAGCGTGACGGCACGATTGTCTTGTGCGGTCAGATACTGGTTCGTGGCCGTCATGGGGCGTAAGGTGATCGCCCATGCCTCGTCTTTTGCCCCTTGGTTTGCGCTTTTTGAATACGATTGCCATGCGATGAGATACTTTTGCGAGGGCTCGTTGTTATTCGACCATAGTTGCACGCGAGCACCATTTTCCGGCTCTGTGCCAATTGTTGTGATGCACTTATTTCCGTCGAGTCGCGTGGAAAGCGAGTAAAGTCCGTTATCGAGTACGCGCTCGACAGGGACGAGCACCCATTTCTGACCCGCAGTGCCGTTTGGAGTGTACAACTGCACACGAACGCCTTCGTCAGCAACTGCGTCGCATACGTCAAGAGCCAATCCGCTCGACTTGGAAACAAGCGTTACCGTCTCATCATCATTTATGCGGAATGCCCACTTTTGAGCATTTGCCACTGCCTCGGTTCCGTATAGCTGAACGCGCGTACCTGGAACAAGATTACCATCCGCAGCATCGAGATAGCGGCCAGAGTTCACATTCCTCAATGTCGCAAATCCATCATTCCCCATCGAAATAGCAAATTGGCGCGACAGGGCAGAGTTAGCCCCCGAGAGACAAGCTTCTGCACCGTTATCGCGGCCACGATTGGATATACCAAGAAACAGGGAGGGACTCAGGGCGCTCTGCAAGTAATACGTGCCTTCACTTACCGTGTCGGAAATGTCCACTTCTGGATTAACATCTACGAACTCATAACGCTGTGCAAGCGCCCCATTGCGATGATAGATTTGAATGTTTGCCCCGTTGACGCCGGCACCATCCGCTACATCGAGCATAAGATCGCACGATAGTTTGCTTTCTATCGAGAATGAACCGTCATCGTTTGAAACAATGCGCCATTTTTGCCCATCCGTACCATTCTCTGTGTACTGTTGAACATTTGTGCCGGCAACGCTTCTTCCATCCGCAACGTCAAGAACCTTGCCCGAATTCTCGTTGACGAAGACATAAAAGCCCTGTTCATCAATCTTTGCGCGAAAACGCTGCCCAGCGGTCATGTTCGATGTGTACAACTGAACGTTAGCGCTATTGGCCAGCGACCCATCCGCTACATCAAGAACTTTGTCTTTTGCGGTCAAAGAACGGATGAGATAAACGCCTTCAGGAATTGCGGCCTCAACAGACCCGGAGGCGCTTTCTTGCTTCGCCCCCTGCAACTGGTTGTTGGTGCCCTCCAAACTGTCGCTTACTGGCATGTCCGCATCTTCATTACAAGAACTTTCCGTCAAAGGACTTGACATTGCCGGCCTCGCCGCATCCTGAGAGTCGGTAGTGATTGCTTCGGCAGATTCAGCACCCTTGCCAAACCCGGACTGACCGGCTTCCAGGCGGCTTGCATCACCGGCGGGAGCTTCCTCAGCCCATGCTGGAACGAGCGAAAAGCTTAGCAGCATCGCCAGAAGCCACGAAATCGACCTTCCGAAAATACCGGTGTTCATGCTCGCGCCTTTCTCTAGGTTTTCACGATATCTCCACTTTATCAAAACGACGTATGGAACGCATACCGTTAATTGCGCTTCTCGCCCATCGTCCCCAACGGCCAATAGCCAAGCTACGCATTCTTCTTTCTTTTGCCTTGCGCTGAGATTCCCCCTGCACCATCTGCACCCCGAACAAGCGGCACATTCCACGTTAGCCCACCGTGCCGTATAATCCCGCCCATGGAACAGACTTCGAAGACATCCCCCCGTCAGCGCGAGCGCTTGCGCATCGCCGTCGTCACCATGGGCGTGAAGCTCGGCGACGAGACGCGTGGTTACACGCGCTTTCGGTTCATCGCGCAAATGCTTGCCGAGCACGGCTTCGACGTGGACCTCATCACGTCTTCGTTCCAACACTGGGAGAAGGCCCACCGCGATGTGGCGAAGGCGTGCTACCGCGACCTTCCGTACAACGTGGTGTTCATCGACGAGCCCGGCTACAAGCGCAACCTGGACCTTGGACGGATTCGCAGCCACAGCGTCGCCGCGAAGAACATGCGCGCCCACTTCGAAGCGAACCGCGGGCGCTACGCTTTGATTTACGCGGAGATTCCGCCGAACGACGTCGCCCGCGCCTGTGCCGAGGCGGCGCGCGATGCGGGCATCCCCTTCGTCGTCGACGTGAACGACCTCTGGCCCGAGGCCATGCGCATGGTCATCGACGTGCCGCTTGTGAGCGATGTGGCATTCCACTCGTTCGCGCGCGACGCGAAAATCGTCTACAACCTGTGTGCCGCCGTTGTGGGCACGAGCGACGAATACGCCGCCCGTCCGCTCAAGGACCGCGAGCGCCCCTGTCCCACTCGCACGGTGTACGTGGGCAACGACCTTAAAGACTTCGACGCGGGCATCGCGCAGTATGCCGACGAAATCGAAAAACCAGCGAACGAGCTGTGGGTCGCCTACGCGGGCACGCTTGGCGCGAGCTACGACCTCTCGACGCTTATCAAAGCGGCAGCGCTGCTCGACGCAAAGCTTCCGAACTTGCGCGTGCTCATCCTGGGAGACGGGCCCGACCGAGAACGACTCGAGCGCGAAGCGCAGGACTTCCGCGCGCCCGTGCGCTTCCTGGGATACCAAGACTACCCGCACATGGCCGCGTGGCTTTCGAAATGCGATATCGTGGTGAACTCCCTCGTGCGCAGCGCAGCACAGTCCATCGTCACGAAGATCGGCGACTACCTGGCCAGTGGAAAGCCCATGGTCAACACCGGTTCGAGCCCCGAGTTCTGCGCCAAAGTCGCGCACGACGGATTCGGCGTGAACGTCGAGGCGGAAAACGTGCCCGCCCTTGCCGAGGCCATCGAGCGCCTCGCCGTGAACAGCAGCAGGCGCAAGATCATGGGAGCTCGCGCACGCCATGTCGCCGAGCAGGAGTTCGATCAGAACACGTCATACCTGCAGATTGTGCGCCTTATCCAGTCATTGACGTGACGCGCCTTCGAAGCGAGTTGACGCGCCAAGAATACCGCGCCCTCATGCTGCGCGGTACAATACCGCTCGAGCAATCGCGCGCCAGCATGCGCGCTGCACCATAGGAGGAACAGCATGGCAGAAAGCCGCAAGCCCATTCCATTCAGCCCACCCGACATCACCGAGGCCGAAATCGAGGCGGTCGCGGACGCGCTGCGCAGCGGCTGGATCACCACGGGCCCGCGCACGAAAGAGCTCGAGCGCCGCCTCTGCGCCTTCACCGGTGCCGACGGCTTCGTCTGCCTGAACTCCGCCACCGCCGCGCTCGAGTGCGCCCTGCGCCTGCTCGGCGTTGGCCCTGGTGACGAGGTCATCACGAGCGCGTACACCTACACCGCCTCCGCCTCGCCCATTCACCATGTGGGCGCGAAAATCGTGCTCGTGGACACGGCGCCCGGCTCCTACGAGATGGACTACATGGCGCTTTCCGACGCCATCACCGAGCGGACGAAAGCCGTCATCCCCGTGGACATCGCCGGCCGCATGTGCGATTACAATCAACTACGCAGCATGCTGCAGCTCAACCGCGCGAAATGGCGCCCGGAAACCGACGTCCAGCGCTGCTTCGACCGCGTGCCCATCGTGGCCGACGCCGCGCACGCCCTGGGCGCCACCTGGCATGACATGAAGTGCGGCTCCGTGGCGGACTTCACCACGTTCTCGTTCCACGCCGTGAAGAACTTCACCACCGCCGAAGGCGGCGGACTGGCGTGGCGCCTGCCGAGGGCAGCGGCAGACCCGATGGCATGGAATGCCCCCGCAACGCCGGCAGTGACCTCCGAGGAGCTGTACCGTCGCGTCATGCTGCTCTCGCTGCACGGTCAGAGCAAGGACGCGCTGGCCAAGGCGAAAGCGGGCGCGTGGGAGTACGACATCGAGTTCCTTGGCTGGAAGTACAACATGACCGACATCATGGCGGCCATCGGCGGCGTGCAGCTTGACCGTTATCCCGCCCTGCTGGCTCGACGCCGCCAGCTCATCGAGCGCTACGAGCGTGGCCTTGCGGACTTGCCGGTCACCACGCTCGAGCACTACGGACGGTGGGGCGCATCAAGCGGGCATCTGATGCTCGTGCGCCTGGACGGGCGCGAGGAGGCGTTCCGCAATCGCGTCATCGAGCTCATGGCGGAAGCCGGCGTGTCGACGAACGTCCATTACAAGCCGCTGCCCATGATGACGGCGTACCGGAAGCTCGGGTTCGACATCAAGGACTACCCGAACGCCTACAAGCAGTTCCGCAACGAGATCACCCTGCCCCTGCACACGCTGCTCTCCGACGAGGACGTCGACCGCGTGGTGGCGGAGCTCGCGCGCGCCATGGAGCAAGCGGAGGCCGAAGGACTTGGCGCCGCGACCGGCGAGAGCGCGGCGGAAGCGCGCCTGCAAGCGTACATCAAGCGCATGGACGAGACGGGCGGCTGGAGCGGCGACGCCGCCCCGCGCGCCTTCGCCGTGGGCGACGAGGAGCAGCCGGTGAGCCCCGAGGACATCGCGCGCGAGATGGAAGACCGATGAGCGACATCGAGCAGACGTACGAGACGCTCGCGAAAAGCCAGTCAGGGGCAGCAGGCGAAGGCCGTCGAGGCACCGACCAGTACCCACCGTTCAAAGAGACTGCCTACCTGCGCGTGGGCAAGCGCGCCTGCGACATCGCCGTCGGCATCGCGGCGCTCCCCTTCGTGCTCGTGCTCATCGCGATCGTGGGGCCCATGATCGCCCACGAGGACAAAGGGCCCGTGTTCTACAACGCACCGCGCGTGGGCAAGAACGGCCGCGAGTTCACCATGTACAAGTTCCGTTCCATGAAGGTAAACGCGCCCGATTTGCTCATGCCCGACGGCTCCACGTACAACGGCGCCGACGACCCGCGCATGACGAAGG
>ERZ827512.2495-NODE-2495-length-14646-cov-27.434103_pt1 | contig 14646 bp, 5 predicted proteins | sample MGYA00519916_ERZ827512 | MGnify/ENA primary metagenome ERZ827512 (study PRJEB31778, sample SAMEA3449335) | human gut metagenome | biome: human gut; feature: human-associated habitat; material: faeces | place: United Kingdom | collected 2010/2012 ... | reverse complement strand
TTCCGAAAGAGATGCTGCGGATGCTGAAGCCAGAGACAAAGCAGCCGGACAGCTACCTGCTGACCGGCGGGGAGATCGTCCCTGACCCGCGGGCGATGCAGTACCGCTATAAGGTGTTGTTGGAGCGCTGCGGCGTGCGGTATCGGAATTTCCATTGCCTGCGGCATAGCTACGCCACGCGGTGTGTGGAGCGCGGGGTGGACGTGAAAAGCGTCAGTGAGCTGCTGGGTCACGCTGATGTCCGCACTACGCTTCGGCTATACGTCCACTCGTCTATGGACTACAAGCGCAGAGCCGTGGAGGGGATTGGCTTTCTCAAGGGAATAACGTAAAAAAGGACGCCGTTCGGCGTCCTTTTTCCTATCCAAAAAATGGCACAAAAATTTTCGCAAAGTAACATACTTTGCGAAAACTTTCCAATTTCAACCGAATAACAGTATATACCAGCCGTTTTTCCGTGTCAACAACGAGTTCTAATTTTCGACTTTTTCTGGCGTAAATCTGGAATGCCTTGCAGCGCAAGGCGTTCCGCACTTTTTCGCAAAGTATGTTACTTTGCGAAAAAACAGTTCAAAAGAACCGAGAATTTCATATAGCTATGTTCTGTGACGTCGTGTGGCTGTGCGTTGTAAAGGCGATTTTTCGTCAGGGTACAGCCTTAAAGGAACATGGGGAACCAAACCCACCGCGGACGGCACTGTGAGCGCAAGGAAGTGACCGAAACGGCGGAAGCCGTTGGGGAATACCCGCCATTGGGACGCGAGTCCTGAGAAGGTAGGTCGTGTACGAGGGAGAGATCCCGTGGCGCGAGGGCAGTAGAATTACACGAAGGAGAACTTGTTTGCAGCGGCGCACCCTCGTTGTAACATAGGTAGGAGTGTACGCTGACGTAAGACGTCGGCGTTTTTTCTTGCCCAAAATACGACCTTGGGGAGGTGCGCCAATGAGCCACTGGGATCCGAATCGGAAATTCGACTACAATAACTGGTGCGACCAGCAGATCGCCCAGCGCACTAAGGACGCGTTGGCAGTGCGGGACGCGGCCTTTGCCGAAAAGCACGCGGGCACGCCCCTGCGGGAGCTGGCGCTGTATTTGGCCAGATGCGCCCGCACCCTGCGCCACAGCCCCGCCCCCTGCGAGGTGGACGGCGGCGCGTTTATCGAACAGCGCTTCGGAAGTTGGGACGCAGCCCTGCGGGCGGCGTGTCTGCCGCCTATGCGGACGAAGGCGAAGCTGAACGGCACGGCCCGCTACCGCAAGGAACGGGCCATACAGGAGCCTCTGTTTTTGGCGGAGCGTAAGGAGAAGAAGCGGCAGAAGCAGATCGAGAAGAACCTGCGGCAGGGCCAACTGGCCCACGAAAAGGCCGTGAAGCGCCGCGCTGAGAAAGAAGCGGCAAAGGCCGCGGAGCAGGAGGTGTCCTGCTGAGTTACCCTTGTCAAACCGAGACAGTCTGAACGGAGACTGTTCGCTTTCCATAGGGGATGGGGTTTAAGCCGCCCCATCCCCACTTCCTCAAAATAAAGTCAAACCGAGAGCGGCATACGCCGTGTTCTTTCCCATAGAGCGGGAGGGGTTTGCCGGCCCCTCCCGCCGACCTCATGACGGCAATAAGGCCGAAGGGCGTTTAGCATAGAGAGATATCACACAAGGAGGGAGACAACTTGAAAACCAAGAGAGTCCATAAGCTGCTGGCGCTGCTGCTGGCGCTTATGATGACATTCAGCCTACTGCCGACAGTGACGTGGGCAACAGAAAAAGAAGAGGAAGAATACGTCTTTCAGGGCTCCGGCACGGAGACCGACCCCTATCTGATCGGCGACTATACGGCGCTGAAGGCGCTGGCAACAAAGGTCAACGGCGGCTGGGACACCGACGGACTGTACTTCAGGCAGACCGCCGACATTGACATGAGCGAGGATACCAAGTGGGCGCCCATCGCACCCATTGCTGCGGGCAAATGCGATACACCCTTCAACGGCACCTATGACGGCGACGGACACCGCATCAAGAACTTCGTCTATAACGACCCCAGCCGCTACTATTATGGCCTGTTCGGCAAGTTGGGCAGCAATTCCGTGCTGAAGAACCTGTCATTGGACGAAAGCTGCTCCATTACCGGCCTTTCCTGGGTGGGCGGCCTTGCCTGCAGCAGCGACGGCTACATTATAAACTGCGCCAACTACGGCACGGTATCCGCCGCCGGATCAGCGGGCTCCGTATCCTATCTGAATCTGGGCGGTATCGTCGGAGTTGGCTCGAAGCTGTACGGCTGCGCCAACTACGGTACCGTTACCGGCAATCCGGACGCCACCAATTTTGGTGATGTACCCGGCGGCATGGAAGTAGGCGGCGTTGCAGGCAATGCCTACACATTGGTCAACTGCGCCAACTACGGCGACGTCAGCGGCGGCGGCAAGGTGGGCGGTATCGTCGGCTCAAGAGCTCCGCTGGGAGATGCCGGCGTGAGCAACGCCACATGGGGAACGACCTACAGCAACATTGTGGGCTGCGCCAACTACGGCACCGTCACCGCCCGCGAGATGGCCGGCGGCATCGTGGGCGAGCTGCGGGGCCGGGTGGAGGACTGCTTCAACTTGGGCACCGTCAAGGTGGAAAAGACCGTCGTGGGCGGCATTGTGGGCACAGGAGGCGGCGGCAACTTTGTATACAAGCTCTACGTGTACAACTGCTATGACGCCGGTTCCGTGCAGTACGGCGCGGAGGAGGCCGAGCCGATGGCGGGCCACCTGATCGGCCAGTCGGAAAAGCATCCCGCGATTGATGAGTTTGACGCAAGCTGCCTGTACTATCAGGACATCGGCCTGCTGCCCGCCGTGGGCGACAGAGATGTGGGCGACGCCGCCACGGCCATGAAGCTGGAGGACATGAAGACCGCCGCCTTTGTGGATGCGCTGAACGACTACCCCCACCCCATACTGCGGGGCATGACCTGGAAGCAGGGCGGCAGCGAGAGCAGCGGCCTGCCGGTATTCGCCGGGTTCGGCGAACTGAAAAACTGGAACCGTGAGCTGAAAAAGCTGACGCTGAACGGCAAGCAGGCGTGGCCGGACGGCAACGGCGGCTTTTACTACGTGTTCCCCGCCGGAAGCGAACTGACCAACGTGACGGTCAACGCCACCATCGCCGACGGAGCATCCATCGTACCGGCCAGCGGCAGCGTGCTGGACTTCTCCGGCGGCCCCGTGACCTTCACGGTGACGGCGGAGAACGGCAAAACGTGCCGGTATTCCGTAAGGGCAACGGCGGCGGCCAGCGCCGACGGTCTGGCGGCGCTGAAGCTGGGCACCGGCTATATGAACGCCAGCACGGCCCTGAAGGGCGATATCCTGCTGAGCGACGCGGACTTTGAACAGGCAAAGACCGACTACAAATTCACCCGCTATGACAGCGAGGTGCTGTACGGCGGCACGGACACCTCGATTTATAACAAATACCGCATCTGGGCCTTCCCTGCCGAGAGCGGGGCTACGCTGAAGGTCAAGATGAACAACGGAACGGCAACGACCAGTTCCGCCTCGTCCATGGAAGACGCCGACGCGAGGTATGTGAGCTATGACGGCTTGATGGCGCTGGGCCAGAACGACCTGACCCTGACCGTGTCGCCGCCCACAGGCGGCTCCGGCAAGGAGACGGACTACCGCTTCCATCTGAACGTACTGCCCTCGCTGAAGAGCGTGAGCTTTGCCGAATCCGGGCTGGAGTGGGAGACCTTCGCCTATAACGTGCAGGAGTACGCGCTGGGCGTGCCCAAGGGCGTGACCAGCCTGACCCCCACCGTGGCGGCGGCGCTGGGCGACACGGTGAATGTGACCTACAGCCCCGCGCTGGACGCCGACGGCAAGGTCAAGATCAGCGACCTGCCTGACGGTAAGCTCACCATCACCGTGTCCGGCAAAAACGCCGGAGACCCCAGCACCACCTATATCTGGAAGGTGCTGGACGCCACCTATGATGTGAGCTTTAACGTCAACGTACCCGGCGCGACGGTCTGGGTCTATCAGGGCAGCAACGATGTGCAGACGGCGGAGAACGGCGTGTACACCCTGCGCTTCAGCCAGACGTACCGTTATGTGGTCACTGCCAAGGGCTACGTCAGCCAGAGCGGCGCGCTGAACCGCGACATATTGACCGACGGTGTGCTGAACGTGACGCTGTCTCCGGCTCCGGCCAATAGCCTGCCCCAGTATGGCGCTACATGGCCCAGCTTCAGGGGCAACGATGAGAACATGGCCCTCACCGACATCAAGACCCCCATCGGCCCCTATGCCGAGGACGGCAGCGATGTGGAACTGCTGTGGGCCAGCGCCAGCGGTAGCGGCTATGACAGCGGCGCGGTGGGCTGCCCCATCTTCGTGGATGGCTATATGTACGCCTACGCGGGCGAGCAGATATTGAAGCTGGATCCCACCAGCGGCAAGACACTGCTGAAAAAACCGATGATCGGCAGCTCCAACTTTGCCATCGTGCCGCCTACCTATGGCGACGGCATGATCTTCGTGGGTTTGCGGGATGGCCAGGTGCAGGCCTTCAGCGCCGAGACGCTGGAGTCCCTGTGGGTCTATAAGGATCCGCTGGGCGGCCAGCCCAACTGCCCCATCACCTACTCCGACGGCTATATCTACACCGGCTTCTGGCAGGGTGAGTCCGGCATGGAGAACTTCGTGTGCCTGGCGGTGGATGACGAAGATCCTAGCCAGCCCAAGGAGAGCAAGGAAGCCCTGTGGCGCTATACCAGCCAGGGCGGCTTCTATTGGGCGGGCGCTTACGCCAATGAGAATTATGTTATGGTCGGCACCGACGACGGCAAGAGCGGCTATACCTCCGGCACCGCCAAGTTTGTGGTGTTCGACAAGCGCACCGGCGAGATCATGGACTCCAAGACCGGCTATACCGGCGACATCCGCTCTAATATCGCTTATGACAAGGAAACAGGCAGAGTATTCTTCACCTCCAAGGGCGGCTATTTCTACAGTGAGGTGGTGGGCGCGGACGGAAAGATCGACACCACGCAGTCCAAGGCTGTTTCTCTGGGCGGCATGAGTACCTCCACCCCCGTGGTGTACAATGGCCGCGCCTATGTGGGTGTGGCGGGTACGAAGGGCCAGTTTACCCCCTACGGCGGCCACAACATCTCCGTGATCGATCTGAGCAGCTGGCGTATTGCCTACACCGCCACCACCCAGGGTTATCCCCAGACCAGCGGTCTGGTATGCACCGGTTATGACGACGGCGTGTATGTGTACTTCATGGATAACTATACCCCCGGCGTGATGCGTGTCATTCGGGACAAACCCGGCCAGACAGCGCTGGAGGGCGGCGTGACCGAGGAGTTCACCTACAAGGGCGTGCCGGGCGTATACAAGGACTGCGCGCCCGTGGTGTTCACGCCGGAGGGCCCGCTGGCACAGTACTGCATCGGCAGCCCTGTAACGGATCAGTACGGCACGCTGTACTTCAAAAACGACACCGGCAACCTCATTGCCCTGACCAGTAAGGTGGAGGAACTGGTGGTCACCCGCGCCCCCAGCACCGTGGAGAAGGGCGAGGACGGCAGCTGGTACGTAGAGGGTGCGAAGCTGTCGGCCAAGCTTGCCAACGGACTGGAGCGCGACGTGACCGAGCTGGTGACGTACCGCGACGATAAGAAGGGCGGCGTGGAGGCCGTGTATACCTACGGCAGCAGCGCCCAGCCCTATACGTTCTCTGTCAAGACCGTGTCGCTGACGGCGGCTGTTCCGGCCCCGTCCATCGGCAACGGCACGGCGGAAGGCGAAACCGTGGACGGCGTGACCACCTTCCCCGCCGGCACGGCTTCGGGAGCGCCCACCATTACTGTCACCGCGCCCAAGGCGGGCTGGTCGGAGGGAACGAACACCTTCACCGTGGCCAGCAGCAACGACGCGGCCTGCGTGGTGCTGGTCAAGCGGGCCGACGGCAGCTATGAGCGCCTGACGGCGGACAACACCGATGGCAAGCACCGATTCACCGCGTCCTTCGGCGAGGGCGACAGCATCATTGTGGCCCTGAAGGGCGACGTGAACGGCGACGGCAAGATCAGCGCCGCGGATGCCAGCCAGACAAAGGCAGCAATCAATGGTAAGCTTTCTTTGGAAGGTTACCAACTCTACAGCGCGATAGTTTCTGGCGGAACAAGGCCGAGAAGTGCGGATGTCAGCCAGATAAGAGCATCCATTACAGGCAAGATCAGCCTTTCGTGGTAAATAAAAACAATAGGAGGAGCAATTCTAACATGAAACAAGTAGGAAAGCGGCTTCTTTCCCTGCTGCTGGCGCTGTGTATGATGATGTCACTGTGTGTCAGCGCTCTGGCAGTGAATGACGTCACAGTCACAGCGACGCTTGACACCCCAACACTGTACAGGAAATCGGTGGCCCAGACGGTGAAACTTCGGGTCGCAACCTCTGAGCCAATCACCATTTGCGACTATCAGGTGAAGCTCAAATTGCCGGAAGGCTGGACGGTCACCGCCATGGAAAATGACGATGCTAATGCGCAATTAGTGCCCGCAGACTACAATTTGGCTACCGGCAGTGTCGTGTGGAATGGTGATGGAGAAGACCACAGCGTTACAAACTTCGTCATTTATACGGTGGAGATTCCTGCCGACACCAAGGCAGGCCGTTATGAACTGAGCCTGTATGAAGTGGAAGCCAATGCGACGTATGGCACCAAGCCTGTTCTCACCTCACCTGACAACAATACCTCCGCCACGCTGACCATTAAGGACGATGATACTAGCAATTTGTACAAAGACTACTGTGTAGCTTTTTATACGGGTGGCGGATCCGGTCAATCCACTTTGCAGATGGGTACTGACAAGAACGTGGTATCCCTCGAAGTTTTGATCCAAAACGGCATCATCAATTAAGGCCAAACCTATAACGCCTACGGGATCACGCTGAGCTATGATCCTACGATCCTGGAGTTCGTAAAGGTGGGTAACGTTGATTGCATCTACAGCGTAGAGAACGATAAGGTTAATGGTACTGTGACGGTATACCGCAGCGGCACCCAGCTAAGCTGCAGTGCACGCGACGGCTTTTTTGCGGAGTTCAAGGGCATAGCCACCGGCTCATGCAACGTGGCCATCACCCGCGCCTATGTGGATAAGGGCGAAAACGCCAATGTCCGGAATGCTCCCTCGGCAAACATCACCACCACAGGGTATATCGTCAACGTGGACGGCCCGTACTACAATGTAACGGCTTCCTCGCCTCAAGAGCTCGTTTATGAGCCGTACGCGAAGGCCAATACAGCGTATACCTTCACACTGGCGAATGGATATGATTGGCGGGGCATGGCGATCCGTTACACCATCGACAACGGAGACGGAATTTCCTGGCCTGTGGAATATGACACCACCAAAAACTGCTATACCATCCCTGCTAACTGGGTGACAGGTGATATCCACATTGATGTTTCCTTCCGTAACTTTGACGTCACTGTGGAGGGTAACGCCAAGAATGACGTGACGCTTTCCAGTACCTCAAAGCCCAGTTACAGGGTTGACTATCCCTTTACGCTGAATAAGCAGGAGGGATGGACCTACACGGTGGCTGTCACAGTGGGCGGCAAGAATGCCAATTACACGGTAAGCGAGGACGGCAAGACCTATACCATCGCTGGCAAGGATATCATCGGCAACATTGTCATCACTGCGAATAAGGCGAAGGGCGACTCCCAGATCAGCTTCAGCGGCGACACCTCTGATCTGGAGGGCGAAGCTATCCGCAACGCTCCCGTGGGTGAGGACTTCACCTTCACCATCAAGAAGGATGCGAATTACGACTATACGGTAGACGCCAAGTACACGGAGAGCGGCAAGACGATCCCCGTCACGGAGGATCCCGAGGGCACCTACACCATCAAGGGTGAATACATCACCGGCGACGCCATTACCATCACCATCACCAAGACCGCAAAGTGGAAATGGACGGTGGAGGTCAGCGAGTATGTGAAGGTCGGCAAGGCCCAGTCCGTGTTCCTGATCACTGCCAAGCTGAACGACGGTGTGACGCTGGATGCCGGTTCGACCCTGGCCTATGGCGATGAGCTTATGTACCGCAACGAGGCGCAGTATAAAGACGCTTACGCCTATCTGCTGTTCTCCGACAAGACGCAGAACGAGGTAAAGGCCGAGGCCGAGACAGAAGGCAAGATCAGCATCGTGACCGGTGAGGCACACACCTTCGACCTGACCGGCGATGTGAACGGCACCGAGCGTATCGACGTCAACGACGTCCAGATGGTGTACAACATCTACAAGGCCAAGTACACCGCCTTTGACGCCAACACCACCATGGAGAAGTTTCTGGCCGCCGACCTGAACGGCGACCGCATGATCACCGTGGATGATGCCGTGGTCGTTGTAAATAAGATCAAATAATAGAGACGAGTTGCCGCGTACATGATTTCCCCTGCCCCTTTCGGGGCAGGGGAAATACCCCGTTTTTCGGAGGTTTGTTTATGTGTCTCTTAAGACGCAGAAAAAGAGAGATAGAAACGAATTTCTGAATAAAAAAGCAGAAGGAGAACCACGAAATGAAGAAACTGTTATGCGCGCTGCTGGCGGCCCTGACGCTGCTGGCGTCAGTCGTCCCGGCCATGGCGGTGGACGAGAGCCAGTCGTACCTCTTTGAGCTGTCCATTGACGGCAGCGACACGAAGCAGGCCGCCCCCGGCGATATCGTTACGGTGGCGCTGGCCCTGAAGCGTACCGACACGGACGAGGGCTACACCATGTACGCCATGCAGGACGAGTTGTGCTACGACCCTGAGTTCTTCGAGCTGATGGAGAACAGCGCCATGACGGCGGCCTCCATCGAGACGACGGACATCGCTCTGCGGGGCGGCCTGCGGGCATTTTACATGAACTTCCTGTCTCTGGGCGGCGGCGAGAACTGGGACGCCTCCACCATGATCGGCACGTTCCAGCTGAAGGTCATCGGCACCTCCGGTTCCTCTGTGATCCGCAACACAGAGACCCGCGTCTCCACGGCAGACGGCATGGACAGCTACGCCACCACCGGCCGTGACGTGACCGTGATAGTGACGGACGAATGTACCGTACGGTTCGAGAGCAACGGCGGCAGCTCCGTTCCGGATCAGAAGGTGAAGCTGGGCCAGAAGGTGACCCGTCCGGAGGATCCCACCAAGGAGGGCTTTGCGCTGGCGGGCTGGTACAGTGACTTCGATATGACCAAGGAGTGGGATTTCAGCAAGGACACGGTGCAGGGCAGCATAACACTGTACGCCAAGTGGGTGGATCCCTCCCAGCTGCCTGCGGGCGGCTTCCATATGCCGCTGTGGGGCTGGATCGCGCTGGGCGCGGTGCTGCTGGGGATCGTGCTGCTCCTGCTGCTGCGCCGGAAGACGGTGAAGTTTGAGACCTTCGGCGGTACGGCCATCGGCAGCCGCAAGGCCAAGCGCGGCGAGAAGCTGACCCGGCCTCCCGTCCCGGAAAAGGAAGGCTGCGGCTTCGGCGGCTGGTATCAGGATACCGCCTGCGCCAAACCCTGGGACTTTGACAACGATAAGGTAGAGAAAAGCATGACGCTGTATGCCAAGTGGCTGTAAGCGTCGGTACAACGGGGGATACACGATGAGAAACAGGATCATAGCCCTGCTGCTGGCCTGTGTCATGACGGTGAGCCTGCTGCCGGTCTCGGCACTGGCAGTGGAGCCGTCTGACACCGCGGCGGCGCAGGAGACAACGGTCATTACCACGGCGGAGGAATTTGCCGCCATGAAGTCGGATGGCGCGTACCGTCTCGGCGCGGACATCGCGGTGGACGTGCCCTATGACAAGACGTTTACCGGCAGCCTTGACGGCGCATACCACTCGGTGACGCTGGCACTCCATGTCACGGCGGAGGATACGGCTGCGTCGTGGGGGTTGTTCCGCGCCCTGAACGGCGCGGCGATCCGGGACCTGCGGCTTGCCGGCGAGCTGGCCACCGCAGAGGACAGCCCCGCGCAGAGCGTGGGCGCACTGGCTGGCACGGTATTCGGTGATACCATAGTGAGTGGTTGCCACAGTGAGGTGCAGATCAGCGTCTCCACTTCTGACAGCCATGTAGGCGGCCTTGTGGGCAGCGTCACCGGCGGTACGCTGACCCTGACGGGCTGCGCGAACGCGGGTACGGTAAAGGCACTGAACAGCGCCGCCGCGGGCGGTCTGGTGGGCAGCGTTCTGTCCGGCAGTGTCACGATCCAGCGGAGCTATCAGTACGGCGACGTGCTGGGCGGCGTGTGCGCTGGGGGCCTGATGGGCCAGCTGGCGGAGCAGGCGGAATGTACGGCGTCGTACAGCTATGCCGCCGTGTCAGCCGATGACAAGGAGAATGCTGACGCCTCCGCCCTGACGGGCTGGGGCGAGGTAAAGACCGTCAGCGGCGAAAAGGCCGGTGCACTGTGCGGCGAAGGTACGTTCAGCGTGGAGAGCAAAGCGCTGTTCTGGTCGGGCAAGGCGTTCGGGACGGACGCCGTCCCTGCCGGTGGCCAGTTCGAGGAGATGGATATAAATACTGTGCTGGCAGCCTTGAACGACGGCACGGCGGCGGATGATCCCAACGGCTTTTTCCTGACGACGGAGAACGGCGGCTGGCCGTTGCTGCGCTGGGAGCTGACTCAGCCGCAGGCACCGGATATGGAACTGGACAGCAAGAAGGAGACGTTGAAGTCTCAGCTTGCGGAGGTATGGAGCCAATACCACGAAGCCTCCTATGAACCGGAGGATTGGGCGGCACTGACGAAGCTCTATAACGATGCGCTGGCGGCCATTGCCGCCGCACGGACGGTGGAGGAGCTGCCGCTGCTGCCTGAGCTGATGGCGAATATGGCGGCCATCCCAGGCAAAACATATACGGAACTGACAGCGGAGGAAAAACAGGCCGCCATCCGGCGCATCCAGGCGCTATATGAGAAGTATCTGAAACAGCTGGAGGAAAAAGAAGCTGTTTTTGATGAGAGCAGCCGGGGCGTCTGGCTGTCCCTGACCATGACAGGTTGTGAGCAGCTGGACGCGGCCCGCGAGGCGCTGGAACAGCAGCAGGCCACGGCCCTGACGGCGCTGAACGACTGCAAGACCACAGCGGAAGTAGACGCGCTGGCCGAAAACTGTGAGGCTGCCATGCAGCAGATTGTGGAGGACTTACAGGTGGCCGTACAGGCCAACGACGTTCCAGAGGAAAAAAAGTGGGACGGTAAGACTATGACCCAGCCTGCCTCCGGCAGCGGTACGAAGAATGATCCGTATCTTATCGGCACCGGTGCAGAGCTGGCGTGGTTTGCAGATCAGGTCAAGAACGGCAAGGTAACGCTGTGCGCCAAGCTGACGGCTGATGTCGACCTGAATGGGCACCCTTGGACACCCATCGGCAGTTTCGGAAAAAAGAAGAATTATCAAGGCACCTTTGACGGATGCCACAGCACAGTCAATGGATTGCAAGTATCCGATAAAAGTTATGCGGGCCTGTTCGGTGTGATCGGAGCGTCCGGTGTTGTAGAGCGCCTGATCGTGGCCGGTACGATCTCCATAACAAGTGTTTCCGGTAATGGTATCGACAATGTAGGGGCGGGCGGTATCGCAGGCTACTGCAAAGGCACGATCTTCCAGTGTTCCTCTTCAGTGTATATCAGCAACACCGGTATGAACTACAGCGCTGTAGCCGGCGGCATCGTGGGAAGAGCAGCAGAGGACGCCATCGTGGACAGCTGCAACAACTACGGCACGGTGGGCAGCCAGAAGAATATCAATTACGCGGGTGGCATCGTAGGTGTAGCATGTGAAAATGCGGTGATTCGCTACTGCACCAACGGCAACGAAGGCGCAGTCAATGGCGTTCAGGGCGTGGGCGGCATTGTAGGCCTGCTGACAGACTACGCGCAGGTACGCCTGTGCAAGAACAGCAGCGCTGTACAGGGCGAGAGCCGCGTGGGTGGTATTGTCGGCTGGGCCTGCCTGGATAAATATATCTCCGGCAGCGTGCTGGACGTTATCATCATGAACGTGCTGAACAAGGCCCCTGTCAGCGGCAGCAGCGGCTCCCCCGCCATGAACTATGGCACAGGCGGCATTGTGGGCTGTATCGATACCGGCAGCAACACCGGCCTCACCGGCCCATGCACCCTTTCCTATGCCTATAATACCGGCAATGTGACGGATAACGATGATGCCACAGCGCAGGGCGTAGGCGGTATCGTAGGCGAATGGCACGGCGGCGAGATCCGGCACGTGCAGAGCGCGTCCGCCAATGCGCTGTGGGGCGTAGTGGACGTGGCGAATACCAACAGCCACGACGCGGCCCGTGTGTCCTGCGTGATGCCCGCTTTTACCATGAATGGCGATAGTTGGGATAAGGTCGCCGCCACGGCGCGGCTGCTGGTAAAGCTGATCCGTCCCGGCGACAAGAATTACAATATCTATGGTACGGAGCAGAGCATCCGCTATAACGGCATTGTGCTGTCGTACATAGAGCGCATCGAACTGGCCGACGGCGACGCGGACGCGCTGGTGCAGGAATGTGAGGAGCAGCTTGCCACGGTGCTGAGCGGTACGGATGCCGGTGGTGAGCAGTTGCTGGCCGATCTCCACGCCTATGTGGACAGCCGCGTGTACGCGGCTGAGGAACAGGCGAAGGTCAACGAGCTGCTGGCGGCGGCAGAGGAAGAGATCAAGGCCGCCAAAACCATTGCGGACATTGATAATATCCGGCTGAAGTATCTGGGTGAGGATGGCAAGCTTCTTCAGATCATCACCTATCCGAAGAAGGCACAGCAGGATCTCTATAATAAATTCATCATCAATAAGAAGTATTCTCAGGAGGACATGGCCACGCTGCTGGCCGCCTATGAGGGCTGGAAGCTGAAGCTGGATCAGGCTGCCTCCGCAGAGGAAATCGAGATCATCAAGGCCGACGCCGGAAAGGCGCTGACCGACCTGACAGCCACCTTCACGGAGGGCGAGACGGCGCCGGATATGGACGCGGCGGTAGCGGCGGCTCTGCAAAAAGCCCGCGATACGGCGCAGCAGGAGCTGGATACACTGGCACAGCAGCGTATCGCGGAGCTGACAGCCCAGCTGGGCGACATCAGCAGCTTCGATGAAGAACGCCAGAATCTGCTGACCGATGCGTTGGAGCGCGGTAAAACCGCCATTGAAACGGCGGCAGCAGTGGAGTTGGACGATCTGAGCGACTATGCCGCCATCGAGCAGGCGCGGCAGGAGGGCCTCGCCGCTATCGAGCAGGCATATACCTCCGCCAGCGGCAAGCTGAAGAAACTGCTGGATTCCGCCCGTGCCGAGGACGGCTGGAATGGCATCACCACCAGTCAGCCCCATGGCAAGGGTACAGAGGACGAACCCTACCAGATCGGCACGGCACAGGAGATGGCATGGCTGGCCTATGCGGTGAATAACCAGATGGAGAGCGAGGGCTACTACGCAGTGCTGACAGCAGATATCGACCTTGGCTATTGCCAGTGGCCGGTTATCGGCGTCCTCAGCAGCAACGGTCAGCGTGCCTATACCGGCACCTTTGACGGACAGGGTCACACGGTGTCCGGCCTGAATATCACGTCTTTGGGTGGCCGTCAGAAGCTGGGCCTGTTCGGCGTAGCACAGGATGCGGTCATTGAGAATCTGACAGTACGAGGCAATATCGATCTGACCGGTGTCAGATCCTACGATACGACGACAGGCTATATCATCGGCGGAGTGCTGGGAAGCGGCGAGGGCGGCGGCGAGGGCAGCGGCGTGACCATTCGCAACTGCGTGTCACAGGTAGATATCTCTGTGGCTTTTGCCGCAGGGGAGCAAAAATCCCAGAATTCCGCGGTGGGCGGTCTGGTAGGTCGTCTCTCTGGCAGCGGCAGCCATGAGATCACGGATTGCCGGAATGAGGGCCGGGTCTATACCTCCTTCGCACCTGGCGCCTACTATCTGGGTGGTTCCGGCGGTAACGGCGGCCAGGGCGGCATCGTGGGCTTTATCGGTGCCAGTGCGCAGCTGAAATGCTGCGTCAATACCGGCACGGTCTATGCAGGCCGTGCGGCCGGTGTGGGCGGCATCGTGGGTAATGCTGATGGCAGCAGTAAGGAGAGCATTACACTGAACCAGTGCGCCAATCAGGGCGCGGTGTCCAACGACACCGGGGGAGTGCTGCTGAGAAAGGGCGGCACAGGCGGTATCATCGGTCTTGCGCCGACGGGCAGTGTCACGGTAAGCAGCTGCTATAATACCGGCGCCGTGGCGGGCAGCGCCATCGTTGGTGGCATCCTGGGCGGCGAAAAGGGCGAGCATACCTCCAGTCAGTACGGCAACCAGAACCTGACGCTGGAGAACTGCTATAACGCAGGTGACTTGCAGGTGGGCACGGCTGCTACGCTGGTCGGCTCGCTGGCGGGCTATCCCATAGACGGTCGGTATTATACGGGCCTGACGATACGCAAGGGCGCCTGCCGGTTCGTGATGGGCTGGAAGTGCAGTCAGGGCGACAGCGTGAAGGAAAGCACGACCCTGACAGCTGATTCTCTCTTTGAGGGACTGGTGGACAGCATTGGCGGCGTCAACAGCGGCTATCCCCTGTTTGACTGGCAGC
>ERZ827512.2480-NODE-2480-length-14737-cov-3.722790_pt1 | contig 14737 bp, 14 predicted proteins | sample MGYA00519916_ERZ827512 | MGnify/ENA primary metagenome ERZ827512 (study PRJEB31778, sample SAMEA3449335) | human gut metagenome | biome: human gut; feature: human-associated habitat; material: faeces | place: United Kingdom | collected 2010/2012 ... | reverse complement strand
CCCCGCCGTACCGTCCGCGGAATTTGAGCGTGAACGACTTCTTTTCGCTCACGCGGCGGCTCGTGCGGCCGTGCATGCGGATGCCGCAGTCAATGGAGAACTCGCCGCCGTCCTCGTACATGGCAACGGTCGCCTCGCGCTCCCACTTCTCGCTCCACGCACGTTCGTGGTTGGAGTAAATGCCCTGCGCGCCGGTGAGATTGTCCGGGTCGGTCACGAGACTGACGACGGGCAGCGTGCTGTTCTCGCGCAGGAAATACGACCATGTCGCCGCTTTGCCCGGCAGCGCGTCCGCCGGGAAGCTCGCGGCGCGGACGATCGTCGTTTCCGTGATCGTGATGGGCGCGGTATAGGCCGGATCGTCCGCCGTCGGGTCGCTGCCGTCGAGCGTATAGTGCACGTTTTCTCCGGTGATCGTCAGCGTAAGGCTCTCGGCGTCGTCGTACACGCCCGCGGCGATATCGACCGTGGGCTTTGCCGCCACCATGCGGCACCCCGTGCCGTTGTCCGCGCCGCGGCTGCTCTGCGCAAAATAGAAATACCCGTTCTCCCCGTTTAGACGGCCGTAGCTGCCGCCGGCCGGGATATCGCGCAGGAACGCCCAGTCGCAGAGCGTGCCGGAAGCATCGAAGAGATAGAGCTCGTCGCGCTGCGCGCTCAGCCCCACGTTTTCGCACTCGAACTCATAGCTTTCACCGGGCGCAAGCGTCACGGCGGGCAGCGCGTCGAGCGCCGGTTCCTTGAATTTATCCGAGATCGTGTATCCGGAAAGATCGATCGTCTCACCCGACACGTTTTTGAGCTCCACCCAGTCGGGCGAACCCGCCTCGTACACGACGATCTCCCACAGCAGAAGCGGTGAGGTGCGCGTGTCGGCATCGCAGAATCCGGCGTAGCCCTCGGCGGTATTTTCAAGCCCCGGCGTCGGGAAGTCGGTCACGGCGAAGCTGCCGTCCGGCTGCATCGCGAGCGAGGAGCCCTCCGGCACGGCCTCGATCTTCACGCTGCGGATCTCCGCGCCGTTTCCGGCGGAGAGAATGACCGTGTCGCCGTCGGTGAGCGAGAAGCTCGTGTGAAGCTCACCCTCGGTGCGGTTCTTGCCGGAGGCGAAGATCACCGCATACTCGCCCGGCGCAAGCGTCAGCGACGGGATCTTCCATTCGTCCGGCACGTCCGGATCGTCCGAGAGATACCAGCCCGCAAGATCAACGCTCGTCTCGCCGAGGTTTGCGATCTCGATCCAGTCGGAGAGGTCGCCGTCGCTGTCGGCGAGCGTGCCGCGGTTTTGCGCCATGACCTCGGTGATGTAAATTTCGTCGTTTTCGTAGCCGCCGGAGCGCAGCCACGCCTCATACCCCGCGTCGTCGTTGGAATATCCCGGCGTTGGGCGGTGAGACACCGTCCATTCGCCGTTTTCCTTGGCATAGGCCGTGTTCTTCTCCAGCATCGGCAGTTCCACGCTCTCTCCCTCCGCGCCGGAGGGCGCTGTGAGCACGACCGTTTCCCCGCCCGCGCTCGCCAACGCAAAGGACGCATATTCCGCGCCCTCCACGCCCGGGGCGCACCACACGATCTTATATTCACCCGCGCCGAGCATTTCGTCCGGGAAGGCGTACTTCGTTTTGTTCGTGCGGTCCGAGAGCTTGTAGCCGGAGAGAGATACCGGCGAATCCGAGGGGTTATGTACCTCGATCCAGTCGTAGAAATTCCCGTCGGGCGCGGCATAGAGCGTGTTTGAGGACTGGATCTCGCTGAGCTCAAGCGTGCCGCCGCTGCGCTGCGCGAGCGCCTCCTGCCACGCCTTTGCGCCCGCTTCGCTGTTCGGGTAGCCGGGCGTCGGCGTGTCGGCGGGAATGAGCGCGCCGTCGCTGCCGCGGACAAGCGACTGCCCGCTCCGGCACGCAGCGGTCACGGCGCTGTCGAGCACCGTGCGGTTTCCGTTCATAAGGCACACCGTCTCCCCGCCCGCCTTGCGCAGGGCAAAGGGCGCATAGTCGCCCTCCTCGTCCGGCGAGCACCATACAACGAGATACCCCCGCGCCGGGACGACCGTCCCCGCCGGGAAGCAGTATTTGCCTTTGCCCGTCTCGTCGGAGAGATAGTATCCGCCGATGGAGAAGTCCTTCGAGGACGTATTTTCGATCTCGATCCAGTCGCAGAGGACACCCTCGCCGTTCGGGCAGGTCTTATTATCGGTCATGACCTCGCTGATGTGGACGCTGTAGCCGCCGTCCCACGCCGGTCGCTGGTTATGGCGCACAATGGCCGTGACCGTGAACGCCGCCGCGGCGAGTATTGCCAGTACGATCAGCCAGAGGACGATCTTCTTTTTTTCTTTTGCGTTTGTCATGGTATTCCCTCCGCTCATTCCTTCAGCCGGGCGTCCGCCGCCGCGCCGCGCAGCCCCGTGAGGCACATGCGGCTGGCGATATCGGAAATCTCCTCGATGGACTGCCGGCGCTCGGAATTGAACCAGCTCTGATACACCGCCACCACGCCGGAAACGGCGTAGTCCATCATCACCGAGATACGCTCCGGCGGCAGATCTATGCGGCTTTCAAAGCGTTCCTGCGCCTTCTGCTGGAGCGTCAGCCGGATCTTATGTGTTAACCCCGCGTTCCGGCTGGACCGGAGCAGCGCGCCGTAAAAATCCATATCGCTGTTGATGATCTCCGTGAGCTTCATGAACACCGCGTACGGGTTCTCGACAAAGTCGATCTCCTGCATCGCCGTATCAAACGTGCGGATGACCTCGTTTTCCAGCTCGTCTACAAGCTCGTATACACCGCGGTAGTTGTTGTAAAACGTCTTACGGTTGATTATCGCGCGCGAGGCGATGTCCGTTACGGTGATATCGTCCATGTCCTTTTCGGTCAAAAGCTCCGCGAACGCCGTGTGGATCGCCCGCTTCGTTTTTATGACGCGAAGATCGCTCTTCCGGTTTGCCGGTTCCATCGTACGCCCTCCTTTTCGGGAACAGGATCGGATTCCACATCTTTTTTACCAAATGTGTAGTAATCCTCATCGGGTGTTTTCTCTGGGACTTCCGCCACGGTTTCGCGCTGGCGTGTCCATTGCCGCGCCGCGGAGGTCTCCTTATTATAATACACAGACGTTACATAAAGCAAGCAGAGGAGAGAAAACCGTGAAAGTTCTGATTTTGAGCTGCGACACGGGCGAGGGCCACAACAGCGCCGCAGCTGCCGTCGCCGGGGCGCTGACGAAAAGGGGCATCGAAAGCCATGTCTTTGACCCGCTCGTGCTCGCGGGAAAGTACGCCGAGCGCTTCGTATCCGGCGCATATACGACAATTATGAAAAAAGCGCCGTCGGCGTTCAACGCGCTCTACCGCGCCGGGGATATTTACAGCTCGACCGGCATCACCTCGCCGGTCTACCACGCAAACGCCCGGTACGCCGCAAATCTGCGCGCATTCATCGAAACGAACGGGTACGACCGTGTGGTATGCACGCACCTCTACCCGATGGAGACGCTGACCGCCATCCGGAAATCGGGAGATTTCACCGTGCCGTGCTACGGCGTGCTGACGGACTACACCTGCATTCCCTTCCTTGCCGAGACCGATCTGGACGGCTACTTCATCGCGCACGAGGATCTGCGCACCGAGCTTGTGGAAAAGGGCATTCCGTCGGATCGCATCATCGTCACCGGCATCCCGGTGGACGAAAAGTTCGCGCATCACATGGAAAAGGCCGCGGCGCGCAACTATCTTGCCATACCGCAAAATCAGGACGTGTTCCTCATTATGAGCGGCGGCATCGGCGTCGGGAACGCGGGCGCGATCTGCGACGAGATCCTCCGGCGGCACAGCGGAGCGTTCACGGTCTATATCCTCGTCGGGCGCAACAGCGATCTCAAGCAGACGCTCGAGGAGAAATACGCCGGAAACGAGCACGTCCGCATCGTCACGTTCACGAAAAAGGTGAATGTATACATGAACGCCGCCGACGTGATGATCTCCAAGCCCGGCGGACTTACAAGCACCGAGGCGGCGGTGGCGCAGGTTCCGCTCGTGCAGCTTCTCGTATATACCGCGTGCGAAGCGCCGAACATCGCGTTCTTCTCCTCCCACGGTCTTTCGGAGCGCGCGGAAAACGCCGCCGACGCCGCAGAAAAAGCCGTCGCGCTCGTGCGCGACAAGGCGAGAGCCGAAGCCATGCGCGAGGCGCAGCGAAACACCATTGCGCCCGACGCTGCCGATAAAATTGTGGAAAGGATCGTGCTGTCATGACCGGAAATGAAGCTCTTCTCACCTTTGCTCTGATCGCCGGGGGCTTTCTGCTCGGCGGCGTGATGTTCAGCCGCGCACTGCCGAAGCTTTTGACGGGCAAGGATGTGTGCGCGCTGCGCGCCGACAAAAATCCGGGCGCTGCGAACGTGTTTGCCGTATGCGGCGTGCCGATGGGCCTTTTGTGTCTCACGCTCGATATGTTCAAGGCGTATCTCCCCGTGTCGCTCGCGGCGCAGTATCTCGACACGCAGTCGGTCTGGTTTGCGCTCGCGCTCGCCGCGCCGGTGCTCGGCCATGCCGTCGGCGTATTTAACGGCTTTCACGGCGGTAAATGCATCGCTTCGGCCTTCGGCGCGATGCTCGCGCTCGCGCTCACGGGCGTTTCTCTCAGCGGGCTTCTCCTTCTGGCGGGGCTTTACATCTTCTTCTCCGTCGCCGTAAAGATCCGTCCGCACCGGCTGCGCAGCATACTCGTGTTCGCGCTCTACGGCGTGAGCGCCGCGGTATTCTATTCGCTCCACGGCGAGGGCGCGCTCGCGCTCGGCTGCGGCATGATCGCCGTGACCGGAGTGCTGCGTCACACGCGGCGCTTCTGCGTCGCCGAGGACGAAAAGCCGCGCATTTCCAACTCGGAATTTTGATTTTATAACAACCCGGGGGCACGGTTCCAGTCCATAGGAACCGCGCCCCCGGGTTTTTTATGCCGCCGTGTTCTGCCGGCGTTTCTTCCCGCCGAGCTCGCTCACGAGCGCCGAGCCGAAGATCAGCACCGCGCCGAGAAGGCCGAACACCGTCAGCCGCTCGTGCAGCAGCAGCGCCGAGAAAAAGAGGGAGGAGACGGGGTCAATGTAGCTGAGCACCGCCACAGACTGCGCGGGGAGCTTATTTACATTCCCGAAGTACAGCGCGTACGCGAGGCCGCTGTGTACGATGCCGACGACGAGCACAAGGACGACCGTGCGCGCATCGAGCACGACCGCGGAAAAATCCTCCGTGAGCAGCAGGTACGGGATGAGCACCGCCGCCGCGGAGAGAAGCTGGACGATCGTCTTTTCGTAGGCGTCCTCTACCTCGATCTTCTTATTGATTATTACGGTCGCGGCATAGAGCACCGCCGCGGCCAGACCGAAAGCAATGCCCTTCGCGTCCTGCGCGCCGGGCGGCGCGCCCTCCGCCACGCCGGAGACGAACACCATGCCGAGGATTGCCGCAAGCGCGCAGAGGCCCTTCTTCACGCTGAGCTTTTCGCGGAAAAGGACCGGCGAGAGCAGGATCACGATCGTCGGCTGCATGTAAAAGCACATCGTCGCCACCGCCACGGTGGTGCAGTTATAGGCTTCAAAAAGGAGGATCCAGTCAACGCCGATGATCGCGCCCGAAAGGATGAGCAGCGCCAGCTGCTTTTTTTCGACCTTTTCCATCCGGTGATGCTTTACCGCGACGAAGATCAGCAGAAACACGCCGCCGAGCAGCCCGCGGGAAAACGCAAGCAGCCCCGACGAAAACGGGATATTCCGCCGGAAGATCGCGATCGTGCCGAAGATCAGCATCGCACTGCACAGGGAAGCATAGGCCTTGCGGTTTTCTTTCATGGTCCCGTATCGCTCCTATTCTTTTCCGCCGTTCGGAACGTCAGCTCCGTCATGGCGATCATGAAAACGGCAAACACCAGAAGATACGCCGGAAGGATCGAAAAGCCGAGCGCACTGCCTAGCAGGCCGAAGAGCGGCGGCGCGAACGTCGAGCCGACGTACGCGCCCGCCATCTGTATGCCGATGATTGCGCCGGAGCTTTCCGCCCCGAAGTTTGCGGGCGTGGAGTGGATGATGCAGGGATAGATCGGCGCGCAGCCGAGCCCCATCACGACAAAGGCGGCAATGGCGGCGGTATGCGAATGTATCGGGAGCGCGAGCGCCGCGATGCCGCAGAAAAGCACGCCCGTGCCAAGGCGGATCATTTTCCTGTCGCCGAGACGGTCGGCAGCAAAGCCGCTCACGAACCGCCCCGCGGTGATGCCGATATAAAAGAGCGCAGCCAACCCCGCGGCGTCCTCCGTGGGAAGCCCCTTGACCGCGACAAAATACGTGCTTGCCCACTGCATCGCCGTGGCTTCCGCGGCGCAGTAGCCGAAAAAGCCCGCGAGAAGATACGGCACGCCCTTTATTTTCAGCGCGCCGCGCACGCCGACGCTCCGCCGTTTTTCCTCCGGTGCGGTGCCGCCGGCTTTTTTCCACACAGGCAGCGTCACGAGCAGAAGCGCCGCGATACAGAGCTGCATGAGTGCCACGGCGCGGTAGCCGTCGTTCCATGTCCGGTGCGTCAGCGCCCAGCTCATAACAAACGGGCTGACGATCGTGCCGACGCCCCAGAAGCAGTGCAGCCAGCTCATGTAGCGTGCCTTATAATGCAGCGCCACATAGTTATTGAGCGCCGCGTCGATCGCGCCTGCACCGAGACCGTACGGCACGGCGAAGGCGAGCAGCATCCAGAACTTCGCGGAAACAGAAAAGCCGAAGAGCCCGAGCACCGTGAGGAGCACGCTCGCGGCCGTCACGCCGCCGGTGCCGAGCTTCCGCGTGAGCTTATCCGACAGAAGGCTCGAAGCGATCGTCCCGCCGGAGATCACCATGGACACAACGCCCATGTACGACACCGGAACGCCGAGCTCCGCGTGCATGACCGGCCAGCCGGAGCCGAGCAGCGAATCCGGCAGACCGAGGCTGATGAACGCAAGATAGATAAGTGCCAGCAGCAGCGAATACATATTTTATACCACCTGGACGGCGCAGTTTTTATACCACCCGGACGGCGCAGCCCTGCTTTTCGGTCACATAGCCGATGCGCGCGGCGTGCGGTACCTTATCGGTGAGCTCCGCGAGCAGCGCGGGCGCGTCCTTTTCCGCCACGGCGAGCAGCAGTCCGCCGGAGGTCTGGGGATCAAAGAGCACGTCCATCATCGCGCGCGTGACGTTCGGCGCGCTCTCGCTGAAGGACTCGGCAAAATTGCGGTTGCGGTACATACCCTCCGGGAGGATGCCGATCTCGGCAAGCGAGAGCACCTCCGGCAGAAGCGGCACGTTCGCGCTTTCGATCACGGCGGTCACGTTCCCGCCGTTCGCCATTTCGCCCGTGTGCCCCATGAGACCGAAGCCGGTCACGTCGGTGATGCTGTGCACATCGTACTTCCCGGCGATCTCGCTCCCGGCGCGGTTGAGCTCCGCCATCTGCGCGACGGCTTTGGCGTAGGTCTCCTCCGATACCATGTCGGCCTTGTTTGCCGTGGAGATGATGCCGGTGCCGAGCGCTTTGGTGAGAATGAGCACGTCGCCCGCGCGCGGCGTGCAGTTCAAACGAATTTTATCCGGGTGGGCAAAGCCCGTCACGGAAAGGCCGTATTTCGGCTCGGGATCGCGGATGGTGTGGCCGCCGGAGATGATGACGCCGGCCTCCGCCGCCTTCGTATAGCCGCCGCGCAGCACCTCGCGCACGGCCTCGTCCGGCATCTGCGGCGATACGGCCATGATATTCAGCGCGAGCTTCGGCTGCGCGCCCATGGCATAAATATCGCTGATGGCGTTCGCCGCGGCGATCTGGCCGAACATGAAGGGATCGTCCACGATCGGCGGGAAAAAGTCCAGCGTCTCCACGAGCACGAGCTCGTCCGAGATCTTATAAACGCAGGCGTCGTCGCTCGTGTCGTAGCCGACGAGAAGGCGCTCGTCATACACCGAGGGCAGGCCCTTCAGAAGCTTTGCGAGCGTGCCCGCGCCGACCTTCGCGCCGCACCCGGCGCAGCTTGCGAGCTTTGTCATGCGAATCTCATTTTCCATAATCTTCTCCTCGTTTCTCCGGTTTTCTCGCCGTTCCGACGGCGGAGGTGAGCATCAGCACCGCTTCGAGCACGCCGCCGCCGACAGCCAGCGCCTTGTCGGACGCAGTGAAGCAGTGGAAAAGCCGGCAGCGGGGATCGACGTCCGCGCTCTTAAAGCCCTTGCGCGGAACATAAAACCCTTCGGGCAGTATGCCGCGGAGCGTACCGGTGATCTTTGCGCACAGCGGCTCGCCGCCGACGGCGGCGACAGTCTCCCCCGCCTCGACCGTGTCGCCGATCTGCCGCAGGGCGCGGAACTCTCCCGCGCAGGGCGAGTGCATCACGCGCTCGATCGTATAGCCGCCGATGTTGCCGGGAACGCCGGTGTTGGGGACGGCGCTGCCCGACCAGATCACGCGGCCGAGCGTGTGGCCGCGCATCGTCTCCACAACGGCGTGGCAGTCCGTCCCGGCGGTGAAGCCCGGGCCGACGCCGACAACGCCCGGAGCGTCGGTGATGGCGGTGCCGAGATTCTCCTTGGCGAGGATCGCGTCCACGATCACATCCGGATGAAGCTCTTTCGCGCTCTCCGCCTTCGGATCGACGATCACCGGCAGGATGTTCTCTTCAAGCAGCCGCAGCGCATCGGCAGCGTTCGCGGCAAGCCGGGCGCGCACCTCCTCGACCTTCGTTTCGCCGCGGTATACCGCCTCGGAAAAGCAGACGGTGCGGCGGATGGACGACGGCTTCGGAAGATCGGTCATCACAACGTTGATCCCCGCGCGCCAGAGCCGCAGCGCAATGCCGGAGGCAATGTCTCCGGCGCCTTTTATCATTACGAGCATAGCCTGTTCCCCTTAGAAATGGTTCTGGATCCAGTATAATATGGAATATCGGGTTGTCAAGGGTATTGGCTCTTGACTTTTTATCGAATTTTTCATATGATATCCATATAATATCGATATACAAAGAGGAAGTGCCCTATCATGACGCTCAAGCAGCTCGAATACTTTCTTGCCATCGCCGAAAACGGCAGCATCACCAAAGCCGCCAATTCCCTTCGCATTTCCCAGCCGCCGCTGAGTCTTCAGCTCAAGGGGCTGGAGGAGGAGCTGGGCTGCCAGCTCTTCATCCGTGACAAGAAAAATATGATCATCACGCCCAAGGGCATCCTCCTGCGCGAGCGCGCCCGCGAGATCATGGACAAGGTAAACGAAACGCTGCTGCTCATGCAGTCGGCCAACGAGGAGGAACGGTACACCATCCACCTCGGCACGATCTCCTCGATCTGCAACCGCGTTCTGCCGGATAAGGTCCTCAAGCTCAAGGAGCGCTATCCGCACGTGGAGTTTGTCCTCCACGAGGGCAGCACGACGAGCATTCTCGATATGCTCGCCGACGGCACCGTTGATTTCGGCATCGTGCGCCGTTCAACGTGGGCGCTTACAGCTCCCGTCCCATCCGCGATACCGCGCTCGGCGAGGGCGGGCAGGACTACTTCACCGCTATCGGCAAGTCGAACTTCTTCCCTGCCGACGATGCGCAGGTCGTGGCGCTCACCAGTCTGCAGGACACCCCCATCATCATCCACCGGCGGTACTACGATCTTTTCACCAACGCCTGCCGCCGTCAGGGCTTTATCCCCAACATCATCTGCCAGAACGACAACATCGCCTCCTCGCTGAGCTGGGCGGCATCCGGCATCGGCGTGGCGATCGCGCCGTATACCTCCGCGATCCAGAACTCCGATCCCACGCTCGTCATGAAGCGCATCGACAGCCCGGAGATCGTCTCCAAGGCGCACCTCATCTGGAACCGCAGCGCCACGCTCACGCCTGAGCAGAAGGCGTTCGTGCATCTGTTCGACTGATAGTATCCCATACGAAATGAGAGCCGGTTTTCCGCGGAAAACCGGCTCTCGTTTTATTGCCTTAATACCCGTGATCGACGTGCTGCCACGTGCCGCCGTTCGTGCGGACAAGGATCCACATCCAGCGCGTGTAGGTCTGCCCCGGGTTGAGCGAGGGGCTGGCGCCGGATTCGTCCACATCAAAGGTGGACGTGAGGACAAGCACCTCGTCGGCATTGTTGCGGTCGGCCCAGTCCTGGTGCTCGCGCGACACGTCGTCCCCGGCGTAGGAGATCTCCGTGAGCGTGCAGCCCTTCCAGCTGCGGGAAAAGTCCTTTTTTATGACGTCGATAGCGGCGTCAATGTCATTTTGTGTATACATTTCAGAAGCGACGGCCTTGGTCTGCACGTCCTTCACATTGCCGCCGCAGGCGGCAAGAGCGAGCAGCAGCACGGCGGCCAGAAGCAGGGATAGAAAGCGTTTCATTTCGTATTTCTCCTTTCACTTTTACGGGCGGAGCAGAGCCCCGCCCCTACAGGCACAAGAACCCCACGCGAGCCTGTAGAGGAGGGGCTTTGCTCCTCCTCTGTACAGCCGCGGATCGGATTTCATAAAAGAGACGCCCCGGCGTGTCTTTTGGTTCACCTCATTTAAACCGCGCGAAAAACTCCGCGAGCGGCTGCATAACGGCGAGCAGCTCCGTGACCGCCGTATTGAGCCCTTCCACATCGAGCTTTTCCGCGGCGTCGTTCACGGCGGTGAGCGCTTCCTCCGCGGCGGCAAGGCTCTTCTGCGCCTGCGCGAGCATGTCGCCGGTGCTCTGCTCGAGCGCGGCCCAGTCCACCTTCTCGAGCTGCGCGGAGATCGTCCGCAGCGAGTCGAGCGTATCGGCAAGCTGTGCCTTTTCAAGCTCCCCGGTCAGGCCGTTCACGGTATCGACGAGCCGCTGCGCATCGAGCGCATCCAGCTCCGCCGTCACGCTGTCGAGCCGCGAGACGATGTGCTCGATGCGCGGGGCGTACCGCCGCACACCGACAAAGGCCAGCGCCGAGCTCGCCGTTACGACGATGAGCAGCAGTATGCATACGACCGCCGTCACCTTCTGCCAGTGCAGACGTTTTCTTTCCAGTTCCTCCATCGGAAGCCCTCCCTCTTTTTATTCCTCGCCGCAGAGATAGAGATACATGAGCTTGAGCGTCGCCTCAAGCCCCTTTATGTGCGTGCGCTCCATACCGTGGCTCGCACAGACGCCGCTGCCGATGAGTGCGCCCTTGCAGTCGAGCCCCGCGTGCCACGCAGCGCCGACGTCCGAGCCATAGAATGGGAAGATATCCACGGTGTACGGCAGCTCATGCTTCTTTGCGAGCGCGATGAGCCGGTTCGTGAGCTCGTAGTCATACGGTCCGCCGGAGTCCTTCGCGCAGATGGATACGGCGTATTCGCTGCCCGCAAGATCGAGCCCCACGCAGCCCATATCCACCGTGACAAACTCATCGATATCGCGCGCGAGCGCGCTCGCGCCGTGGCCGACCTCTTCGTATACAACAAAGTATATGCGCGTCGGATGGCGGAACGCCGCCTTTTTCTCGCTGCACCAGCGCAGCAGAAGAAGGAGCAGCACCGCGCTCGCCTTGTCGTCGATAAACCGGGACTTCAGAAAGCCCGATCCGGTCATCGTGAATTTCGGATCGATGAACACAAAATCGCCGTTATCGATGCCGAGCGCCTTGACATCCTCGGCGCTTTTCACTTCCTCGTCGAGCCGCACCTCGAGATGGTCCGCATCCCGCGTCATCGTCGCGGCGTCGGGGTAAACGTGCACCGCCGGGGCGAGCGAGAGGATCGTGCCGCTGTAGCGTCTGCCCTCGCGCGTGAGCACCGTGCAGTATTCGCCGTCAAGCGTCGGGCAGATCGGCCCGCCGACCTTCGTAAGGGCGAGCGTTCCGCCGCTCTTCACGCTGCGCACCATCATCCCCAGCGTATCGACGTGCGCGGAGGTCGCCACAGTCTTGCTTTCGTCCAGCCCCGGCACATCCACTTCGAGCGTGCCCTTGTTGTGGACATGCGTCGTATAGCCGAGCTCTTCCACATAACTTTTGATGAGCGCGATCGCGTCGGCCGTGCAGCCGGAGGGCGAATCGGTCGTGAACACGGCGCGGGCATATTCTTCAAATTGACGGCGGTCAAATTCGATCATGGAAAGTTCCTCTTTTCTATGAGATAGGCATATCATAAGCCCCCGGCGCGCGTTTGTCAAAATGTACATATATGCCGCTTCTGTCCTATTGACAGGCACGGTTCACGGCGGTATACTTGTATCAAGTTTTTTATATAAATTTTTTTAACTATTCACATAAAAGGAGGCCACAGCCATGGGACAGGTCGCCATCGTGACCGGCGGCAGCTCCGGCATCGGCGCGGCGGCAGCGGAATACCTTGCCGCGCACGGCTGCACGGTGTACGAGTTTTCCCGGCATGAAAAAAGCGGCGGCAGCGCGTCCGTTCACCATGTGACGGCGGACGTGACGGACGAAGCGTCCGTCGCCGCGGCGGTTCAGTCGGTGCTCGACGCCGAGGGGCGCATCGATATACTGCTCAATAACGCCGGTTTCGGCATTTCCGGCGCGGCGGAGTTCACGTCGGTGGAGGAGGCCAAGCGCCAGCTCGAGGTCAATTTCTGGGGCATGGTGCGCGTGACGCGCACGGTGCTGCCCGTGATGCGCGCGCAGCGCAGCGGAAGGATCGTGAACACGAGCTCCGTCGCCGCCGTGACGCCCATTCCCTTCCAGACCTATTATTCCGTTTCCAAGGCCGCAATAAACTCGTTTACGATGTCCGTCGGCAACGAAGTGCGGCCCTACGGCATCCGCATCAGCGCCGTGATGCCCGGCGACACCCGCACCGGCTTTACTGACGCCCGCGCGCGCAGCTTTGCCGGGGACGACGCCTACGGCGGGCGCATCTCGCGCAGCGTTGCAAAAATGGAGAAGGACGAGCGCGGCGGCGTTTCTGCCTCGGTCGTCGGCGCGGCGCTGGGGCGCGCGGCGCTCTCAAAGAGCCGGAAGGTGTTCTGCACCGTCGGGTTTGTCTATCGGCTCGTCATTTTTCTCATGCGGCTGCTGCCCTCGACGGCGGCCAACGCCATTCTCGGCAAAATGTACGCCGAATAAAACCACCCCGAAAGGAGTTTTCCCATGAACGAACAGGAAGCCAAACGTCTTTGTGCGCTGCGCGAGCTTGTGCGCGAAACGTTCGCGCAGACGCTGATGGTCCGCACCGACACCATCTCCGACACCGCCGACTTCTTCGACGAGCTCGGCGGCGACAGTCTCGACAGTCTTGATGTCGCGGTGCATCTCGAGGAGATCTGCGGGCAGCGCGTGCCGGAGGAGGAATACGCTCTCTGCCGCTGCGTGGAGGACGCCGCTCTCCTGCTGCTCCGTCTCGAGCAGGGCGGCGCGCCGGAAGCCGCGCCGGAGGAGGAAAAGACCGTAACGCCGATCACGCGCTTTGAGGATACGCCGGAATACGCCGCCTTTCAGCAGCGTCTGCGCACGGCGGACGAGACCGGCAACCCGTACTTTCTCTGCAACGATTCGCCGCTGCGCGATACCTCGCTCCATGACGGGCGCGAGATCTTGAACTTCAGCTCCTACAATTACGCCGGTATGTCCGGCCGCCCGGAAACGGTCAAGGCAGCGCAGGAGGCCGCCGCGCACTACGGGTGCAGCGCCTCGGCCAGCCGTCTGCTCGGCGGCGAGAAGCCCATCCACAAAAAGCTGGAAAATGCCATCGCCGCGTGGAAGCATACCGAGGACGCCGTTGTTCTCGTCGGCGGGCATTCCACGAATGTGACGATCGTCGGCAACTTCTGCGGCAAGGGCGATCTCATCATCTATGACGCGCTCGCGCACAATTCCATCCACGAGGGCACGCGCCTCTCCGATGCCGAGAGCCGCCCCTTTCCGCACAACGACACCGCCGCGCTCGAGACCATTCTCCGCTCCTGCCGCGATAAGTACGCCAAGGTGCTCATCGTCGCCGAGGGCGTGTACAGCATGGACGGCGACATTGCCCCCGTGCCGGAGCTTGTGCGCATCAAGAAGGAGTACGGCTGCTTCCTGATGATCGACGAGGCGCACTCGGCGTGCGTGCTCGGCAGGACCGGCGGCGGCGTGGACGAATACTTCGGTCTTGCCGGGGACGATATCGACATTAAAATGGGCACGCTCTCCAAGGGTCTCGGCACCTGCGGCGGATACCTTGCGGGCAGCCGCGCGCTCATCGAGTATCTGCGCTACAACCTGCCGGGGTTCGTGTTCTCCGTGGGCATTTCGCCCCCGCTCGCCGCGGCGACGCTCGAAGCCATCCGCCTCTTGCAGGACGATCCCTCCATCATGGAAAACCTGCACCGGAACATCCGCTGCTTCCGTGAGGAGGCGAAAAAACGCCATTTCAACACCTGTCTTGCGGGCGAAACGGCGATATTGCCGATCCTCGTCGGGCGAGACGAGGACGCCTTCGCGCTCTCGATGGCGCTTTTGGAGCGCGGCGTGTTCGCGCCCTCGGCGGTTTATCCCGCCGTGCCGCGCGGCAAGGCACGGCTGCGCTTCTGCGTCATCTCCGAGCACAAGCCGGAGCAGATCGTAACGGCGCTCGATACCCTGCAGGAGGTCGCCGCCGAACTCGGTATCAAACTGCCTGAATAAGCAATCCTGCCCGCCGTGCGCTTGTGTGTACGGCGGGTTTCTGTTATAATCACGTCATGGAAGCGTCGATTAACAAGAGCACACACGTCGGACAGCCAGTCTTTTCGGTGCTTTT
>ERZ827512.2479-NODE-2479-length-14741-cov-6.156407_pt1 | contig 14741 bp, 17 predicted proteins | sample MGYA00519916_ERZ827512 | MGnify/ENA primary metagenome ERZ827512 (study PRJEB31778, sample SAMEA3449335) | human gut metagenome | biome: human gut; feature: human-associated habitat; material: faeces | place: United Kingdom | collected 2010/2012 ... | reverse complement strand
CATGACCGCCGCAACATGGTAGATGTAAAAAGTATCGCTATCTAACCCCAGCAAACGTAGTCCCCGAATAACCGTCGTCAATATATGTCTCTGTTAAATCCCACCCTCTTTCTTTTACGTAGTCGGTAAGCATTTGCTTTTGCGTCACGATGCTCATGCTTTCCGCATTGCTGTTTCCGTCGTCTCTGGAAAGCCGGAGATAAATTCCGACTCTGTGAATGTTCTGCACTCTCATTGCTATATCTCCAAACAGAAAACAGCGCATTCAGAACGTATATCAACTCACGCCATCAATATATACGGATGAATGATATGTGTCCAGTCTGCGCCGTCAATAAGCTTTCGCATTGATTCTGTCTGCCGCTATTTCAAGAAGCAGTTCTCCGAGCGGTTTTTCACCTTTGCATATGCCGTCAATGACAATAATTCTGTCTCCTTGCCTGCAAATGCTTTGAGTAGAGTTAATGCCAATAATTCGCTGGTCAAGTATTTCTGCGCATGAACTGCACATATATGTATCCTCCTATCTTATCTTGATAATGCAAATTTGAATATACGTTGAGCGGCGGCCTGATTAACCTGTCGAAACAACAGTAAAGACCGCCGCTTATTTTTCCTCCGTTTCAATATGCACATATTTGACACTACTTCCCTGTGCATGGGCAACGATGCGGACTGGCCGCGGCACACGGCCTACATTGGACTTTCACCACCCCGGAAACGCCCGGGCTGCACTCTGGAACTTAATCTCGACTGTACAGAAGTATCATTATTCACCACACGGGTCTTGGCGGCCTTCGCGCCGTGCGAAGGGTCGTGGCATTGATGCTACCGCTCGTACCTTTGATGCCATCTTGTTTACGGGAAGTTCCCGCAGGCAGTCTTAGCGTATGTGTCACATCGCTCGCCGTGTGGCTAACGTATCCGAACCGTTGGATATTCTGTTATGCTGCATGAGGGGAGATTTGCTCCCCTCATATATCCAGAGGTTTTTTGGCTATTTCCGTACCCCGTTACAGAAAAAATTCAATTCTTTTCGCAGCATATTCAGGCCGCTCCGTATGGACTTGCGAATGCCGCTCTCGTTCACGCCTTCTATTCGGGCTATTTGCGCCTTGCTCATGCCAAGGTAATAATTGGCATATATGCGCCGCAGCTGCTTTTCGGGCAGCTTCAACAACGCGGCATACAATGCGGCATGACGCTCCTTTTGCTCATATAGTTCACATGGGGAAGGCCCGAACATCAGTATGTCGTTTTCAATGCCGTCAAGAGCGTCATATGAGTAGAAGGCACGATGGTATCTCCGCTTAGCATCGTAACGATAATCCTCCAATATGAATTGGTCGAGCAGTTCTTTCAATTCGTCCGGAACAGCGCAGGCCACATCGTGCGTATAGAGAGTTGGGTAGTAGTATCTCAAATTGATGATTTTCATTTGTAATCCTCCGTAAAAATTTGATTTTGTGTAAGCAATCAAAAAGAAACGGAGGGGCGCGGATGCGCCGTGAAAACGGACGCAAACAAAAAGCGCCGCGAAAACACAAATCTTTCGTGACGCTTTCTATCAAAACGCTATATTAACGTACTCAATAACGGAACCTTATTTCTGCTTCCTTACTTCACCTTCATCATCCTCGCAAATTTACTCACCACAATCACCGCGACTATTATCGCGATAGCCGCGAAGGCCGCAAGGGCGCTTATCCACCATTGGCTCATGGCGCGCTTTTGTTCTTCCTCGGCCTGCTTTTCGGCGTCGGTCTTTTCGCCGGCGATCACCGGCTGCTTTATCTCGGTGGAAAGCTGCTGCTCGGCGGTGTGGTTTTCGCCCGCGTCGTCGGTGTATGTAACGGTGTAGACGGCGCTTGTTTTGCCGTAGCTTTCGGTATAGCCCTCGGTCATGGAGAGCATACCCACGAATACCTTCATCTCACCGTAGCCCGCCTGCCCGGGCTGAATGTCCCCTAAGAACACGCTGGAGGTGGGGAAAAGCCCTGCGCCGGTCAGGTTCACGGTGACGTTCCTGAGCGGGCTTTTGCCTATGTTAAACACGTTGGCGGGCAGGGTAAAGGTCTCGCCTGCGGTGACGCTCTTGGGTAGGGATATGGAGTCGTATGTCATTTCCGCAGGCTGGGTGACGTTCACGAGGAACTGCCGCGTGGCGGTGTAAACGCCGCCGTAAAGATCGACGTAATCCAATGTTATGAAAAACGCCCTGTTCCCCGCTATTACGTCCTTTGTGGTGCGCATTTTAAACGCGGCCTCGGCGCCTTCGCCGGAGGCTATGTTGTCGAGCAGTATGGCGTTGTTGGTGTCGTAGGGCAGTATGCCCTCGGCTTCGCTGCCGTATGTAAGCCTGACGCTTCTTGCGCGTATGCTGCCTATGTTGTCTATTTTGACATTCACGGAAAACTCCCCGTCCCCACCGACGGTGTCCGGCGTTATCTCGCAGGCGGATATGAAAAGCTCCGGCTTTTCGGCTGCCTCCTTGGCGTCGGGGTCCTTGGGCTTTTTGCCGTCTGAAACCGTCACGAACACGGTAAAGCTCTGCTGCTTCTGCTGACCCAGCACGTCGAGGTAGTCGGCTCTCAGCGTGACGGGATATGAGCCGTTTATCCGCCCCTTTACAAGCGGTATTTCAAACATGAACACATACCGCCCCCAGCCGGCTGCGGTCTGGGAATAGTTGCCGAATACGAAGGGGCTGTCCGCCGTCGCGCCAAGGTCGGCCGTTACAGTCACCTTGCCGTCATAGGTTTCGCCTATAAGCGGGAATATAATGTAGCAGCAGCCGTTCACTATGCGGGGCACATAGCCCTGCTGGTATGTTCTATCCATGCCATCGTACAGGTTCCAGCTGTCTATTATCAGCTTGTCCGCCACCGGAGTAGGCTCCGGCGTGGGTTCAGGCGTAGTTACAGGCGCTTGGGTCTCCGCGGGCGGCGTTTCCGCTCCCTCAGCAAAAGCGGCGATGGGCAGCGCAAGCAGCAATATAGCCAGCAGCGCCGCAAATAGTCGGTTCATATACTTTCCTCCCGTATCATGGTCATAACTCCCGCGTCCATCTCGCACACGGTGTCGCAAAGCTCGTCTATATCCCCCTGATTGTGGCTTGCAAGAAGTATGGTCTTGCCCTGCTCCTTGAGCCCCTTTATGAGCTGCCGCATCTCCCGAACGCCATGCTTGTCAAGGCCGTTGAGCGGCTCGTCAAGTATAAGCAAACTTGGGTTTTCCATTATGGCCTGGGCTATGCCCAACCTCTGCCGCATACCGAGGGAATACTTACCAACGGGCTTTTTCATCAGCGGGTCGAGCCCCACGCGGCGTATTGCGGCGGCTATCTGCTCAAGCCCTATCTTTTTATTCAGCGAAGCCAATATTTCAAGGTTCTTCACGCCGGTCATATTGGGCAGAAAACCCGGCGTTTCGATTATCAGGCCGAGGCCGGGCGGGAAGTCCACATCTTTGCCCACCCGCTTGCCGTTGACTATAACTTCGCCCTCGGTGGGGATGAGAAAGCCGCATATGCACTTCATAAGCACGGTTTTGCCGCTGCCGTTGTTGCCCACTATGCCGTGTATCTTTCCCTTTTCAAAATCGCGGGTGACGCTGTGCAGCACCCGCTCCTGCCCGAAGTCCTTGGATAGGTTTTTGACCGAAATAATGTTCATGCTTCAGTACCGCCAAAGTTAAAGTTGTAATTCCGCACCGCCCGAAGGGAAAGGAAAAAGCACAGGGCGATGAGCATTGCGAATATAAGATACGTCTGCCATAGCCTTGGCAGCAGGTCGTAGCCGAAGTTGTGCATGTGATACGTGGCCTGATTCAGCGGCGAAAGCCAGCCCACCGCCACGTTTGCCTTATACATGAGCGCATCCGGCAGTTTGAATATAGCCTTTATGGTCTGGGGGTTGAGTAAAAAGCCGAACAGGCTGAACGCGAACACGGAAACTATACCCGCAAGCTGGCCTTTTTTAAGGTTAAACAGCAGCATGACAAATACCATGAGCAGGGTGTAAAGCAGCATCAGCAGGAATATGGTAGCCATGCACTCATACGGGCGGCTCATCTCCAGCGTTTTCACGAGCGCGGGAAGGGCTACCTTTTGCCCCGCGCCGGAGTAGCCGAGGATGGCGGCGGTTTCGCTCCACATATTCCCAACAAAGCTTTGCCGCATACAGACCAGGGAGGTGGAAACCAGTATGAACGCAAGGTATATAAGCGTGGCCAATGCGATATACGCCGCCTGCCCCGCGAGCCAGGTCTTGCGGTCGATGCGCATAAGGTAAAACGGTGTTCCCGAACTGATGAACGGCATATCCGCAAAAAGCAGCAACAGCAGCAGCGAGGACAGCAGTATCGAGTTCGCGTCGCCAAACGTCCACACGAACGCCTCCATGATCTGCATGGTTGTCTCATACTCTTTGGCGAACTTCACCGCCTTGTCGGAAAGCAAAAAGCACAGTACGAAGGCAAGGCAAAAGGTGATTACGATTCTTGGGTTTTTGTGCCACTGGCGGAAGTTATATCTCGTTACGGCAAGGATTTGTTTCAGCTTCATATGCGCTCAAGCCTCCTTTTCGCGGCGTACGCAAAGGCCAGGGCCATAAGCACACTGAATTCGATGAGCAGCACCGCCACGCCTATTTTGCCGAACATCCACTTTGACGAGGGGTTCAGCCATTCCCTCGGATACAGCACGAACAGCTTGTCGAAGTACCGCTCATACAGGATGATGAGCACATAGAACAGCACGAAGGGCGAGGCGTAGGCCATGTATTTGCTGTTTGTGAGAGTGGCGAAGGTCAGCCCAACGAGTGACCAGAAGGCGCCGGAGGCGAAAAACATGAACGCCGTCTCCATGAGACGCCCAAAATAGTTCGGCATTTCCGCATCCGCTGGCGGATAAGCCTCCATGGGCAGGAACATGAGCGCGGCGAAGCCGTATGCTATGAATATCCCCAATGCCAGCGCAAGCCCGCCGGAAACGGCGCAGCCCACGGCCTTCCCCGCGATATACCGCGGCACGGTGGTGCGGGGCAGGTATTCCTTTATGAAGCCGCTCTTAACATCGTCAATGAAGGATGCGGTATACGGCAGCGCGGCGAGTATGGGCAGGGCCAGCGCCATGGCCTCCGACGACAGCGCGCCCATGATAAGGTCGCTGTGGTAGCCGGGGGAAAGCAGCTCCGCCGGGCGAAACCCCGCCAGTATGCCCTGAACGGAGGAAAGGAGAAGAATCAAAGCCGTGCCTAAGACACCGATAAGAAAGCCGCGGCTCAGTATGGCCTGCCAGAGGCCGGCGCAAATGGCTCGTTTCATGGGTTCGCTCCCTCCTTTCTGTGATTTTGGGTAATAGGAAAGCAGGCATGACGGGGTGGTGCGCCATGCATTGCTTTTTATGTTGGATTTTTTATCAGTAACCCCTTGCCAAATCGATTATGCTGCCGTCGATGGCGTTGACGGCAAGAAGAATCATTTCGTTTGTGGATGATTTGGAGCCATCCTCGTATTCCAAATGACGCGTACCATAGAAATTCCAGACCGGAATCAACAAGCCGCTTTTCTTGGCGCCTTGCTCCACAACGCGTAAGGTTTCCAGTTTTATGTCAGAGACATTAAGCTTAAGGCTTTTTACGCCGTGTGTTTGAAAACCATAGGTAACAAACAGCATTTTTTCGGCTATGGCTTGTATATCAGAAAAGACCATAACAGAGCTGTTTTCAACAATACGTTCTGAAATCTCGATTGGCGATGACCACGCCAAACTGCGAATCCCGACATTATCTACAGTTACGGACATGGTTTCATAATCCCAAGTTTGTGCGAAAGCTGCGATACCATCGTCATAATATGATTCGCCAAATACAAACGCACAAGGTATATCATCTACAAGCCTTGTACAAAGAAAACGATAATACCATGTATCCCCGCTCTTATTTAGAGTCGCAGATGAGACGGTAAACGGTACATTTGCGTTATCGAATAACTGCCGTACCTGTGCGGCAGCAACCGCCGGTGCAATATTAAGCACCGATGCATTCTCGGGTATGGTTTTGCTGTTTATATCAACATAATAACTTTCAACAGACGGTGCGATATTATCTGCAAACGCGTATTCTTCCCTGTTATATTCCAAGGCGGCAAAGTGAGATGCGCCATTACTTTCAAAGTAGTTATTTACAGTGAACCGAACAGCGCCATCTTTACTTGCGGCGTTTATTCCGGAATATGCCGTTTTAGTATCACTGCCATATTGATATAAAAACAGTTCCCTTAATACTCCGTAGTCCCTTTCTAACTCTTTTTCATCGGGAGCGCTGTCATAAATACCGGTGAAATAGGCAAGCTGAGCTTCATACCGCAGCTTGTCATCCTCATTGACCGCCTGCGCTATATTATTTTTTGTGAAAACAATAGCTGCCTCTATTTCGGGTTTTGTCATCTCGGCAGAGGTATAAAACATTTCTGTATTCCCGATTAGCTCCGACCAAATTGCTGATATTTGCTCCTGAGAAAAACTTCCCGGAACAACGCGAGAAATGCCTATCCCATTTGTGTCTGGTATACATATAGGAGCATTAACGCTTAATATCATGTTATCCTTAGACAATTCATAAACCAAGGCGTCTTTTGCTTGTGTTTTCGCTTTTAATGTTTTTCCGTTATCTAAATCTAAAGTCGGCATTTCTTGTGCCTTCTCTATCATAGCTGTATTGTTTTTGCCAACCACAATCGGGCTCTCGGGCGTTTTCTGGCAGGCGGCAGCGCCAAATGCCATAATCGTGATAAGCAATATTGCGATTCTCTTTTTCATATCCGTAACACCTCGCTTTGTTATCGTTGTCACCATGATACGGTAGGCGCCGATGCAAAGTCATCATCAAGTTGTAATTAAAATGTAATTATTGAAAGTGTACCCGCACGGTTGTGCCTTTATCAAAGCTGCTCTCCACCGTAAGCTCCGCATCGTGGGCGTTCGCGATCCTTTCTACCAGCGCAAGGCCAAGGCCGCTGCCGCCCGCTTTTTTGCTTCGGGATTTATCCACCATGTAGAACGGCTCGAATATTCGCTCCATTGCTTCCTTCGGAATGCCGCGCCCAAAGTCCTTGACCTGTATCGTGTTGTTTGAAAAGGTGAGTAAAACCCGCTTATCCGCCGCGTCCGCATCGTATGCCTTTGCCGCATTGTCCACAAGGTTGATGAGCAGGGACTGGATAAGGTCCGCATTGCAGTTCAGCGTCCCGCCGCCGGAATGGGTGATGAGAGTCACGCCACGGTCGGCAAGGCTTTTCTGCGTGTTCTGCCGCACAGTGTCAAACAGCGCGTCAACCTCGCAGGGCCTGCGCTCTATCTCGCGCTCCAGCGTGATAAGCTTCAAAAGCGTCTGCACCAGCCGCTCCAGCCATTCGCATTGACTCTCGATATGCTCTAAGGATGCGTCCTTTTCCTCGTCCGTCATGTTTGCCCGCCGCAGCATACGGGAGTGGAGCAGCAGCGCCGTAAGCGGCGTCTTGAATTCATGGGTCACGCCGCCGATGAAAAGCCGCTGCCGCTCGGCGGTTTCCATAAGCTCCGCTATGCGCGTTTCAACGGCCTCCGCCATCAGGTTGAAATCCCCCGCAAGCGCGCCTATCTCGTCTTGCGTATACACATCGGCCCGCATGGAATAATCGCCGCCCGCGATCTGCCGCGCCGTTTTTGCAAGGGCGGTCAGCGGCCTTGTGCTGCGGCGCATGATGAGCGCGATGCAGCCCGCGCCCAAAAGGATGCCCGCGAGGCTTACGGCGGCGAACGTCCACGCCAGGCTTACGATGCTGTTGTAGGTCGTGGAGATGTCCTCCACCACATATACGGCGTAGGATGTGTTTCTCACCGCTACAAGGCTGCCCGCAATAAGCACATTGCGCCCGTCTATTTCCCGCTCCGCGATCTTCATGGAATATTCGTTTTCGGGCAGCGGCAGAAACGCGCGCGGATTGACCGAAACGCCGGAATAGAGCGTTTCATCCCCGTGCATCAGCACGGAGGAGGAATCGGCAAAGCGGGAAAAGCAGTAGTTGACGAGGGAGGTTTCCACCGTCAGCGAATCGCCCTCCGCAAGATAATAGCTCGCCATCTCGGAAAAAGAGGAAGCAAGGCTTTTCTGCTTGTCCCTTGCATAGCTGTAAGTAAGCTCCAGTATGCTGTTTTTGGAATGGATAAGGAGCACGGCGGAGCAGGCAGAAACGATGAAAAGCAGCACGGCGATGCAGATGAGGGAGGTCTTTTGCCACAGCTTCATATTCAGCGTTCCTCCAATCGGTAGCCCAGTTTAGGTATGGCCCGTATCGCATCCCCAAGATTCAGCTTTTTGCGCAGACTGGATATCTTTACATCCACCGCACGGGTCTCGCCCGCATACTCGTAGCCCCAAACCTCGCTAAGGAGCTGCTCCCTTGATACGGTCAGATTTTTGTTTTTTAGTAGCATTAGCAATACGTCAAACTCCAGCGGCTGAAGTTCAACAGTTTTCCCTGCCTTTGTTACCACCCGCGTTTCGCTGTTTAGCTCAATGTCCCGAACTCGGTAGACCGTGTTCAGCCTGCCGGTGCGCTTTAATACCTTTTCAATACGAACCATCAGCGTGAGCATATCAAAGGGCTTTACGATATAGTCCTCCGCGCCGTCCATAAGGCCTTTGATTTCCGATGCGGAGTCCGTCTTTGCGGTCATGTATATCACGGGGATATTATATTTCTCCATATAGGAAAACAGCTCAAAGCCGTCTATGCCCGGCAGCATGATGTCCAAAAGTGCAAGGTCGTATGCGTGATCGCCTACAAGGCTGTCCGCGACTTTTTTTCCATTGTCAAACACGGCGTATTCATAGCCGATAAACTGCATATTGAGCGCTACGGCGTCGGATATGGCGTGGTCGTCCTCGACAATGAGTATCCTGTTTTTCACCTATCTGCCCCCTTACATAAAATGTATGACATTATTGTACCATAGCTGGAAAAATCAGAAAGGGTACACAGAATCCGAAGCTGTAATCTTTTTGTAATTCCTTACGAAAGCAGACCAACATACCTGATTCAATTATGTCAAATAATAGATATATTATAATTCTATGAAGATGAACTTTAAGTTCGAATCCTCGCGAATGTGCTATAGGTTACTCATACATTGCCAAAACATTTCTGGGTTCAATTTGACTTCCATCTATGGCGTTAAATACAAGTGCTTCATGTTCGATTATTCCGGTCTTGGTATATATTTCATCATATAAAACATACCATGACGGAATCAATCGGCAATAGTTTTGTTTATCTGCGATTCCTATCATACTTAACCCAAGCTTTATAGAATTAATTTTTATTTGCATCTCTGCATAAGGGTCTGTCTTAACTAAATCCTGAACATATGAGTATCGATATTTCAGTTGCTGCTTAAGGCGAGTGATAATTTGATCGAATGGCAAGATTTGTACACTATTGTTTTCCACTTCAACAACTTCACTTGCGTAATCCCACAAAAAAGCTCTGATCCCATTATGGTCAACGAACACGCGTATTCGTTCTTGACCCCACGGGGCAATAGTTGCTGGTTCCTCATAGTTGCGCACTAAGCCTCCAGTACCTAAATCTACAGTATCTAACGCACCGAGCGACCGCATATACGTTAAATAATAACCTTCTGTTTCGACCATGTCCTCGGGTTGTGAAGGCATTGAAGTATTCAGTTCGCGCGCTTTTACTATCGTGACTAAATTTAGGTCATATATGCCAAGCTCAGCCAGCAATTTGTTGACTGTATTAATTGCTGTAGTTTCATTAATTTGAACATTCATTAGGCCGCGGCCACCTTCTTCTCCCGGTATTGCGCCTCCCATGAGTACCATTTTTTCCGTCTGAATCGTTCCAGTTAGCATATGAAAGTAACTGCCGCCCAATTTACCGCGTAGTGTTATTTCGTATGGATCTTTGATTACTAATGCTTCAAAATCAGTGTTAGGTAGTACGTTGTCGAAATCAAACTTAATATCCTCTACTACTTCGGGCGCATTCTGCATTTCAAATTCAAGCTTGTGTATATACTCTTCACGCGCATGGATTTCATCTGCAATCATGTCACTGGAATAATCGGTTAGATATTTTTTCATTTGAATGATTTCGCACTCGTAATCATTTTTTGTGCGTATTTCTCTCTGATGGTAAACTGATGACTCAGGAAAAAAGTAGTTAATTATAGAATTGTAAAACCCTATATCAAAAACTCTTTGCCTGACTTTTGCAACTGGCAAAGCCGAGAACGGGAACTGTACATCCGCATTCACTTCATAAAAGCAAGCATCTGAAATTTTTTCAGGTGTTATTGTAACTCTATTTTGACCTGGGAAATTGACTTGATTAACATCTATTGCTTCTTGTGCGATAATGATTTCAAGATTACCATCATTTTTATTAATGACCGCCTGTGAAAGCGGGGTTGGTTGACATGAAGTAGCAAACAAAATGAAAACTAACAGAAAGGGGTATATCTTAGATAATTTCATAGGGCACGTCCTTTCATCATAAAAAGTGTTTGGCGGGCAGCATTTGCTGCCCGCCAAGTGAGATTGTGATTAATTACTTAGAACTATGCGCAGTCCAGGTGCCAGATATAGTTGTAGATACTCCAGACTGGGTCACTGCAGCACGCAAGTAAACACTGCTTCCTATCGCGGCCGATGTATCAAACCATTTTGCAGTATTGTTTGATCTTGTATACGGTCCATCAAGCAGTACACCGGTCGAAGTAACTGCAGAACCAAGGTAATTCCGGCTTGCAGAGGAGTTGTTATCATAAGCGTATTTTTTGCCTGTTACAGGGCCAAAATCATACCTATGCGAGAAAGTTCCAGAGTAACTTACCGCAAAAGCCGTAGAGGTGACTGCCATTATCATGGCAAAGGCGAGGACGAAGGAAAGAATCTTCTTCATATGTTTTCTCCTTTCAAATACCGTAGTTGTTTTTTTCGTGGAACATAAGATACAATTTAGCCATACCCTTGCAAATTGGCATCGCCTTTTCGGCGATGTGAGCCGCCCGCTCGCAATATGCAGGGGTTTTTTCATATATGGACAATCATAAGCATCCCTCCTTCTCGGATAATACGACCAAATTATTTTATTCTCTACATATAAGACAGTTTGTGGCAACGGATTCTGACGATTTTGGCGAAAAATAAAAATTTTTCTTTTTTGCGTCAGATTTTGGAGTGGCTAATTGTCTTATAGGTAAAGGGTAAGAAAAGACCCAATTATTTCAGAATGAGAAAGGACAAAACAAATGAAAAAGAAAACAATTATTTCGCTCTGCCTTATTGCGGTAGTCTGCTTTGCTTGTTTCGCACCGGCGCTGGCATTACAGGACAACAGAATAACGCCTTGCGCGATAGTCACGTTTTCCAGCGGTATGCCAAAGGTAGCGGGAACCACGAATAAATATAACCCATACGCGATTGCCAGCGTAGGGCTGCCAGAACAGTTGTCCGTTGGTTTCACATTGTACAAGGTCGTTAACGGAAATGAGATTTACATTACCTCAGATTCGGATGGTGGATATGGCAATTATTTTGAAGCTGAAGCGGTCGTTACCCTGTCAAAAGGAACTTATAAATTGTACGCTTATTATAGAGGGGAAACAAAGTCCGACGGAAGCGTAACGACTTATAACAGCGGATAGCTGAGCACTGGACACTCCTGGAATGCCCGCAGGAAGTCAATGACTCCCGACTTGCTGACTTTGAGCGATTCGGCGATCTTTCTGCCGCTCATGCCCAAGGCGTAGTGTTTCGTAATGATGTCTTTGTAATCCAACATACATTACCCTCCTGAAATAGTGTATTTTCGCTGTTGCGGATGCCACTATTATGAGGGCAATTTCAACTACTTTGAACAGGTGGCCGCCGGGCCGCAAACTGGCCGCTCGTCATCGCAAAACCGCCTTAAAAGGCTGACTCAGGCTGGCCGCTGACGCACCGCACTGCGGCCGTTTACCACCGCACCAGTGGCCGTTGGCGACCGCCAATTGCGCCGAAGCCATACATCTTTCCCAAACGTAGCAAAAGCGCAACTCAAATTCCCCGCATCTTGAATTTGCAAAGGATAAATTGCTGCACTTTTACTAGATTGCGACCAAACAGTATTTGTGAATGCAAACCTCAAAGCAGTTTGCTTCATGCACGCTTTCTATCCTACGGCCTGTGTCAGCACACATGCCGTCGTGCTTTGCGACATGAACGGCAGGCAAATGCCGCTCTCACCCGCGCCGACCAGCAGCTCTGTGCCGCTCGGGCTGATCAGGAGGGGATACGTCTCACACAGATACATCGGGCCGTCCGTGACGCCGTAGTTTTTACCGCCCACAAGCGATAAGCTGAGCGTCACATAGCTCGGTCCATCCTGAATGGTCTGAATCGTCCAGAAACCGCTCCACATCTCCTCGGTGTCGTCACTGCCTTTGTATGTCCACTCCAGATCGACCGCGCCGCCCGCCTCATCCCCGGGACGGAAGCACAGCGAGAAATAGGCATAGCGGCCGGCTTCCCCTACCGTGGTTTCTGTAATCCAGTTCAAGCCCGCACTCTGCGATCCGGCAAGGCCGAGCGCAGTCATGCCTGACCAGCCGTCGGAAAGCCAATCGGCAAATTCGGATGGGGCGTCATAATAGGCATATTTCGTAAAGTCAAACGAAAGATAGTCGCCGGCTTCCGATATACACGGTGCAAGATAGCTCATCGCATCAAGCGAGGGATACCATTCGCAGGTGTTGCCGCTGTTGTCGGTGATAAAGACCTGGGTGTCGGCCTCATATGCAATGCCGTCGAGATTAGCAAAGAGCAGCACAGGCTCGCCGCTCTCTGACCGGTAGAGCACCTCCGTAACCTCATCGGTATGTGTTTTTTCGTTCCACTGCACACGGTTGATCGCAACCGTCGCGTTTTCATCGACCGGAACAATGCAGTACAGATGCCCCGCACCGCCGATGATGTGCCCTTCGTCAATCTCCGCGATAAAAGGGTATTCGAGGAGCAGAGCCTCGTTGGTTTCTAACAGCCACGAGGGGAAGCCCGCCTCGAAGCCCTCCTCAAACAGGCCGCCGACATAACCGAGATACGCCGCGCCAAACCTTGTCGTTGGAAAGTCAATCCTGTCCCGCAGCCATTCAAGCGAGGTTTCCGCCTCCTGTGAAAACGCGTATTGCGCAGGCGGTGTGGCCATAGCTTCGTCACGTGATGTGCGATCGCTCATGCCGCTCTGCGATATAGCTTCTTCCGGCTGGTTTTCCGGAGCATTTTTATCGGCCTTTGCGGGTAAGTCAGCCGTATCCGTGCTAATTTTGGGCTCGTCAGGTTCCGTTTGCGTATTCTGCCCACAGGCGCAAAGCGACAGCAGCAGAGCTACTGCCAGCAACAGCGCGAGGACTTGTTGGTGTGTTGTTTTCATAGCCGCTCCTTTCAGATTTTTCCGCTTCTACCATAATCTCCGCCGCCGATAGAGCCGTACTCGACCTTCCGGACAGGCGTTTGCTGCTTGTTTCCGTTGCCGGCGTTACAGCCCGCAGTGGCGGGCTACAGTGCCGAACGCAGTTGTGATCGTGCTTTTACGGACATGTCCCGCAGGCTCACTGCCTGTGATAGACTGCATTCGCGTCCGTTATTACGTTTTCTTCAGAATTGTACAAAACGCGCATATCGGCCGCTGCACGGTCGCTGTTGACAAGCGTTATGGCGATCAGCTTTTCGGCCTTTTCTGCGATTTCGTCGTAATCGCTGTCCGTATCGCAACCAAAGTCGAATGCAAATAAGGCGTCAAGGCCTTTCGTACGGAACGCAGACCTGGCAAAAATGCGCCAGCAGTCCCACCTCTGCGCTTCGCTGTTCCACCACATATTGCAGCATTCCATACCGCTTTTGTCCTCGTTTACGGCAAACTCGTATTTTTGCAGGCCGTCCTCCGTGACCCATGTGCCTTCCAGCAGCGCAAAGGCCTCCTGCGCCTCCTTCCGGCTTTCAGCTTTTCTGTCGGCTTCCGCCTGCAGCTCAGCCGCACTGTAATACGCCTCACGATCTCCGGTTTCACGCAAGCCGTCATCGTGCCAGAACACATCTGCCAGCCATGCAAACTGCGGGGAGTCCAGATAGCGCAGATGATAGATAACATCGTGCGCCCTGTCCTCAATCGTCAGCCCGCTGATCTTTTCGGCAAAATCCGCCCGAACCGTCAGAACGCCGTTTCGGAACGTATGGTCAAACTGATCGCCCAGATCTTCAAAATTCGCGTCGTAGCAGCGGATGGGATTGTCCTTGAACTGCCAGCCGCGATAATAGAGCTTCATAACACCCGGGCGGTAAACGGTTTTTTTTATGTGGAAGTCGTCGAATAGGACCGTCGTCTCGGGGTACCGATAGGTGCATCCATTGACCCGGCCGTAGGCGGTGAGACCGAGCAGCCCAATCCACAGACCTGCCATGATGAGGAACACCTTGCGTTTCACAGCATCACCTCCGTTTTTTTCGCAAATAACCGACTGCTCCCGCTCCAAATTGGGGCGGGAGCCGGTTTTATACAGATTTTCAGAAGTACGACGCCCTTATTTGAACGTCATGTTGTTTAGAATGATATCCGGCATCGTTCCCGGGACGCAGTCCAAGTCGCGAAGGCCGATGGAAAGGGCACGGCTGTCGTCAAGCTGCGCGATATACTGAATC